>OLRP01002598.1_pt1 | contig 12243 bp, 9 predicted proteins | sample 1672401 | NCBI WGS metagenome assembly OLRP01 (sample SAMEA3136682, study PRJEB25190) | human gut metagenome | reverse complement strand
AATCGGGCTTCTTCTGGGGCAAGTGGAACCGCGCCTACAACTCGCTGATGAAGACGCAGACGGGTGACAGGGTAGTGAAGATCGACAAGAGCACCGACAACTGGCGCGTGACGAACATGGACAAGAATCCCTACTGGACGCGCATGGTGTCGCTCGCCGCCAACCGCAACGACGGTCCGCTGACGTGGGAGAACGACCACTACCTGCAGGACGCCTCGTACATCCGTCTGAAAAACATCACGGTCGATTACACCTTCCCCAAGCACATCTGCAAGAAACTGCGCATCGAGGGGCTGAAGATCTACGTGTCGGGCGAAAACCTCTTCACGCACTCGCCGATGTTCAAGTATACGGACATGTTCGACCCCGAAGTAATCACCAGCGGCGACTCCGACTTCGCAAGCACCCAGAAATCGGGACTCGGCGGCACGGGTAACGGCTACTCCTATCCGATGCTCAAGACCGTGACGCTGGGCGTAAACGTAACATTTTAACCGACTGCAACCATGAAAAAAATCCTATTATACACGCTGATGACCGTGGCGGCCGCAGGAATGACCGCCTGCGAGGACTTCCTGACGCGCGACACCTACGACCAGATCGGCAGCGACGAATTCTGGAAATCGGAGACCGATCTGGAGCTATACGCCAACGGATTCATCCAGAAGATGATCCCCGGCGACGGAACCATCACGCGCGGCGACATCGACGCCGACTACTGCGCCGTGGACATCGCCACCGACCTGCTGCGTCCCGACGGCAACGTCTCGCCCGACAATCAGGGCGGCTGGACCGAAAGCAGCTGGACCAACCTGCGCCGCGTAAACTACATGCTCGACAACATGCACCGCTGCCGGGGCCGCGTAAGCGACGAGGTCTACAACCATTACGAAGGCGTGGCCCGCTTCTGGCGCGCATGGTTCTACTACGACAAGGTGCGGACCTTCGGCGCCGTGCCTTGGTACGACTTCACGATCTCGGCCAGCGACAAGGAGGCTCTGACCAAACCCCGCGACAGCCGCGAATACGTCATGGACAAAGTGCTCGAAGACCTCACCTTCGCCAGCACCTACTGCCTTGCCGACGCCAAGTACACGAAAGGCTCGGCCCTGATCAACAAGTGGGTGGCGCTGGCCTTCAAGTCGCGCGTATGCCTCTACGAAGGCACCTTCCGCAAGTACCATTCGCGCGAGCCGTCGTCCGACAAGCCGTGGCAGAACGACGTCTACAACGCCGACAACAAGTTCCTGCGCGAAGCCGCCGCGGCAGCCAAGGAGATCATGGACAAAGGTCCCTTCTCGCTCGTGACGGGCGACGTGAAGACCGCCTACCGCTCGCTGTTCACCAGCGCCGGGCTGCTGACGCAGGAGGTGATCTTCGGCCGCGAATACAGCAAGGAGCTTTCGGCCTTCCACGAAACCAGCTGGTATTACTATTCGCCGACCTACGGCACCAAGATCGCCATGACCAAGAAGTTCATGAACACCTACCTCACGACCAAGGGCACGCCCTTCACCGACATCGACGGCTATAAGACCATCGACTTCATCCACGAATTCGACGGCCGCGACGCCCGCATGGCGCAGACGGTCATCAGCCCCTCGTACCAGATGAAGATCAGCGGCCGCACGGTGCCCTATTCGCCCAACTGGAAGGTGACCCGCACGGGCTACCATCCGATCAAGTGGTCGATCGACGACGATGCCGACAACGTGCTTTCGAAGGCGGCCAGCTGGAACTCGCTGCCGATCATCCGTTACGCCGAGGTGCTGCTCAACTATGCCGAAGCCAAGGCCGAGCTGGGCGAAATGGACGCCGCCGTCTGGGATCAGACCATCGCGCCGCTGCGCAGCCGCGCCGGCGTGACGTCGGTCATCCCCGCCAAGGCCGATCCCTACATGGAGGCTTATTTCCTCAATACGGTGACCGACAAATGGATTCTCGAAGTGCGCCGCGAACGGGGCATCGAACTTTGTCTCGAAATGGGTCTCCGCTGGGACGACGACATGCGCTGGCACATGGGCGACCTGCTGACGAGCGACAACAACCCGTGGACGGGCATCTACATCGGCAGCACGAGCTATACCTACGACTACACGGGTCTCAGCACCGACGACAACGGCGATCCCGTGCCCGACTTCTACATCCGTCCGGGCGAGGACACCGAACATTCGATCGCCATTTCGAATACGGGCGCCAACCAGACCTTCTCGCTCAACGGCGAGGGCAACATCGTCTGGGAATACCGGCGCGTATGGAGCGAGAAGAAGTACCTGCGTCCGATTCCGCTGACGGCGATCACGCGCAACCCCAATCTCGAACAGAACGCGCTCTGGAAGTAAGAGGACAATAAAAACGACAAGATATGAAGACAAGAATCATGTTATTCTGCTGCATGGCGGCCGCGCTTCTGCTGGCGTGCAGCAACGACAAATCGGACGGCGAGGGCCGCGAACCCGGCGTCGAGACCGAGCTTAACGGCACGCAGCTCGGCGAGGGCACGACCCTCTACGGACTGGTGACCGACACGTCGGGCAACCCCGTGCAGGGCGTGGTGGTGTCGGACGGCTACAACTGCGTGGAGACCGACGCCAACGGCGTCTATCAGATGATCCGCTACAAGAAGGCGCGCTTCGTCTGGTACAGCACGCCGGCAGGGTACGAAATCAACACCTCGGCGGACAACTATCCGCTGTACTATGCCGAAATCGTCCACAAGAACATCGCCGACCGCCACGACTTCGTGCTCAAGCCGCTGGCGGCTCCCGAAACCGACTTCACGCTGCTCTGCATCGCCGACCCGCAGTGCGCCAGCACGGCCGACATCAGCCGTTACGTCAACGAGACCATTCCCGACATCGAGGCGACGGTCGAAACGTTCAAGGCCAAAGGGCGCGCCGTGTACGGCATCACGCTCGGCGACATCGTCTTCGACACGCCCGACTTGTGGAGCAACATGAAGGAGGCGATGGCCAACCGCAACCTGACGATCTTCCAGACCATCGGCAACCACGACCACCTGAAGACCGAGACTTCGGACGACAAGGCCGCCGCCAACTTCGAATCGCAGTTCGGACCGCGCAACTACTCGTTCAACCGCGGCAATGCCCACATCGTCTCGATGGACAACGTCTTCTACGTCGGCGGCAGCACCCCGTCGAGCAACTACAAGGGCGGCATCACCGACCAGCAGCTCGAATGGCTCCGTCAGGACCTGTCGCACGTGGCGAAGGACAAGCTGGTGATCTTCTGCGCCCACATGCCCTTCCGCGGCGGCACGAGCGAAACGGACGAAAGCCACATGAATCACGCCGGGGTGCTCGACCTGCTCTCGGAGTTCGCCGAAGCGCACATCATGATCGGGCACACGCACTACCAGCAGAAGTACATCCACACCCGCAACGGCAAGAAGATCTTCGAACACATCCACGGAGCGGCCTGCGGCGCGTGGTGGACCTCGACCCTCTGCGCCGACGGCACGCCGAACGGATACGGCGTGTATGAGATTTCGGGCAGCACCGTTCCCAACCAGTATTACAAAGCGACCAACAAGGCCGCCGACCACCAGATCCGCGCCTACTCGGCCAAGCAGGTGTTCGGCACCTCCGGCAGCACGACGTTCGGCTTCGCCGCCAACGCCTCGGCCATGAACGACGCGAAGTGCATCGTGGCCAACGTCTGGAATTCGGACACGGGCGGCGACTGGAAAGTATCGCTCTGGCAGAACGGCGCGAAGGTGGGGGATATGACCCGCATTTCGACCTGCGACTACTGGGCCTACGCCTACCACGTGCTCTACTTCAGCAAGAGCGTGGGCAGCACGTGGGGCAAGAAGCTCGACCACTTCTATTACGGCAGGCTGACCTCCGGGACGCCCGAAACGGCCGATTTCGAGATCGTCGTCGAGGACGGCATGGGCAACACCTACCGCACGTCGAAACTTCAGACCGACTTCATCGGATTCTGATTCCGGCCTGCAAAAAGCGATGCCGCGCTCCTTTCGGGGCGCGGCATTCCTTTCATGCGGAAATCCGTCAGCGGAGTCCCAGCTTGTCCATCATCCTGAGGGGATAGTTCGTGATGCCGTAGACATCGCTGCGGATGCCCTGATACCACTGCATCTGCTCGTCGGTGTCGATCTGCCACAGGCTCAGCCGCACCTTGTTTTCGGGAAAGCTCTTGGCCCGCTTGGTATCCAGCCCGAAATCGGCGAGCTTCATGTTGGCCCACGGAATGTCTCTGGCGATGAAGTCGCCCGGTTCGTAGGCCGCCGCTCCGTACGACACGGGCCACGCCGAGCGGACCGCGGGAATCACCTTGTCGCGTATGGCAAGACGGCCGACGATGAATCCCACGAAATTCTTGGCCCTCTTCTCGTGGACGATTTGCGCGGCGGCGATGCCGGTCCGGCTCGCTTCCGCATTGCCGCCCGCCTCGTCGCCGAGCGTCTTGACATCGATCCACAACTGCGTGCAGCCGCCTTCGAGCACCACGTCGATGAACTCCTCCAGCAGCGGCAGTTTCTCGCCGTTGGCCAGCGTGCCCTTGGCGCACAGCTCGGCATAGGTGGCGTCCTTGAAGCAGGTGTTGCCGAGGTAGTAATCGTCGTGGTAGACGACCACTTTGCCGTCTTTGGTCAGGTGGATGTCGCACTCCGAGGCGAAGAGCTTCATCTCGACGGCCTTTTTCAGCCCGGCGACGGAGTTCTGCGGAAATCCGGTCTCGGCATAACAGCCGCGGTGCGCCACGACCTTGTTGTCGACGGGTTCGGGTTCGGGATAGACCGCCGGTTCGCCCGTCTGCTCCCACCACCAGTCGGGCAGCGGTTCGTAATCGTCGTCGGAGCATGCCGCCAGCCAGACGCAGGCCGCACAGCACGCCATCAGCAGATATTTCAGCTTTTTCATCGTTCTTGTCGGTTTTGGACCGGGGAGCGTCCTTCGGCGAGCCGCACCCCGGTCGGTTGATTACTTCTTGACTTTGTAGTTTTTCACGCAGCGGATGCCCACGGCCGGGTTGCCGGCGTCGAGGTTGTCGTTGAACCAGTAGTTGCTCGTCGCCTTGACGTTGTTCAGACGCCACGTCTTCTTGGCCGAGGAGCCGATCAGCGGCACCCACGAGTGGGCCGTGTCGCCGTACTGACCGTAGCCGTTCTTGTTGAGCCGCCATCCGGTCGGATAGAGGTTGAAATCGAAGGCGTCGGCGCCCGCGGCACGGGCGGGAGTGCTGTTCCAGCCCTCCTGCGTGCGGAGCCACGGAGCCACGTTGTTGGCGTTGGTGGCGACGAGTTTGGCGATGGTCAGCATCTCCTCCCGGACGGGATAGGTCCCATCGCCGCGCGAAGCTTCGAGCGCCGCATAGGCCAGATCGTACCAGTCGCGGAAGTTGGCGATATGCCAGCCGTAGGGGCAGATGCCCTGAATCTGGGCCGAGAGCGCCGGATTTTCGGCGAAGAACCGCTCGTCGTCGGTCACGGCCTTCATCTCCGCGGACTTGAAGACGCGCGCCGTGATCTGCGTGCCGACGGCATCGACGAACGTCGAACCGACGTTGTAGGCCGAGGGCCATTCGATCGAGGTGATGCCGCGGCCCAAGCCGCCGGCGGGCGTGCCCAGCAGGATTTCATCGAGCGTATAGAGACGTCCGTGACGGTCCGTGACGACCTGATCGCCCTTGACCGATCCACCGCTCTCCTCTTCGTCGTAGGCGGGATTGCGCTCGATGTAGGGGTCTTGGGGATCGTAGCCGCCCGACGTCGCCGAGCCGGAATAGGCCGGCACCAGACGCGACCCCAGTTTCATCGCGCCGATCTCCGGACCGCCGTTCCAGTTCAAGTTGCGGGTCATCCATATCTTCACGCCGCCGTCCTTGGTCCGGAACGCCTTCGACGGGCAGGCGGCCGCCGCGTCGTCGGGCATGCAGTTGGCGATCGCTATGCGCGACAGGGTGTAGGTCATCGCATTGAGGTCGATGGTCAGCGTACGCATGCCGTCGATGTCGATCGCAGGCCCCGCGGGAACCGCATCCGCCGCCGAATTGAGCGTGACGATCCGCCCGTCGGCCGCAAGCGCGTAAGCGGGGTAGTAATCGGCGCGCAGCACGGTGTTGACGCGGATTTCGGGTGCATTTCCGGCGGTGAAATAGGCGTCGAAGCGGTAGACGCCCGCCTCGGACTTGGTCATGCGGCGGGCGAGTTCGAACCGGTCGTAATCGAACAGCGACGCACCCCAGACATAGCAGTAGAGGTCTTTGGCCAGCTGCGTGACGGGAATCTTCGCCGTGGCGGTGCTCGTCTCCTCGCTGCCGACCGTAATATAGACGTTGGCCGTGCGCGGCTGCTCCTCGTCGTCCCACGGCGCGGCCGTGAAGCGGATCACGTTGCCGCCCAAGTCCTCCCACGAAATCCAGTCGGCGTCCTCGTCTCTGGAGACCGCATAGACGTCGCCCATGTTGGTCGTGAAGCTGACATCGACCGGGACGATCTCGTCGGCGTTGAACTCGATCTGCTTCGGGTCCACCGTGACTTCGGCGTCGGGGTAGACGCCCGTCTGCACGACCCGGAGCATCTCCTGCGTACCGTCGGCCGCCGTCAGGGTAACGGTCGCCGTGCGTTTGTAGGCCGTATTTTCGGTCGCGGTGATCCGGAATCCGCGGTGCGTGACGCCGTCGGCGTCGGTGACGCTGCACTCCGTCAGCGTGCACCACGTTTCGGTCTTGTCCGTCTCGGCGCTCCATGCCATCGACCTGCGTGCCTTGGGGTTGAGCGTGACGATGACGTTCTGTCCCTGATCCTCCTCGGCGTTCCGCCCGGCGTTGTCGAGGGTCACGACTTCGGGCGAGAAGGCGATGCGTGTGGCCTGCACGTTGTTGTCCATGTCGTCGGTGTCCGCCAGCGGATTGCAGGCGCATCCGAGGGCCGCGGCGACGAGCGCAATATAACAGTTGATTTTCATTGTCGTTCGTTTTTCGGGTTATGTATCAATACCAGCCCTCCGTCTGTTTGAGCTTGGAATTCTTGATGATGGACTCCTGCGTGATGGGCCACAGGAGAATGTTGGCGTTGCTTTCGCGCTTGTCGGCGACATCCTTGTTGTAGTCCCAGACCGCGTCCAGACGGATCAGCGTCCACCACGTGCGCCCTTCGCCGACCAGCTCTTTGAGGCTCTCCTCGACGATGGCCCGTTTTACGGCCGCGTCGCTGGGGTCGGTATAGTGGGCGGCGTTGCCGTAGGCGCGCTTGGTGATTTCGCCCAGCGCCGTCAGCGCCCCGCCGTAGTCCTTCCGGTAGTATTTGATCTCGGCATCCATCAGGAAGGCCTCGGCATAGCGGTAGAGGATGAAGTCGGAGTCGAAAATGCGTGCGCCGCTTATCATCTGCCCGACGCCCTTTTCGGTCCACTCGATCGACTTGATCGTCGTGCCGTAGTCGGCCCTGTTGTAGGTCAGCTTCGTGCGCGTGTCGCCCTCGACCGAGGTCAGCAGCGCCTTGTAGCGGTCGGTGTACCACCACCACTGGTTGCCGCCGGTGATGGGCACCGGGTTGTTCTGGTAGGCCGCTTCGACGTAGTTGCTGTTCCAGCCGAGGTAATAACCCGGTCCGTTGACGGCTTCGCCGTTGGCCTGATGGACGGCGAAGATCACCTCCTTGTTGAGCTTGTTGGCCGAGGAGAAGACCTGAGCGTAGTCGCTTTCGAGACGCGACGCCGAGAGGTTCAGCGCCTCGATGGCCTTCTCGGCCATGGTGAGGTACGACGAACCGCCGCCGGCGACGCGGTACATCCACAGCGCATAGTCGGCCTTGAGCATCTGCACCGCGGCGGGCGTGGCTACGGCCTTGTCCGAATTGTCGGTCACATACCGCTCGGCTTCGGTCAGGTCGCTTTCGATCCGGGCGAAGATCTCGGCCTTCGGCGCGCGGGGCAGGTAGAGGTCGCCGGCCGTGGATTCGTACCCCGTAAGGGCCAGCGGAGCGTCGCCCCAGATGCGTGCGATCCAGAAATAGCACCATGCGCGGGAGAAATAGGCGTTGCCCAGACTGAAATTGCGGACCGATTCCGAAATTCCCATCTCCGGCACGTGCTTGAGAATCAGGTTGGCCTGATTGACGGTCTTATACATGACGCTCCAGTCGGCATAGGCGTTGCTCGAAGACATGGTGCTGGTGCGCACCTGCGTCTGGTCCACGCCCGACAGCGTTTTGTTCGTGCCCGCGCCCCAGAGACCGTTGCGAAATTCACCCCAGCAGAGGTAGATGTCGTGTACGCTCTTGAGCGCGTCGCGCATGTAGAGGTAGATGCCGTAGGTCGCCGTCTCGGCGTCGCTTTCGTCGATCCACATGTTGCTGGCCGAGAGCTTGTTGTCCTGCATGATATCGAGGTCGCCGTGGCAGCCGCTCATCGTGCACGCCGCAGCCAGCAGGGCAGTCAGTATCTTTTTGCATTTCATGGTTTGGTAGTTTTAAGGGGTTAGAACGTGAATTTGGCGCTGAACAGGATCTTGCGCGCGGGCGGATAGGGGCTGAAACCCGTGGCATAGGTCGAAGCCGAATTGTAGAGTCCCCCGGTGGTCGCCGCTTCGGGCGATACGCCGTGCACGGCCGTCCAGTAGTAGAGCGTGTTGCCCGAAACGGTCAGGGTCACGTCCTTCATGCCCAGCCGGCTCGTCCAGCGCACGGGAAGCTTGTACGAAAGCGAGATGTCGCGGATGCAGAGGTAGTCGCCCTTCTCGACGAAGACGTCCGACATGCGCGAGAAGTTGCGGTTGCCCCAGTCGGGGTCGTTGGCCGTGAAACGGGCGTACTTGGTCTTGTCGCCCGGCTGCGACCAGCACTGCTTCACGTCGTTCACCAAGTTCCAGTTGCAGTTGCCCATCGTCGCCATGAAGTAGCGCATCTGCATCTCGTTCTGGATCGAGTGGCCCAGCGCATAGTCCATGTAGATATTCAGCGACCAGTTCCGGTACCGGAAGGTATTGCCGATGCCGCCGGTCGAGTGGGGCGTGGCGTAGCCGAGCAGGAACTGGTCCTCCTCGTTGATGATGTCCCGGCCGTCGCGCTGCGTCGAACCCGCGCGGTTGACCCATTCGTAGTCGCCGATATCCTTGCGTCCGGCGATCTGCCTGCGGTCCGAGCGGCGGTATCCGCGCGACGAAGCGTCGTACATCGCCGCGTCGGCGTCGGCCTGCGTCTCGATGATGTGATCGACCTTGTAACCGTAGATGCGGCCCATGCGCTCGCCCTCGGCGATGCCCCCGAACTGGCTGCCGTCGCCGATGGTGATGCCGTCCATGCGGTTGCGCACGTTGCCGTTGTCGGGCAGCTTCAGCACCTTGTTCATGTTGAAGTTATAGGTGATTCCAGCAGATGCTGCGATCAGACCTTTTGCACGCTCTTCTTCTGTAAGCGTGCTGATCTTATAGTATGCACCGCGAACCTTATAGGCTCCTGTACGCTGCATGTTTTCTGGCTTCAGATATACTTTGTTTCCCGTGAGATCTGAAAAATAACTGCTTTTGATCAGTTTTGTCTCCTGAGTTACCTGTTTTACGATTTCTGCTGCCTGTTCAAAGCTCTCTAATGTAAGCATACTGTATCCTCCTGTTTATTCTTCTGTGTGTAAGTCTTTTTCGTCAATGTCAAACAGTGCGTTAACAAAAGCATCGGCATCAAATTTCTGCAGATCGTCGATTGTTTCACCAACACCGATATATTTTACCGGAATATCCAGTTCCGACTGAATCGCAACAGCGATTCCACCTTTTGCAGTTCCATCCAGTTTTGTAAGAATGATGCCATTTACATTTGCGACTTCTGCAAATTGTTTGGCCTGTGCCAGGGCATTCTGTCCTGTAGTACCATCCAGAACGACCAGTGTTTCCAGATATGCTTCCGGATATTCTCTTTCCAGGATACGGTAGATCTTACGAAGTTCTTCCATAAGATTTTTTTTGTTATGCAATCGTCCAGCTGTATCACAGATCAGCACATCTGCATTTCTTGCCTTGGCCGCTGCAACTGCATCGTATACGATGGATGCCGGATCAGCGCCTTCCTGACCACCGATCAGATCCACACCTGCACGATTTGCCCACTGTGCAAGCTGTTCTCCCGCTGCTGCACGAAAAGTATCTGCTGCAGCAAGAATAACCTTCTTACCCTGATCCTTTAATTTTCCAGCAAGTTTTCCGACAGAAGTCGTCTTCCCTACACCATTTACTCCGATTACAAGAATTACAGATTTACGGTTCTCAAATTCATATTCTGTACTGTCTACACGCATCTGTTCCTTAATACTGTTGATCAGAAGCTGTTTGCATTCCATAGGATTTTTGATATGTTTCTCTGCCACCTGTTCTTTCAGATGTTCTATGATTGCAGAAGTCGCATTAATACCTATATCACCCATGATCAGAATTTCTTCCAGTTCTTCATAAAAATCTTCATCAATACTGGAGTAGCCACTGAAAATAGAATCAAAGCCAGCCACGATATTATCACGTGTTTTGGTCAAACCACTGACCAGACGTTTAAAAAAGCCTTTTTTTTCTTCTGACATACTATGTCCTCCTCGATAGTTACATTGCTGTTCACTCTGTTACCAGCAACTTATTTGCTCAGCTGGTTTTCTACCAGATCAACAGATACAAGAGTTGAAACACCCTTTTCCTGCATGGTGATACCATATAAGCGATCCGCAGCATTCATAGTGCCACGTCTATGCGTTATTATAATAAACTGTGTATTTTTCGTCAACTTCTGTAAATACGATGCAAAACGTCCAACATTTGAATCATCGAGTGCAGCCTCTATCTCATCCAGAAGACAGAATGGAGATGGTTTCAGGTTCTGGATTGCAAAAAGAAGAGCGATCGCAGTCAAAGCTTTTTCTCCACCAGAAAGCTGCATCATATTTTGGAGTTTTTTGCCAGGCGGTTGAGAAATGATTCGTATTCCGGCCTCAAGGATATCTTCATCTTCTGCAAGTTCAAGAGTTCCCTTTCCTCCGCCGAACAGTTCCTTAAATGCCTTATCAAATTCTCTCTGGATATCACGGAATTTCTCGGTAAACTGTTTTCGCATTCCTTCATCCAATTCCAGAATAATTCCTTCCAGCGTTTCCTCAGCCTTAACGATATCATCGTATTGACCGGACAGGAATGTATGACGTTCCAGAAGCTCTTTATAATCTTCAATCGCATTTACATTAACAGAACCAAGTTTACGGATCTCATCCTTTATGCGTGTAACATCCGCTTTGATTGCCTGTCGGTCGGTAAGTTCTTCTTTTCGATACTGAAGTGCATTGTTTGGCGTGATCTCATATTCTTCCCACATATAGGAAATCTGACCTTCCCTCTGCTCCTCAATTTTTTCTGTCTGACTTCTCAGACGGAAGCATTCTTTATCCAGAAGAGAAGTCTTTTCTGAAAGATGATCTCTTTTTTCAAAAAATGTTTTGTGGCTGGCACTTCGTTTTTCTTTTTCTTCCTGCCACTGTGCTCTCTGGCTGCCATACTGTTCTTCTTTTAAAAGGCATTCCTGTGCCGCATTTTTCAGCTCCTGGATACCTTCTTCTTTTTTATGTATCTCTTCACGACTCTGTACAAGATTTTCTGTAATTTCCTGTGATTCCTTCTGAAATGCAGCAATCTCAGAATTCAGACGACTCAGGTTTTCCTGCAGGAATTGATTCTGCTGTTCAAGAGAAGATTCTTCCAGCCGGATTTTTTCCAGTTCATGTGTCTTCTCTGTTTCTTCTGCCTTCCATTCCTCCAGTTCTTTCTGTTTGGTCTCAATAAAGGTTTCCAGTTCCTTTTCGTCCTTCTGCGAATCCTCCAGTTCTCTGGCAATGCTGCTATGATCCTGTCTGATCTCACCTGCCTGATGGCGGAGTTCTTCCTGTTCACGATCAATCTGCCGATAGCTGTTCTGAATTTCGCCTTCTTTTTCTTTGAGCTGTTCAAGATTCATCTTTGCAGTATTCTGTTCAACATACTGTTGACGGAGTTTCTGCTGAAAATCGGCGATCGTATCGCGGAGCACATTTCGCCTGCTACGGTTTTCACCTATTGATTTCTGCGTTTCTTCCAGTTCTTTCCTGAGAATTCCTACACTTCTTTCCAGTTCTTCAATTTCACGGCGTCTTCCGAGAAGATTGCTGTTATTTTTAAACGCACCACCGGTCATAGAACCACCGGGACTTAAAGACTCTCCTTCAATCGTTACCATACGCAGACTGTGACGAT
>OLRP01002596.1_pt1 | contig 12251 bp, 9 predicted proteins | sample 1672401 | NCBI WGS metagenome assembly OLRP01 (sample SAMEA3136682, study PRJEB25190) | human gut metagenome | reverse complement strand
AAAAATATAAGAATGAAAAAAGGGCGACAAGATAGAATCGCGGAGACGCTTACCTGTCAGGCGTATAACTTCTTGATGGAGAAGTGGAACTTCCACGTGAATAGCTACTACTGCTACGGCTACTATTTGTTCCGGAACTTCGCGTCGAACTATTACTTCTATTATAAGAGGAACCAGAATTGCGTGTACTAGTACCAGAAGTACGTGTACTGCTTGGACGTGTATACGTTTCTGTATTTCTACGAGAGTATGAACTTCCTGAACGAACAGAGCTATTGCTACTGCTACGAGTATAATCGCGAGTACCTACAACTCTGCTATTTGTACCTGTACTACCTGAACGGCGAACACTTTGTCCAACAGAAGAATTAGCTGGTCTGGTAGTTGATGAACCGACACCTCTTCTGTAAGAAGTAGAATTATAATTTCTCGAACCAGAATAATAGGAACGATTATTACCATTAATCACACTACGTCCGGCATAATAAGGTCTTCCACCTCCGCCCCAGCCCCAGCTAGGACCACCATGCCAATGGTGATGATGTCCCCAATATCCGCCGCCATACCAGCCACCCCAGTAGCCGCCGCCCCAATAACCGGGGTAATATCCCCAAGAGTAGTAAGGACGATTCCATCCCCAGCCATAGTTCCATCCCCAGCCGTAAGAGCCATAACGCCAATCCCACCAAAGCGGGTTACTGAACGTCGGGAATGCATAAGCATACATACCATCGGTATATACGTTCCAATCCCATGAGTTCGGACCGTAAACTACATCCCAGTACAACGGACTGCTGATACTGATAGCAAAACGCGGATTGCGGAAACGAATGATACGTTCAGCGTATTCATAGTCGTCTGTTGTACCATTAAATTCGCCCGTCACCCATTCTCCGTCCAAATCCGGATTAGATTTTTCTTTTATATATAAGGTATCATTATCCATTACGAATTCATTTTCACGTGCATCGTAACGGCGGTTATATTCATCCACATCCCGTGTTCTCCCCTTCCGGTCCTGAACAACCACTGTAGTACCCGGTGAAGTATAGATGTTAGTCGTCACCTGTTTCTTCGGTTCCTTCTTAACCGGAGTTTCTTTCTTCTCCTGTTTGTCTTTGGAAGGTACGAAGTAAAGGTCGTCATCAACGCTTTGTGCAAAGATACCTATCGGAAGGCACAAGGCAAATAGCAAGAAATAAACAATCTTTTTCATATCATCTCGGTTTATGTAATTACTTAAACTTATTCACGTTACAAAGATAAGGAAGAGATTTTTCGTCCGGGGGAGATTTTCCCCAAAGGATAATAGGGAAATCCCTATTTCTAACTATCTTTGTAGAAGATACAACGCTCACCGGCATAAAGTTCAGGCAAACTTGACTTTCTATACCCGGATTGCTGTATCTTTGCACATTATTCACCAGCATTAAAAACAACTATGAAGTATTTTGAGTTCACATTCCGCACCCAGCCTTGTACCGAAACCGTCAATGACGTACTGGCTGCCATACTGGGTGAAGTCGGATTTGAAAGTTTTGTTGAGTGTGAAGGCGGACTGACCGCATATATCCAACAGACATTGTGTGATGAAAACGCCATCAAGATTGCCATCACCGAGTTCCCCCTACCCGATACGGATATTACTTATACATATACCGAAGCGGAAGACAAGGACTGGAACGAAGAATGGGAAAAGAATTTCTTCCAACCCATCATTATCGGAAACCGATGTGTGATCCACAGCACTTTCCACCAAGATGTCCCCAAAGCGGAATATGACATCGTCATCAATCCTCAAATGGCCTTCGGAACAGGACACCACGAGACTACCAGCCTCATCATTGAAGAATTGTTGGATAGCGAACTGAAAGATAAATCCCTGCTCGATATGGGCTGCGGAACTTCGATTCTCGCCATCCTCGCACGTATGCGGGGCGCACGTCCCTGTACGGCCATCGACATTGATGAATGGTGCGTACGAAACTCCATCGAAAACATCGAATTGAACCACGTAGACGATATTGCCGTATCAGAAGGAGATGCCTCGTCGCTTGCAGGAAAAGGACCTTTCGACGTTATCATCGCCAACATCAACCGAAATATATTACTAAATGATATGAAGCAATATGTTGCCTGTATGCATACGAATTCCGAACTCTATATGAGTGGATTTTATGTAGACGACATTGCCGCCATCCGCGAAGAAGCGGAGAAGAACGGACTGGCTTTCATCCATTATAAAGAGAAGAATCGTTGGGCAGAAGTGAAATTTATTTATAAAGGATAAGAGCCAACAAATATCTTTAAAAGAGAAAGCTCCCTTATCATTAAGAGATATAAGGAAGCAAGCAAAAATCGCAGTCGATATGCGCTATAAACAAGCGTAAGGCTCCAGATTAATGCAGAAAAAAAATAGTGACGGTATACGCTTGGGATAGTGACGCTATCCATAGCATATACCGTCACTATTTGCATCGGATAGCGTCACTATCTTATAAAGAGAAACAAAGCTGTTACGCGAACTCTTTTTTGACCTGTTGGCACCATGCTTTGATTTTCTTTTCCGCCTGTTCGGACTGATTATCCAAATCGACAACCAACCCGCACCACTGCTCGCCACGTAAAGCCTTGGAACGTTCGAAAGTGTAACCCTCGGAAGAAGTAAAACCGACCAAGGTAGCCTCATCCCCTTCAAAGACTTCTGCCAGCAGACCGATTCCATCTGCAAAATTTTCCGGATAGCGTATCTGATCTCCCAAACCGAAGATAGCAACCTTCTTACCTTTCAATTTCATTGTTCGGAGTTCCGGCAACAGTTCGTCCCAATAAGTAGGAAGTTCCCCGTCAAACCAGGTGGAAGCACCCACAATGAAGCAGTCATAAGCAGCAAAATCATTCTGCCAGGCCTGCTCGATAGGCACTACTTCTATCTTGTCTTCACCAAACTCTTTCTGTATTTTCTCTGCCACCCAACTCGTTCTTTCGGCTTTGGTAGCATAAAACAAACCTATCTTTTTCATAATTCCTATCTTTTAATATTCCAATAATTTCCGTGCAGCTTCGTATATCTTAGCTTCGTCCGGCAAAATTTCTTTTTCCAGTATCGGATTGAAACCGACGGGAGTAAACGTAGAACCGACACGCTGCACCGGTCCGTCGAGATAACGGAACATTTCCTCACCAATCATTGCTGCAAGCTCCGCACCGAAACCGGAGAATACTTTATCTTCATGTACAACCAATGCTTTGCTGGTCTTCTTAACCGATTCAAATATTGCCTCTTTATCCAGCGGAATCAGAGAACGAATATCGATCACTTCTACTTTCCAACCACCCTCTTTCTCCAATCGTTCGGCAGCATGCAGACAGAAATGGGTCGTATTTCCGTATGTGATAATACTCAAATCCGTACCCTCACGGCGGATACGTGCTTTTCCGAAAGGTACTTCAAAGTCTTCCGGCACCACAGTGGCGGCTTCTACCGAATTATACAATGCTTTCGGTTCAAGAAACAAAGTAAATCCCTTAGAGCGCATACTAGTACGTAACAATCCGGCTGCATCATCGGCAAAAGAAGGGCAGACAATTCGTGCTCCCGGCAATGTAGTCAAAGCTCCTTCTATATTTTGAGAGTGATACAGCCCTCCACCGATATAACCTCCGGAAGCCAACCGCAGCGTTATATTCGGGGCAAACTTACCATTGCTGCGCCAATACTCATGCGTACATTCTACATATTGTTCTACGGCAGGCCAGAAGTAATCAGCAAACTCCGCTCCCTCTATCACGACATGGATTTTAGGATCAAAGCGGCTCATTCCATTGGCAGTGCCTACAATATAATCTTCGGCAATCGGCGCACTGAACACACGGGCTTCGCCGAATTCCTGCTGCATCCCTTTGGTGACATTAAACACACCGCCTTTCTCTCTGTTTGCTACGTCCTGTCCCCAGATAAACGTATCGGGATTGTAGCGGAACTCGGCTTTCAATGTTTCGTTAATGGCATTTACCAGGAAGGTCTTTTCCCCCTCTGCTTCATGAGTACCTGCTTTGTACTTTTGCGGTTGATAAGGTTCGGGCATCACAAAATCGTAGATACTCTTAGGATCAGGATCGGGAGCAGCCAACGCTTTTCGGTTGGCAGCCGACAGTTCTTTCTTTGCGTTAGCTTCGATCTGTTGCAACTCTTCCTCCGTCAAGCGTTTATAACGCAACAGCATCCGGCGGAATTTCATCAGCGGATCGGCATCTTTTACGTATTCCAGTTCGTTCTCATCCCGGTACAGGGTATGTTTATCCGAGTTGGAATGGGAACCGATACGAACACAGTTGGCCTGCACAATCACCGGGTTACGGGTTTCCCTTGCATATTCGTGAGCTTCGGTCATGGCATTCATCGAGTCGAACACATCTTTTCCATTGCAATAGATGATCTTCAGGTTCTTGAAACCGGAGAAGTTTTCCGCAACTTTGCGGTTGGCTGTCTGTTCCGATTTAGGGACAGAGATACCATATCCGTTGTCCTGTATCACAAAAATGACAGGAAGACGTTCAAGGCTGGCGCCATTGATAGCCTCATATACAAATCCTTCGGAAGTGGCAGATTCTCCGTGAGAAGTGATGGCGACTCCTTTATGTCCATAATATACCATTGCCCGTGCCACACCTGCCGCATGAAGGTCGTGTGTACCCGTTGCAGAAGAAATGTTTTCGATGTGCCATTCCGGTTTGGCGAAATGGTTCGACATGTGACGTCCGCCGCTACCCGGGTCTGTCGCTTTCGAGATACCATTCAGGATGATTTCTTCCGGAGTCATTCCGGCAGAAAGTACAGTCAGCATATCGCGGTAGTAAGGAAACAGAAAGTCTTCGCCCAAAGTGAATACCTGACCGATGGCAAGCTGAATACCATCATGCCCCGCGTAAGGAGCATGATAAGACCAACCCAAAGATTGCAGCAGGTATGACGGTGCTTTTTCATCCAAAGCACGCCCCAATGTCATCAGATGATACCACTTTTTCAGGGTTTCTACATCTGTTGTTTTTATATCATATTTCTTTTTCATAGTGAATGAAGTTCTTAATGAGTGAAACAATCAGTTATCAGCCTTGCCAGTTTTCGAGGTAGTCGGCTATAAAGTGGAGGAAGTTACCTCCCAACATTCCGTCTACTACCCGATGGTCGTAAGACAAAGACAGATACATTTTATGGCGGATGGCAATCGTATCACCTTCCGGTGTTTCTATCACAGCAGGTTTCTTCTCAATATACCCTACTCCCAAAATAGCAACCTGCGGCTGATTAATAATCGGTGTACCGAACAGGCTCTTGAACGTTCCGAAATTGGTAATGGTAAATGTACCGCCATCAATATCTTCCGGCATTAATTTATTATCCCTTGCTTTCAGGGCTAAAGAGTCAATGGCAACTGCCAGACCATTCAGATTCAAACGATCGGCGTCATGCACCACAGGCACAATCAGATTTCCATCATTCAGAGAGACGGCAATACCTACATTGATATGTTTCTTAAAGAGGATATTATATCCGTCTACTGACACATTCACTTGAGGATAGGCTGCCAATGCTTTCGCTACGGCCTCGGTTATCACAGGCATATAAGTCAACTTCACTCCTTCGCGACGGAAGAAAGCATCTTTGTTCTTTTCACGCCAACGCACCAGTTTGGTGACGTCTACTTCTACCACATTGGTTACATGAGGAGATACTTTCTTAGACATAACCATGTGATCGGCAATAATCCGGCGGACACGATCCATCTCTTTCACTTCAACTCCAGGCATGGCAACAGGAGCAGACGATTTGGATGAAGTAGCAGCCGACTGTGCAGCAGGGACAGATGCAGCCGGAGACGTTTTCGGAGTTATCGGTTCGGGAGCAACAGCCACCGATGGTTTGCTTGCAGCCGGAGCAGCAACGGCAGAGGCTGGCTTCTGTTCAGCCATATCTCCTCTTTTCTTCTTTTCAATATAGTCTTTTATATCTTTCTTACTCAATCGCCCTTCATAACCCGTACCTTGTATAGCATCCAACTCTTCTTTCGGAATCTTAGCCTCCCGCGCCAACTGAATCACAACAGGAGAATACCAACGTTCTTCCTCAACAGCAACGGGTTTGGATGTATCAACGGGGTTTGATGCAGTATTCACTGATTGGTTCTTAGCAGTGTCCGTTGATGATTGTGATGTTCCGGAAACATCAGCGGCAACCTGACTGGCATCAGCTCCTTCGTTTGTGGCACCTTCGCTTGCCGGCTCCGTACCGGATGATTCTTCGCCATCCAAATCAATAATGGCGACAACTGTTCCTACAGCTACCGTGTCACCTTCCTTATATAAAATCTCCACCACTTTTCCCGCTACAGGAGAAGGGATTTCTGCACTTACTTTAGCCGTATTCACTTCAAAAAGCACATCGTCTTCCTGAATCATGTCACCCACCTTTACAGACCAAGAGACAATAGTCCCTTCGGTTATACTCTCGCCCAACTTAGGCATTTTTATTTCGAATTTTGACATAGACAGTAAATTTATTATTCAACCTTAGATATATTACAACAATGGGCTGAAATAGAAAGTTTTAAGTTAAGTAAATTTTAACCGGATGCCAATCGGCACAGCCAAGCATCAACGGCTATATATCCACTCTTTCTGAATATATTTCTCTTCCCGGAGCTGATTGACAGCTTCTATCTCCTCCCTGGTGAAAGCACTGACGGATTGCGACTTACTGAAATACTGAAAAGCCTTTTCTTTAAAATCAGTGACAGTCCCCGCCGACAAATGCCTGCGAATATTAGTAACCTCACTCCGAACGGAAGGAACAGCGTATACAGACGATAACGTTTCATCATCGACCATCGGTTCCGGATTCAATGCTTGATGCAACGCTGTAAGGTCCGTATCATACAATAGCGTGCAATGATACAATACCCGATCCTTGTACAGGCATTGCGCACTTCCTGATATTTTCAATCCATTCAGATAAATCCCCAATCGTTCGCCTCCTGTTGCCATCAGTCCCATAGAGTTCAGGAAATCCAACGTCCGCTGCAAATACGTGACAAACTCTGGCAAGCGGGGAGTCGTTTCTATAAAAGTCAGATTAACATTGCCCAAATCATGGTACACTGCTCCCCCACCGGAAAAACGACGGGCAATATGTACCTGCTCCCGTTCCGCCCATTCCTGATCGACTTCCGACCGTAACCGCTGATGCTTCCCTATTACCACAGAAGGAGTGTCCTGCCAAAGCATGAAAATGTCTTCATTTCCCTGCTTCAACAGATATTCTTCTGCAGCCAAGTGAAAGTAAATTTCAGTAAACGGACTATAGATACATCGAATCATAGGTCAGACAGAATAAGAGTTAAAACATAATCTCGTGATAAATCTCTCCGACCGTAGGATGCGGGAATACAGTCTTCTGAAATTCTTCCACCGTATAGCCTCTCTGAATAGCAATACCTGCGATCACTATGAGTTCCGACGCCGGATTTCCCAATATGTGGCAACCGATGATCTTCCCTTCTTCATCCTGAATCAACTTACAAAGGCCGTTTCCCTGTTCATTCTCGGCTACGAACCGGCCGGAATAAGCCATCGGTAATTTGGATACACGGTAAGAAAGTCCTGATTTTATCAATTCTTCTTCTGTCTTTCCCACTCCTGCCACTTCGGGATTGGTATAAACAACTCCCGGAACACAATCGTAATTTATCCGGTCTTCCACTCCCAAGATATGATTAATAGCGACTTCCGCTTCACGAATAGCGGTATGTGCCAATAAAGAATAACCTGTAATATCCCCACAAGCATATACGCGGGGATGCGAAGTCAACAGATGTTCATCCACTTTGACCCCGTTCCGATGCAATTCTATATTCAGCTTGTCCAGTCCCACTCTGGATAAATTTGCCTTACGGCCTACACTAAGCAAGATTTTCTCCGCTTCAATAGTGGAAACTTTTCCTTCTTTTTCTATCACGACTCCATGAGCGTTCACTTCCACTACTTTCGTATTCAAATAGAAAGTGACTCCCCGTTTGGCATATTCGGCGCGAAGCATACCGCTCGTTTCCTTATCCATCGCTCCCAAAATCTCCGGCATCATTTCTACCACATGCACCTTTACTCCCATACTGTTGAAGAAAGAAGCAAATTCCATCCCGATCACTCCACCGCCAATAATAACAAGCGTCTTGGGAAGTTCTTTTATCTCCAACGCCTCCTTGGAAGTCCAATAACTGACTCCCGACAATCCCGGTATGGGAGGAATCACTGTATCGGAACCGGTACATACCAGCAAGTATTTCACGGAATAGGTTTCTCCATCACAGGTGATGCGGATCATCCCCTCGTTCTCTCCTTCTATAAAAGCTTCTTTCTCCACGATCGTCACTCCGTAAGAATTCACAGTCATCTTCACGCCACCCGTCAACATTTTCACTGTTTTGTCTTTGCGGTTCATAATCTTGGATAAATCGAACGAAGGAGATTCGGCAGAAACGCCATATTTGGAAGCACTCTTGATGCTATCCAGTATTTTAGCAGAATATAACAAAGTTTTAGTAGGAATACACCCCTCATTGAGACACACTCCACCCATTGCCTTTTTCTCAAAAAGAACGGCTTTTAATCCGTTGGCCCCTGCCCGTTCGGCAGCTGTGTACCCGGCAGGACCACCACCAATAATAGCTATATCAAAGTTCATAATCGTATCTTTTTTAGTAATAATACGATTATAACAAATGAGAGAAGAGATAAGTTGTTGGGAAAAGAAATACCTGTTACTTAATTGTCAGCTTTTTAAGTTCCTCTAACGAGCCATTGAACACGTTCAGGTCTACGTCTTCTTTGATGCCGGGAACACTTCCCACATCAGTATGTTGCCAAAAGTCCCATTTCCCCTGATACTTTACAGAGTCAACATAATAATGGGCAATCCAGTAAGGGTATGTATTGAAGATAGAATCGTCCAGATAACGGGTTTTAAATTTATAAGAAGTATAAAGAATAGGTTTCACTCCATAATGAGATTCCACCCGGTCCAGCCAGCGTTTAATGCCTTGCTGCAATTCCTTTTTTTCCTTCCGCCCGGTCACTTCCACATCAAGTACGGGAGGTAAATCACCCGTGTCCAGTTTCACCGTACGAATAAAGAAGTCCGCCTGTTTCAAAGCATCCGTACCAGGAATATAAAAATGATAAGCACCACGGATAAATCCATGGTTACGGGCATTGGCGAAGTTCGCCTCAAAGGTAGTATCGTTATGGTCTCCTCCTTCTGTAGCTTTCATAAAAACGAAATGCAAAGGAGTAGCCGTCTCTTTATTCTGCAACAGTCTTTTCCAATCAATCTTTCCCTGATAATGAGAAATGTCAATACCATGAATATCATATCCGTCAGGGATACAAACTCCGTATTCCTTTAAACCATGACAAGGTTTCCATCGATAAGCATAAGGACGGATAAAGAAATAGTAGAATACAACGGAAAAACAACCGATAATCACCACTGCCAAAATGTTACGAATCCAGACAGGCATCACAGTTCGATGCTTCATCTGTTCCTTTTTTGAGGTACGGGAAGTTTTGGAAGAAGAGGTCGTTCCCTTTTTCTTGGTAGTGGAAACAGTTCTTTTCTTCTGTACGGCAGACATCGGGTTGTTGCGTTGCGGCATTTACTTTAAACGATCAATGTTTTTAGAGATAGGCACGGATTACGCGAATTAACACGGTTTTTTAGTTATTTCTTATAAACCGTGTATTCCGTGTAGTCCGTGCCTGAAAGAATCTTTCATTGCAGCTGTTATTGCAACTGTTACATCAACAACTGCTCTGAAGGAAGTGTATTTATTTAGCTTGTTCCAGCTGCAAAGTCTTAGTTGCCTGGTCGCAAACTTCTGTAGGACCGAAGTACTGGATTGGACCCGGATATACATAATCCGTTTCGATAGCCCAACGATCACGTTGCGCAGCAAATGCCTTGAAAGGAGCACCATCCAATTTCACCAATGCTTTCTGGATAACCGGTTTCATTTCACCGTGGCGACGTTCCATATTCATCATCATAGTGATAGGCACACCACCAGCAATCCATTCGGCAGCAGGAGCTGTTGTGTTACGTACAGAAGACATATAACCAGTCTTACCGTTAGCAATCAACATAGAAGCTGTGTAACCCAAAGAGTAGCAATAGTCAGCGTCAAAGTTTGATGGAGCAGCACAACGTCCTTCATAACCGAAGAAGTGGTGTTGAGCAGCAAATTTACCAACATACTTGCCTGCTTCTTTCCATGAAGCCAATTTGGTAGCTACCATTTCAGACAACAGCTTTTCTGTTTCGATCAGTGATACCTGAACGTTTCCGTGCGGGTCACGATCCAAAGTCAGCTGGCGGGCAACGCCTTCCGGCAGACTTGCATAGATAGCAGAGTTTTCCGGAGAAAGTTTGCGGATGATATAATCACGTTGGTGAGATTTCTTGATCTGACCGAATTCTTCAGCATTAGCAGCCAGGAAGTCGTTCAATTCAGCAATCAGGCGTTTCATGGCAGGAATAAATTCTACCAATCCTTCTGGAATCAATACAGTACCGAAGTTGTTTCCCTGTGCAGCACGGTCAGCTACCACTTTAGCGATGTAAGTCACTACATCGTCCAAAGACATATCTTTAGCTTCTACTTCTTCAGAAACGATACACACGTTAGGCTGTACCTGCAAAGCACATTCCAGTGCGATGTGAGAAGCCGAACGACCCATCAATTTGATGAAGTGCCAGTATTTACGTGCAGAGTTACAGTCACGTTGGATGTTACCGATTACTTCTGCATAAGTCTTACATGCTGTATCGAAACCGAAAGAAGTTTCAATCATATCGTTCTTCAAGTCACCGTCGATTGTTTTCGGGCAACCGATTACCTGTACACCGTAGTTCTTAGCTGCATAGTATTCAGCCAATACACAAGCATTTGTGTTAGAGTCGTCACCACCGATGATAACCAATGCTTTGATGCCAAGTTCTTTGATGATTTCATATCCCTTTTCGAACTGGCTTTCTGCTTCCAGCTTCGTACGTCCGGAACCGATGATATCGAAACCACCTGTGTTACGGTATTCGTCGATAATATCAGCAGTCAGTTCCATATAGTTGTGATCTACCAGACCACCAGGACCCAGGATAAAACCATATAATTTGTTTTCCGGGTTCAATTTCTTGATACCGTCGAACAAACCGGAGATTACATTGTGTCCGCCCGGAGCCTGACCACCGGAAAGAATTACACCTACGTTCATAGCGGGAAGAGCAACAGCTTCACCAGCTTCGAATGTAATCAACGGCATTCCATACGTGTTCGGGAATAATGCTTTGATAGCTTCCTGATCGGCTACAGATTGAGTAGCAGCACCTGCTACAGCCTTAACAGCTCCTGATGCCAATGCTTTCGGAAGTTTGGGCTGGTAAGCAGCCCTTGCGATTTGCAATGCACTTTTAGTCATTTTCTTTAATTTTTTATTTAAAGGTGTTAGTAAGTTTCTTGTCAAACTTGAAAAGCGTTGCAAATTTCGCACTTTTTTCCGAATTATGAAAATTCTTCTGTTGTTGTTTTTAAGACAAAAGGAAGAAGAAAGAAAAATTAAGGCTACCTCCCGGTGCGGGAGATAGCCTTTACGTTTTCTTCAATGAGTGAATCGATATGATAATTCTAGGGATTTTGTTCCCAGCCTCCACCAAGAGCCTTATAGAGTTGAACTACCGCAATCAACTCATCACGGATAGCATTACTCAACCCAATCTGTGCATCAAAATATCCACGTTGGGCATCCAATACATCCAGATAATTAATGACTCCATTGATGTATTGCAGTTGTGCCAGGTCCATATAGCTCTTGGCCGAACGTTCCAAATTGGCACGAAGTTCATACACTTCCTTGATCTTGTTGAAATTGACAATTGCATTACGTGTTTCCTTGAAAGCTTCCAGTACGGCTTTTTCATAACTATGTACTTCAGCCTCATAAGCTGCCTTTTTTGCTTTCAATGCCGCACGGTTCTTTCCCCAGCCAAAGATCGGAGTCAGCAAAGCTCCTTCCATCACTGCATAAGGAGATTTCAAAAGTTCCGACAAAGAAGTACTTTCACTACCGAAACCACCTGTCAGGGCAAGACGCGGGAACATATTTGTATAAGCCACTCCCACTTTCGCATTGGCAGCAATCAA
>OLRP01002585.1_pt1 | contig 12300 bp, 7 predicted proteins | sample 1672401 | NCBI WGS metagenome assembly OLRP01 (sample SAMEA3136682, study PRJEB25190) | human gut metagenome | reverse complement strand
ATTTTCTGCATTAATCGCACGGCTTTTTCCATGCTTTGCAAGTGCGATTCCTCCCAGTCCGCCTGTAAATGCCTGATACATATCTGTTTTCTCCTCTCTTTTGGAAATTAAAAATATTTACGCTTTTACTCCACCTGCCATGATACCATCCATGATCTGTTTCTCAAAAACAGCTACAAAGATAATGATCGGAAGAAGGATGATCCATCCCATGGCGCTGACAAGATCCCACGGAACTCCATACATGTTGTCACGTAACGGAAGCTGTACGATGGAAACAGAAAGTACCTGAATACCATTTGAATAAAACAACGGTGTGAAAAAGTTATTCAGACAGGTAATAAAGTTGATGATGCAAACCGTAGCGATCGCCGGCTTCATCAGCGGCAGAACGATCGTAAACAGTCTCTGTGAAAAAGATGCGCCGTCAATAGCAGCTGCCTCCTCCAGTGAGATCGGGATCTCACCGACAAAGTTTCTGAGGATCAGAACCGTAAACGGTATAACGGTACTGATATAAAGAAGGATAAGTCCCGGATATGTATCATACAGCTTTACCTTCTGCATAAACTCATACAGCGGGCGGGCTGTAACAACCTCAGGGATCAGCATGGTAGCCAGAACAAATGCAAATGCAACAGAAACTCCCTTTGAGTTAAATCTTGAAAAGCCATAAGCTGCCATTGCACACAGCACGGTGCTGATCACAAGAGTAAGACCGACGATCAGTACGGTGTTTCCAATCTTTGAAAGCAGTCCAACATTCTGTAGCAGAAATGTGTAGCTATCCAGTGTGGGATGATCCGGAAGATAATCAATCGGTGTTTTAAACAGTTCTCCTGCCGGTGTGATCGAAGAAATAAAGATCCAGTAGACCGGAAACAGGATCAGAAAAGCCACAATGGCAAACAGAACCCATCTTCCAACAGCTATCACTCCATGATAAACATTATATTTTCCTGTATTCTTCACGATAATTCCCCCCTAACTGTCAAACTTACTCATAACACGTATATTCAGCCAGCTGAAGATCGCCATTACAACAAACAGCAGCATAGCCAGCGCCGAAGCATATCCTACGTTTAGATTTGTAAATGCTTCTGTTGTGATCCTATATGCGATCAGCGCAGTATCCTCGCCAGGACCTCCGGATGTCATGGAATAAACCAGATCGAAGGTTGTCAGTCTCCAGAGTGTGAACGGAATACATAAAGTCAGGACATTTTTTGCTATCAGCGGAAGTGTGATCCGGAAAAAGCTCTGAATCCCGTTTGCACCGTCTACCTTTGCTGCCTCATAGATATCGCCGGAAATAAACTGAAGTCCGGAAAGTACAAGAATTGCAAAGAACGGAAGATCCTTCCACAGGTCCATTGCAATTACCGCTGCTCTTGCAGTACCTGTATTGATCAGCCAGCTGTTCTGGTATCCCGGTACAAACCAGCGGATAAAATCATTGATCAGACCATAATCATTATTAAATGCCCATTTTGCAGCCATACCGGCTACTACTGCTGGCATAGCCCATGGGATCAGCACAATAGTCCTCAGAAAACGGCGGCCTTTGAATTTCATATTCAGGATCAGTGCCAGGATAACTCCGAGGATCACATGAAAGATCATGGAAACAACCACAAATATTGCCGTAAAGCTGATCGATGTAAGCACTTTAGGATCAGAAAATACCTTCAGGTAATTCTTGAAGCCTATAAATTCATTGATACCTGCAAGGATACTGATATTAAAGAAGCTGTTTTTCACAGTCATCAGAATGGGATATACTGTTGTAAAACCTCTGATCAGTACAACCGGCAGGATCAAAAGCCACGGTATCCACTTCATAGTTTTTTTACTTATTGTCATGGAACTTTCCTCCCTGTTCATCAAGCAATGTAAAGCAGACTTTTACCTCTGCTTTACATTGCTGTTTTTTTATATCTTTTACTTATACATATCTACCACATCCTGAGCCTTCTTGCAGAACTCATCAACTGTGATCTCGTCTTTCATACAGGACTGGAAGATCGTTCCCATATCGGTGATAAATTCCATTGTCTGTGCCACCATCGGACGTCCCTGTACATTGCATTCATTTGCATATCTGCTGTACATTTCTTTTGCCGGGTCAGAATCCGGAACTACCTTCTCTGCAACATCCTTTCTTGCAGGATATCTGTCAAATGCTTTATAGGAAGCTTCCATTCCGCCTTCATCAGCCATATACTGGAGGAATTTCACAGCTGCATCTTTATTCTTGGATGCTTTATTGAGAACATAGCTCCAGGAATCTGTAAAGATCGCACGCTCTCCCTTGCCGCTGAAATCCGGTACCATTTCCATGTGGATCTTATCTGCGCCAAGCATATCTGCCTTTGCATAATCTGTTCCAAGGCCCCACATGAACCAGCATCCGTATTTTCCGTCATTGATCTTCGGATTCATCTGGTCATATTTATCTGCAATCTGTTCGATGGATGTTTCTTTATTAGCAACCAGATCGTGAAGGAACTGAACTGCTTCCTTGTTTTCCTCTTTGGTCCAGTCAAAATAATCGCCGCCGAACATGTTTACAAACTGTGCAAGCTCGTTAAATGCATAGGTTTTCTCCCAGGAACCGCCGTAGCCGAATCTTCCGTCCTTGGAAACAGCCTTCATATACTTCATGAAATCCTCTTTTGTATCAATGGATTTGATTCCGACCTCATCCATGATCTCCTGATTTACCCAGAATGCAAGATATCCTGTATAGCCTGGAACACCGACGATGTTTCCGTCCTTATCTGTGATCATATCCTTTACATATCCCTGGGCAAACTGATCAGCGATATCATCTGTCATTACTGTATCGTTCAGTCCTTCCAGCCATCCGGAATTTTTAAATGCCGCGCTCATCTCATCGTTGATCTCAATGACATCCACGGAAGTATCTCCTGTGGAAAGCATTGTGGTGATCTTCTGCTGACGGGTATCTGTATCTGTAGGTGCCGCAATTACATTAATGTTCAGGCCCGTGGCATCTTCCACATTTGCAAGCCAGTCCTCAAAATCCGGGTCTGTGGTGTTGACGCTGTATAAGGTAAGATCATATTTTTCCTTTGCGGAAACAGTAACCACGTTACCTGCCATACCCACAACCATCGCTGCTGCCAAAACTGCACTCATTACTTTTTTCTTCATATCTTTCTTCCTTTCTGGACATTTTCGTGTTTGTCCACAACTGTTTTTGATGGTTTAAGGATACCAGAGAGCCCCCTCATTCTAAATACAATATTTTATGATTTATTTATATTATTTTTCGTTCTCTTGTATTTTTGTTGTTAATTTTTTATAATCCTTTTATATAATCTATATTTGTAACGGCTTTTTTCACAGCCGAATTCGGTTTCATTAATTTGTTTTTGACATAAAGGAGAGTATGTACTATGAAATTCCACAAATGTATCCCACCCAGTTTTTCCTCATTTCGCTATAAGCTCCTGCTCGCATTTCTGATCGCAACTATGGTACCTCTGATTTCCCTGACCTTCATCAGCTATCACATTTCCTATAACATTGCCAGAGATCGTATCATCGATTCTGCCGTAATGACTGACAAGCAGCTGGTCTCTCAGCTGAACGACCGCCTCGGCCAGGTTGAAAATGTAGCAGATACCATACAGTTTCAAATGTACTCCCTAAATCATTCTTCCTCCAATAAGGTAGATGCACTGAAAAAATTCACCGCTGTGAAAAACAATATTTCGCTGTATAAATCCACATTCGATTTCTTCCATATATATGTTTTTCTGCAGCCCGCTCAGCTCGGTTCAAAAGAAGGCCTGTACTTCTTTTCCACAGATGAGCTTTCTGCATATGGTCTGGATAAAAATATTGTTTCCGGTTCAGGCTTTTCCTCTGTCTGGATACCGGTTTCCAATATGCCTCTGCCTAAAATACTGTCCACAAAAAAGTCATCTGCCGATGTGATCCTCTGCGTCCGGGCACTGAAAAATCAGGCCACCGGTATTCTGGAATACGCCTACGGCATTGCTCTGGACACTTCAGAGCTTACCACTTATCTGCAGCCTGCTGCTTTGGATTCCCGCATATACAGCTACATTCTCACAGATCACGGAGAGATTGCAGCAAAAAATACATCCTCACTGAATTTATCCGGAATTTCCAAAGCACAGTTTCAGAAACTCAAAGGAAATGCAGATTCTTCTTTTCACAGCGGCGACAAATATTATAACTGCTGCACCTTAAGCAATGGCTGGCTTCATGTTACCGAAATCCCGGAAAGCTATATTCAGGGCAACACGCACATCCTGATCCGTGCCTTACTGATCACTGTCCTTATTTTCTTGCTCCTTACTTTTATCATCGTTATCCTGTTTTCCGAAAATCTTACCCGGAAGATCACTGCACTTTCCTATGCAATGGAAGCCTTTCAGCTGGGATATGACCCGGAACATCTATCTATCGTTACTGTTCCCCACCCGGATGATCCTTCCAGGTATGATGAGATTGACAGACTGGGCATCACCTTTGAAGATATGCAACACACAATAGCCGGAAACCTGAAGTCCATTGTAAATCTTTCCGTAAACGAAGAACGTCTGAAATACCAGCTGCTCCAGTCACAGATCAATCCGCATTTTCTTTACAATATCCTGGGATCGATCCGTACCTGCCAGTCCCTTGGAAAGCTTGACATTGCTGATCAGATGATCGCAGATCTGACTGCCTTTTACCGTCTTACCCTGCGTAAATCAAAGGAACTTATTCCTATTAAAGATGAATTGGAAATTGCCCGGCTTTATCTGGAAATGGAAAAGCTCTGTCATAAAGATAATCTGGACTGGGAGATCGAAGCAGAAGATGGAATCGAAAATTTCCTGATCTGCAAGTTTACACTTCAGCCATTTCTCGAAAATTCCATTCTGCACGGGATTTCTTCGGGCACACCAGCTGTTTTCATTTCGATCCATGTTCTTTATGGCGATGATACGGTTGTGATCTCCATTGAGGACAACGGTGCCGGCATGGACTCTGAAACCCTTGCACAGCTGCGCCATGCTATTGAGCATAATGTTATTGATTATGAGAAGCATTTTGGAATTTCCAACGTAAGTTCCCGTATTTCCAACCCATTATACGGAAACGGTTCCGTAAGGATCCGCAGCAACCCCGGAAACGGCACATACGTCACCATTGAATTCGAACAGATGGAGGAAGATATCGATGAAAAAAATAATGATCGTAGATGATAATTACTTATCTGCAGAAGGTATCGAAAAAAACATAGACTGGGAAACACTGAATGCAGAGATCATCCATGTCTGCTACAATGGAACCTCTGCTATCGAAGCCATGAAAAAAGAACCGGCAGATCTGATCATTTCTGACATTGAAATGCCTGATCTTGACGGCATTTCCATGAGCCGTCAAGCTCTTGAGATCAATCCTATGGTGAAGATCATCCTGATCAGTGCCTATGATAAATTTGAATATGCAAGACGTGCTCTGCTCCTCGGTGCTCTGGATTATATCGAAAAGCCTCTGGATTATGCCTATCTTATCCAGAAGGTAAAAAACGCTTTTGCACTGATGGAAAAGGAACAGAAAAATCTCCAGCTTCTGAAGCAAAGCAGGCCTCTTCTTACGGAAAAATTTTTCCGCGAGATCACACACCTTCCGTCTTCTGAAGCAGCCTACCGACTGAAGCCTTATCTTAAGTATCTGAACCTGGAGCTGAATTATGATTTTTATACAGTTGTTATTCTGGAGCTTGAAAATGCTCCGGATCTAAAAGCTGTTTACGGGATTGAAAAGTTTCAGATGGAGCTTTTCAACCTTCAGGATCTGATAACTGAGGAAACCGCTTCTCTTGATTTTGTGTATCTTCTCCCGGATATGGATGGCTATCTGTGCATTCTGGGCCACAGCGGCTGTCAGTCCAACAGCTTCCGCCAGCTTACCAGCGGACTTATTTCATCAATCGCAGATGCCTGCCAGCCACTGGGGCTTTCTCTCAACGCAGGTATTGGAACAATTGTCCAGGATTTTTGGAACCTGAACCATTCTTATAAAAGCGCCGTACATGCACTGGAATACAGATTCTTTTTCCCGCATCAGAATATCTTTGACGGAAGAGAGGCCCTGGGTTCCGATCTGTCTGTTGCAGATTTTTCAGATACAAAGGAAGATGAACTGATCCGGCTTCTCTGTAAAAAGGATACCTCTGCCATAGATCTCTGGTTTCAGAATTTTTCCGACTGGCTTACCCAGAAATTTCGCACAAAGAATTTCGCTTTCATACAGATTTATTCTCTTCTTGGCCGGATCCTGAAATTTTTCTATGAATTAAATCTGGATACGCATGACCTTGAAGCTAAAATTTTGTATGTTTACAACCACATAAATGAGTTTCATAATACGGAAGAGCTATGTCAATGGCTGAAGGATCTGTGCCATCTTTTATGTCGGAAGCTTGATTCCTCCATGAATGATTATCACCAGAAGCTCTGCGAACTGGTGATTTCCTATATCAACGAACACTACACTGACAATACGCTCTGCCTCAATGATATTGCTGCCTCTGCCAATGTAAGCCCTGCTTATTTAAGTGCTCTTTTCAAAAAAAATCAGGGAATCAGTCTCAGTGACTTTATCACATCTCAGCGAATTTCCGCAGCCGCCCGTTACCTGACTACGACTACTATGAGTCTGAAGGAGATCAGCCTGAAATGTGGTTATGCCAATCAATATTATTTCAGCACCAGCTTCAAAAAGAAAATGGGGATCACACCTTCCGCCTATCGGGAACAGCATACATAACTTCTTCTCTTCTTTATAACAAAGTTACTGGCACAAATGCCAGTGCCCTTCTCCGGGTTTTTATTTATAATCAATCAATAAAGAGAACCATCATATTTTTTCGAAGGAGGGATCGCTATGAAAAAATGGAAAAAAATCCTGATATCTCTGATAACAGTCTTTGTACTGGCCATGCTTCCGGCAGAATCGGCAATTCTGCCTGGCACAGAGGCCGCTCCCAGGATCAGTTCTTCCAAGCTTACCATGATCAAGGGGCAGAGCAGAACACTGAAGATCACCGGTCTCAAAAAAGGGCAGAAGATCACCTGGAAGAGCAGCAATTCCAAGATCGTTACTGTAAACAAAGCAGGCAAGCTCCAGGCAAAGGCTAAAGGCTCTGCCACCATTACAGGAACCGTTTCCAAAAGGAAATACACCTGCAAAGTCACTGTACAGGCCCCGAAACTGAACAAAACCTCAATAACTCTGAAAGTTGGTCAGACATATCAGCTGAAGCTTAGTGGTACCAATCAGAAGATCACCTGGAAGAGCAGCAATTCCAAAATCGTCACTGTAAACAAAGCTGGCAAGCTTTTTGCAAAATCTGCAGGAAATGCTACAATTACTGCTCAGGTAAACGGAATCCGCTTTGTCTGCAAGGTTAAAATCCAGAAAAAAGCTGCTCCGGCAAAACCAGCCCCTACTGCTGCTCCGGCAAAACCAACCCCTACCGCAGCTCCGAAGCCCGGCATAAAATTAAAAAACCACATTCTGAGCAAAGGCAAAAAGGCCAGTGATGGAAGCGTAAAAATCGAGCTTAACACACACGATGAATCAAAAAAAATCGATATGGATTTAGGCGGTTTGGGTTCATCTTCTTCTATGCAGGTTTCCGTAGATGAATATCGAAGTATCACATACATTCCAAAAAACAACAGTTTTAAATTCTATTTCCGGTTTTCCAGCCATGATGATTTAAAAAGTGATATTACTTTGACTTTCCCGATGAATTCTACTGCGGCTTCCTTAAACTTTTATTTTTACATGAGCATACTTCCTGATGATGAATCCGGTACACTGATCGCCACTATGAGCAGCTCCGCTCCGCTTTCCGCCATCAGGAATGAATCCTCTAATTTATCCTTCCACTTCCAGAAGCTTACAAATCCTTATGAGGTCCTGACACAAAAAGATGCTTCCGAGCTTGCCAACGACACTCTGGATATGGCTGTTCCATATTGGGCTGATCTTCTCAAGGGCTCCGGCATCACCCTGCGCTCCCTGGGCTTTTCAACTACAAAATAAGCTTTTCCTAAAAACAGATCGAGCATACCCGACAACACCCCTGGCTGTAACAGCCAGGGGTGTTGTACTGTCAGCTGCTTCGCAGCCTATTCCGTTAATTCTTCCAAATTCTTTTTTAATTCGAGCATCTTGTCTCTCAGCTCAGCAGCCTGCTCGAAATTCAGGTCTGCTGCCGCAGCACGCATCTGCTTCTCTACCTGAGCGATCACCTTCGTCAGTTCTTTTCGGTTCATGGATTCCGGATCCTTTTTAAGCTTCACTTCTGTCTCTGCCACCTTCTTCGAAACAGCGATCAGATCACGGACCGCCTTCTTGATCGTGGTTGGAGTGATGCCATGCTCCCTGTTGTAAGCCTCCTGTATCGCTCTCCTTCTTTCTGTCTCCGAGATTGCTTTTTCCATGGATTCTGTCATATTATCTGCATACATGATCACATGGCCTTCGCTGTTCCGGGCAGCACGGCCGATAGTCTGTACCAGGGATGTTTCCGAACGAAGGAAGCCTTCCTTATCTGCATCCAGGATCGCTACCAGCGTGATCTCCGGAATATCCAGTCCTTCTCGCAGAAGGTTGATCCCGACTAGCACATCAAACACATCCAGGCGCATATCGCGGATGATTTCCGCACGCTCCAGAGTGTCAATATCTGAATGAAGGTATCGGACACGGATTCCCAGATCCTTCATATAATCGGTAAGGTCCTCTGCCATACGTTTGGTCAGGGTCGTGATCAGGACTTTATTTTTCTTTTCAATTTCCTTATTTACCTCTGCTACAAGATCATCGATCTGTCCTTCGATCGGACGCACCTCCACCTTCGGATCAAGAAGCCCTGTAGGACGGATGATCTGCTCTGCGCGGAGAAGCTCATGGTCATATTCATATTCTCCCGGTGTCGCAGATACAAACATTACCTGGTCAAGCTTGTTCTCGAATTCATCAAAGCTCAATGGACGGTTATCCTTGGCAGACGGAAGTCGGAAGCCGTAATCCACCAGTGTCTGTTTACGGCTCTGATCACCGGCATACATACCGCCAACCTGGGGAACTGTCTTATGGGACTCATCTATAATAAGTAAAAAATCATCTCCGAAGTAATCCATCAGGGTATATGGCGGCTGTCCCGGTGCCAGCCCGGTCAGATGTCTGGAATAATTCTCGATTCCGGAACAGAATCCTGTTTCCTTCATCATTTCCACATCAAAGTTGGTTCTCTCGGCAATTCGCTGGGCCTCGATCAGCTTGTCCTCACTTTTGAAATATTCCACCTGATGTTTCATCTCTTCCAGGATGGCATCTGCCGCACGGCGGATCTGCTCCTGAGGCACAACATAATGGGACGCCGGAAAAATCGCCGCATGGCTTTCCACACTTTTGATCTCACCGGTAAGCACATCGATATCTGTGATCCGCTCGATCTCATCGCCAAAAAATTCCACACGCACTGCCCGGTCTGTAGAGTTAGCTGGAAAGATTTCCAGCACATCGCCACGCACCCGAAAAGTTCCTCTATGAAAATCCATCTCATTTCTTGTATACTGGATATCGATCAGCTGTTTGATAACCTCGTCACGATCCTTCTCCATCCCCGGACGAAGCGAGATCATCATATCAAAAAATTCCTGGGGCGCACCCAGGCCGTAAATACAGGATACGGATGAAACCACGATCACGTCTTTCCGCTCACATAAGGCCGCTGTGGCGGAGAGACGGAGTTTATCGATCTCGTCGTTGGTGGATGCATCCTTGGCGATGTAGGTATCTGTGGACGGGACATAAGCCTCCGGCTGGTAGTAGTCGTAGTAGGAGACAAAGTATTCCACTGCGTTCTCCGGGAAGAATTCCTTAAACTCACCGTACAGCTGAGCCGCAAGTGTTTTATTGTGCGCAAGTACCAAAGTTGGCTTGTTTAACTGGGCGATGACGTTCGCCATGGTGAAGGTCTTACCGGAGCCTGTGACACCCAGCAAAGTCTCGAACTGGTTGCCTTCCTTGAAGCCTTTGACCAGTTTTTCAATTGCCTGTGGCTGGTCACCTGTAGGTTTGTATTCGGAATGAAGTTTGAAGATTTGTTGTGAATTCTGCACAAAAACACCTCCTGGTTTTTATATCAAAAAAGTTCGTCTATCAGGCAGAAATTTGTCGAAGCACATTCTCTGATTTTAGCCGAATATGCCTCTCGACGAATTCTGTTCACCACCTGACATTTTATAGACTTATAAAAAGTAGTAAAACTAACGTGGACGAATTAACACTCAAATGTAAGAGATATTATATCATGGAAATTTAAAATTGTATATATGATGCGAACATTAGTTCTTCAAAAATTCATTTACATTTATCATTGTATCCAGAACACTTTCCGTATCCAGCTCCTTCTTTTCCGGTAATACTTCTTCCATATAAGAAAGCAATTCCGGCGGAATCTCCTCAGCTATAATATTTCCATTATCTCCATATACATCCATGGTTATCAACTCTCTTGCATGTCCCATCAACTTGGATACTGCCTTAGGAGAGAAATTATTCTTTAACAACAGAGTGCAATATGTACTTCTCAGATCATGCCACCGAATATCAGGAAGTCCTGTCTCTTGCAATAACTGTTTGTAGTGTTTCCAGTGAAAATCCTTACTTCTCGGTTTTCCATAAGTTGAACAGCAAATGTAGTCTCCATCGAAAAAGTATTTTCCTCTACGCCGACGATTCTTTTCATATTGCTTACGTTCCTCAACAATAGCTTCAAATACCAGATCTGGAAGTGGAAGAACACGTTTACTGGAAAACGTCTTTAGCTGAAGTTCTTTCTTAGTGGCTCCATCATTAGGAGCGTATGGTTCTCTGTTGAGTTCTTTGCCTAACTGCCTTTCAACAGATATTGTTCGATTGATATAATCCACATCTGAGTATTTCAGACCATTAATTTCCTGTCTTCTAAGCCCTAGAAGCACATTAAACAGTATCTGCATATGAATCGGCGTATCCTTACTCGCTTGTAGCAGCACATAAATCTGTTCTAATGTTAAAGTCTTCTGAGTATCAATAGTCTGTACATGATATGGCTTACTTTTTACTGTTTTAGGCAGATTAACACCTTCTGCCGGATTAACCGCTATAAGCTTATGCACAACTGCATATCGCAAAGCTGTGTTCATTACCGTTTTTACCTGCCTTGCAATATGAATGGAATATTCTGTACGGTTCTGATATAACCGCAGAATATCGCTTTTGTCAAGTTGGGAGAGTTTCTTCTTTTTCAGGATAGGAACAATATGATTCTGAATAATATTAGAATAGGTAGTATAAGTATTCTCACTTCCTGCTCGTTTTCTTATATCATATTCCAGCCAGTACTCCAAAAAATCCGCAGTTTTAATACGTGTGTCTACAATATAAGTGCCATTGGACAACTCACCAATCGTCTGTAATCTGGCTGCTTCCGCTTCTTTTTTCGTTTTAAATCCCGATTTTTGCTGTATAGTATTTGTGCCGTCCTGATAATTCAGGACGACACGGTATGCATAAGTATCTCTTTCATTCAGTTTTATAACACTTTTTACATTCCACTCAATGTAATTTGCCTTTGGCAGATCAATCATTAAGCCTCACCTCCCGGTACAAATTTCATGTTCATAAAGTCACGAATAGAAGCCTCATCGTTCATCGTCTCGCAGTAAAACTCAAAAGTAGTATGAATGGAAGAATGTCCCAACAGTGCTGAAATCTTTACTAATGGCACACCTTGTTCCAATAGAATACTAGCATACATATGCCTGAGACTATGCACCGTAAGATGTGGAAATCCATTTCTTTTACACAGTTTGGTCAAGGCATTGTTAAATGCAGACGTTGAATGTGGAAGACCATTGCCGGAACATGACACATAATTTCTGTCAATGTAGTCTTTTCCCAATTTCTTTTTCTGTTCCTCAACTTCCTTCTTTCGCTCCTGAACCTGTTCCAGTATTGCTTCTGGAACTCTAAGTGTCCTGTAACTGTTCTCAGTTTTCGGTTCCTTTTCAGCAATACGATATTTCAGAACTTTGCCACTTCCTCTTTCTACGAGTGGATTAGCTGTTATCTGTCGTGAAATTGTAAGCGTATGACTTGTCGTATCAAAATCATCAAACTTCAATCCTAAGATTTCTGCTTTTGTCAATATAAGTCTAAAAAAATTTGCTTTTAATTCGCAAAAAG
>OLRP01002583.1_pt1 | contig 12305 bp, 8 predicted proteins | sample 1672401 | NCBI WGS metagenome assembly OLRP01 (sample SAMEA3136682, study PRJEB25190) | human gut metagenome | reverse complement strand
ATATGCCAATGCCAACGACGCCTATCACCAAACGGCCTCGTCGCAAACGGGCGAGGGGGCATACCGCGCCATGGCCGGGGCGCTGGCACAAAGCGGGCTGCGCTGCGTGGACTACATCAACGTCCACGGCACGGCGACCCCGAACAACGACCTCACGGAAGGTACCGCCCTGCGGCGACTGTTCGGCGGACAGGTGCCGCCGTTCAGTTCGACGAAAGGCTACACGGGGCATGCGCTCGCCGCGGCGGGAGGCATCGAGGCCGTATTGGCGGTGCTGGCTATCACACACGGGCTGCGCTACGGCAACCCCGGATTCGCGGAGCCGATCCCGGAGCTCGGGCTGCACCCCGTAGCACGGACGCAAGAGGCCGACGTACGTTCGGTGCTCTCAAATTCGTTCGGGTTCGGCGGCAACTGCTGTTCGTTAATCTTTGCCAAATGAAACTCTACGTCAACTGCATCACATCGGGCGCCGGGCTGCGCCGCGACATCAAGGAGCTGATCCCCGAAATGAACCTCCGCCGGAGGATGAGCCGTGTGGTGAAGTCGGGCGTCGCGGCGGGCATCGAATCGCTGTTGGAATTCGGCGACCGGGCGGCGGTCGAGGCCGTCGTCACGGCCACGGGGCTAGGGTGCATCGCCGACAGCGAGAAATTCCTCGACTCGCTGATCGCCAACGAAGAGCGGATGCTCAACCCGACGCCGTTCATCCAGTCGACGTTCAACACGGTCGGGGCGCAGATCGCCCTGCTGCGCGGGCTGCACTGCTACAACACGACCTACGCCAACCGCTGGACGAGCTTCGAGAACGCCCTGACGGATGCCGCACTGCGCATCGGCGCGGGGCTGTCGCGGGCGGTGCTGGTCGGGGCGTTCGACGAGACGACGCCGTCGGCCGGGATAATCCTGCAACGCCTCGGGGTGGCACAGCAGGGCGGCTGGGGCGAATCGTCGATATTCTTCGTGCTGACCGCCGAAGCGTTCGACACCTCGGTCGCGGCGATCACGGGGATCCGGTTCCCGGACGGCACGGCCATCGGGGAAAGCGCCGGCACGGGAAGAATCCAGTCCCGGGAAAACGCCGACACAGGGACATCTGCCGGGGGAAACGCCGGCACGGGGGCGGCCGCCGGGAACGTGGAGGAACCGGGGAATGCGACGCAAAGCGGCGAGTGCCGGACGATACGTGCGTCGATGAGCGGCGTGACGCCCCATTTCACGGCCATCGCCGAGGTGTTCCGCCGTGTGGTCGCCGGGGAGGCCGGGAATACGGGTAAGGCCGGAAATATCGGGAACGCCGGGAGCATCGAGGACACCGGGAACACCGGGAACATCGGGAACGCGGGGAACGCCGAGCAGAGGATCGTGCTTTACAACGATTTCCCGGGCAGCACCGTATCCGCCATCGAATTGACATGTATGTAATTATCGCCATAATCGCCGCGGGGTTCGCCCTTTTCTACTGCTCCTACCAGATCAGGCTGGGGGCGTATGTCCGCAGCCTGTGCCGCAACCGGGCGGCGGGGCGCGTCGTGGCGCTGACGTTCGACGACGGGCCCGACCCCGAGCAGACGCCGCGCGTATTGGACACGCTGCGGGCGCACGGCGTACGGGCGACCTTCTTCCTGATCGGCAGCAAGGCCGAACTGCACCCGGAGATCGTACGCCGTATGGCCGCCGAGGGGCATGCAATCGGCATTCACACGTGGAGCCACACGCCCGGCTTCCCGATGCTGCGAAGCGGGGCGATGGCGGCCGACATCCTGCGGTGCCGGGAGTCGCTGCGCGAGATAACCGGCGTGGAAACCGACCTTTTCCGGCCCCCCTACGGGGTCACGAACCCGATGGTGGCACGCGCCGTGAAACGGACGGGAAGCCGCTGCGTGGGCTGGAGCATCCGCTCGCTCGACACGCTCCGGCAGCGCAGCCGTGAGGCCGTGGCACGCCGCATCCGCCGACGGCTGGGCGACGGCAAGGTGATCCTGCTGCACGACGACCGCCCCGGTGCCGAACGGCTACTGGCGATGGTGCTGAACGACCTGCAACGCGGGGGCTACCGCACGGCGACCGTATGCGAACTGTTTAAAACCGAGAAACCATGAAGATAGCGTCACTTCTTTTCATCCCCGCCCTGCTCCTGTCGGGGCTGACGGCCCGGGCCGGGCTGCCCGCGTCGTTCAAAGAGCGGCTCGCCGAAGCCAGCCGCGAGAACAGGACTATCCAGTGCGACTTCACGCAGCGCAAACAGGTGCGCCGCATGAAGAACGAGATCGAGCTCAAAGGCCGCTTCTATTACGACAACAGCCTGGCCATGGCGCTCGACTACACCGTGCCCGAAGGCGACAAGGTGATTATCCGCAACGACCGCATCATCCTCAAAACGGCCGGGCAGGTGACCCAGACCGCGACGTCGGCCAACCCCATGCTGCAACAGGTGGCGCTGATGATCCGCGCCAGCATGACCGGCGACCTCTCGCAGTTCGGCCAAGGGTGGCAGATCGGCTACACCGAAAAGGAGGGTGTCGGGGAGGTGAAAATGGTTCCCGAGTCGAAGCGCGCCCGCAAGTACATCGACTCGATCACGCTCTGCTTCGACCTGAAGGACATGACCTTAGACCGCATGGAACTCTGCGAGACCCAAGGCGGGCGTTCGGTCTACGAATTCCGCAACAAGCGTTTCAACCTCCCGGTCGACCCCGCAAGATTCAACCCCTAACCCTGAGACCACACCCGATGCAAGACCTGTTCACCAGCATAGACAACTACTTGGCCCAGGAGGGGCATTACGCTTTCCGCGTGCGGCTCGATGCGTCGCACCCGGTCTACCGGGGGCATTTCCCGGGGCACCCGGTGCTGCCGGGGGTCTGCACGCTGCAACTCGTACGGGAATGCCTGAACCGCGGCACGGGGCGCAGGTTCCGCTATGCGGCCATCCGCGAATGCAAGTTCCTCGGCATGGTCGTGCCGCAGGCGGACGAACTGCTGGAGATCGACATCCGGGTGGGGGACGACACGCCGGAGGGCACGAGGCTCTCCTGCACGATTACGAATCACGGAAAGACGGTGCTCAAACTCAGGGGCACCGTATGCGAAATGCCATGACCATCGAGCGGAACGACATACTGGCGGTGATCCCGACCTACAACAACGAAAAGACCCTCGCCCGAGTCATCGGAGACGTGCGCCGCTACTGCACGGACGTGCTGGTGGTGAACGACGGGTCGACCGACTCGACGGCGGGGATAATCGCCGGGGCGGGCGTCGGGAGCATCTCCTACGCTCCGAACCGGGGCAAGGGCTACGCCCTGCGCCGGGCGCTGCGCTACGCCGCGGAGCACGGCTACCGTTACATGCTGACGATCGACTCGGACGGACAGCACTACGCCTCGGACATCCCGAAATTCGTCGAAGAGATCGCAAAGACCCCCGACGCACTGCTCGTAGGGGCCCGCAACCTGAGGTCGGACAACATGCCGGGCAAAAACACCTTCGCCAACAAATTCTCGAACTTCTGGTTCCGCGTGGAGACGGGCATCCGCCTCGACGACACGCAGTCGGGGTTCCGGCTCTACCCCGTGCGGCGGATGAAGGGGATGCGTTTCGCGACGCGCCGCTACGAGTTCGAGGTCGAAGTGCTGGTACGCGCCGCATGGCGCGGGATCGAGGTGCGCAACATCCCGGTGAGGGTTTTCTACCCCGAAAAGGCCGAGCGCGTGTCGCATTTCCGCCCGGGCAAGGATTTCACGCGCATCAGCATCCTCAACACGCTGCTCGTGCTCGGGGCGCTGCTGTTCTATTATCCCTGGCGGTTCCTGCGGTCGCTCACCCGGGAAAACATCCGGCGCTTCGTGGTCGACAACATCACCCGGTCGAAGGACTCGAACCCGCGGCTGGCCGCCTCGATCGGGCTGGGCGTCTTCTTCGGCATCGCCCCGCTGTGGGGCTACCAGATGATCGCGGCCGCCGTTACGGCGCATTTCACACACCTGAACAAAGCCGTGGCGGTTATCAGCTCGAACATCAGCATCCCGCCGATGATCCCGTTCATCCTCTACGGAAGTTACTGGACGGGGGCGCAGGTCTTGCAGCGCGACATGCCGCTCTCGCTCTCGGACATCACCCTAGAACGGGTGGCCGCAGACCTCGTACAATACATCGCGGGCAGCTTCACGATGGCCGCCGTATGCGGTGCGGCCGCGACGGCGGTCGGCTATGCCCTGCTCGTACTCTGTAAACGCACGCCCGGCCATGAATAAACTTTTCATCACCCTCTACGACTTCTTCGAACGGCGCCGCGCACTGCTCTGCACGGTGCTGGCAGTGCTGGTCGCGGCGATGGGTGCGGCAGCCCTGCAACTGCGTTTCAGCGAGAACATCACCGGCTTCTTCCCCGACGGGGAGCGGAAGGCCGCGGCGGCATTCTCGAACCTGAAGATCAAGGACAAGATCGCCGTGATGATCAATACCCGGGAAGGTGCAGAAGGCACGGGAGCCACGGCGGAGGGGATGATGGCCTGCGCCGACCGGCTGGTGGAACTGCTCGAAGCCGATACGCTTTTCCACCGCTGGGCACAGGCCGAGGCTTCGTTCGGCAGCGAGCTGGTGGACGACATGCGGGCGTTCCTGCAAGGGCACCTGCCGCTGCTGCTCACCGAGGCGGACTATGCCCGCATGGACACGCTCCTCACGCGGCAGGGCATCGCGCGCGCGATGGAGAGCAACTACCGCAGGCTGCTGTCGCCCGTCGGCGGGTTCATCGACGAATACATCTACGACGACCCGCTGGGGCTGTCGTTCGGGGCACTGGGAAAATTACAGGAGCTGAATATCGGGGGCAATTACACGCTCTTCGACGACTACCTCTTCTCGAAGGACATGACGACGCTGATGGTCTTCATCTCGCCCCGGTACGAGAGCAGCGACACGGGCATCGGCGACCGGCTGGTGGAGCGGATCGAAGCGGTGCTGGCCGGCCTGAACGCCGAGTACGCCGCCCGGGGCATCTCGGCCGACTACTTCGGCGCCCCGGCCGTGGCCGCATACAACGCGCGGCAGATCAAGCACGACATGATGCTGACGCTGAACATCGCCATCCTCGTCATCGTGGTGTTCATCACCCTCTCGTTCCGCAACAAGCTGTCGGTGCTGCTGGCCCTGATCCCCGTAGCGCTGGGCGGATTGCTGGCGCTGGCGGTCATGTCGCTCGTGTGCCACACGATCTCGGCCATAGCCGTCGGGGCAGGAACCGTCGTCATGGGCATCGCACTGAGCTACTCGATACACATCCTCTGCCATGCCAACCACTGCCACGACCCGCGGCAGATCATCCGCGACCTGGCCTACCCGCTGACGATCGGCAGCATCACGACCATCGGCGCCTTCGCCGGGCTGCTTTTCACCGACTCGCAGCTACTGCGCGACTTCGGGCTCTTCGCTTCGCTGACACTGGTCGGAACGACGCTGTTCAGCCTCGTCCTGCTGCCCCACCTGATCCGTAAGGAGGATCGCGGGGGGGGGTCGGCCGTGCTGGAAGGCGTGGAGCGGCTCACGGGTATGCGCCCCGACCGCAACCGCATGCTGGTGGCGGCGATACTCGGGCTCACGGCGGTATGCCTCTTCTTCTTCAACCGCATCGGCTTCGACAGCGACATGATGCACCTGAACTACAACGCACCCCATCTGGCGCAGGCCGAGGAGCGTCTGGGCCGCCTGATGGACGACGACCGGGAACGTTCGAAGGTGCTCTTCCTCACGGCGGCCGACACCCCGGCCGAAGCCGTGGACAGCTACCTGCGCCTGGGACGGCAGCTCGACTCGCTGAAACAGGCCGGGAAGATCGACTCCCATGCCGGGGTGACTTCGTTCGTGGTGGACAGCGCCGAGCAGCTGCTGAGGCTGGAGCGCTGGCGAAAGTTCTGGACGCCGCAGCGCCGCGAAGTGCTGCGCGCAGGGATCCGGGAGGGCGAAAGGCGCTACGGATTCGCCGAAGGGGCCTTCGACGGCGCACTGGAACTGGCCGGAAGGGAGTACACGAAACTCGACTACTCGTCCCCGGCGGCACGGGAAGTATTCCGCGAATGGATCGACGGGCACGGCGCGACACCCATATTCCTGAGCCATGTGACATTGCCCGACAGCTGCAAGCACGAGGTTTACGCCGTGTTCTCGGCGGCGGACGACATCGTGGTCGCCGACCGGGCGTTCTACGCCGGGAAAATGGCGCGGAGCGTGAACCACAACTTCTACCTGATACTCTCGATCTCGTCGATACTGGTCACCGTGGCGCTATTCCTCTGCTACGGGCGTATCGAGCTGACGCTGATGTCGCTGCTGCCGATGGGCATCAGCTGGGTCATCATCCTGGGACTGATGGCGATGTTCGGCGTGGAATTCAACATCGTGACGATCATCCTCTCGACCTTCATCTTCGGCATCGGCGACGACTTCAGCATCTTCATCATGGACGGGCTGCTGAGCGAATACAAGACCGGGCGCAAGATGCTCGACACGCACAAGACGGCGATCTTCTTTTCGGCCTTCACCGTCGTGGTGGGGCTCGGGGCGCTGATCTTCGCACGCCATCCGGCACTGCACTCGCTGGCGACGATCTCCCTGTTCGGCATCGTCGCCGTGGTGCTGGTCTCCTACACGATACAACCCGTGCTGTTCCGGATGCTGATCACCTCGCAGACCGAAAAGGGCGGGGCGCCCTACACGCTGGGGAGCCTCGTAAACACGGCCTACGCATTCGGGTTGTTCGTGACGGGCTGCCAGTTGTTACAGGCGCTGATTTTCACGCTCTGGCCGTTGCCGATGGCACGCCGCCGCAAACAGCGCATTGTGCAGTGGTCGATCCACCACATGACGCGGGGATTCCTGCGGGCGATGGTCACGACGAAGACCATACGCCTGAACGAGCCGGGCGAACGGTTCGAAAAACCGGCGGTCGTGATCGCCAACCACCAGTCGTTCATCGACATCCTGGTGCTGCTGAGCATCTGCCCCAAAGCCGTGATGGTGACCAACGGCTGGGTATGGCGTTCGCCGGTATTCGGGCGTATCGTCCGCTACCTGGGGTTCTACCACGCGGCGGACGGATACGAACGCCTCGCCCCGGCACTGGCGCAGAAAGTGGCCGAAGGGTACAGCGTGATCGTCTTCCCCGAGGGGACGCGCTCGGCGGACGGGAAGATCGGACGCTTCCACAAGGGGGCTTTCTACCTGGCCGGGGAACTGGGGCTGGACATCCTGCCGATCTGCCTCTACGGCAACGGCATGATCTCGTCGAAAAGGCAGCCCATCTATATCAAACACGGGCTGGTGGTAAGCCGCGTGCTGCCGCGCATGGCCGCCGCCGACCCCGCAAACTGCTCGGCGCAGGCCAAGGCCGCCTGCCGCCTGATGCGCCGGGAGTACCTCGGGCTGTACGAAACCTACAACAGGCCGTGCAACCCCTATTTTCGCGACATGCTCATCAAGAGTTACACCTACAAGGGCCCCGTGCTGGAGTGGTACATGCGCGTCAAGGTGCGGCTGGAGCGGAGCTACGAGCTGTTCGACCGCATCGTGCCGCGCGATGCGGCGGTCGTAGACCTCGGGTGCGGGTACGGCCCCCTGAGCTACATGCTCGCCATGCTCTGCGAGCGGCGGCGGGTCATCGGCATGGACTACGATGCGGAAAAGGTCGAGACGGCCGAACAGAGCTTCCTGCGGCGGCCGGGCATCGAGTTCATCCACGCCGACCTGCGCACGGCGGAGCTGCCCGGGGCAGACGCCTTCCTGCTGGTCGACGTGCTGCACTACATGCGCCCCGAAGAACAACGGGCGCTCATCGGGCGCTGCGCGGCACGGCTCAACGCAGGCGGACGGATCATCATCCGCGACGGCGACAGCGGCAAGGCCGAGCGGCACAAGGCCACGGCGATGACCGAGGTGTGGTCGACGAAGATCGTGGGGTTCAACAAGACCGACGGCGGGCTGCATTTCACCTCGACGCCCGAGCTGGCCCGGATCGCCCGCGAACTGGGCATGGAGATACACGCCGCGCACAAGGACACGCGCACGTCGAATACGGTATACATACTGAGCCGGCGGGAAACGGACAGCGGAAAGGAGGAGTGACATGCAGGGGCAGTTCGACATAATCGTCATCGGCAGCGGCCTCGGAGGCCTGGAGTGCGGCGCCATGCTCGCCCGCGAAGGGATGGGAGTCTGCGTCGCGGAACAGGCGGCCCTGCCCGGAGGCTGCCTGCAATCGTTCTCCCGGCGGGGACATGCGATCGACACGGGCATGCACTACATCGGCAGCATGCAGGCCGGCGGCATCATGCGCCGTTACTTCGAATATTTCGGCATCCTCGGCTCACTGCGCCTGCGGCCGCTCGACGAGGCATTCGACGTCGTGTCGCTGCCCGGAGCGGGCGACTACGCCTACATGCACGGTTACGAAGCCTTCGAAAAGCACCTCGGGGAATGGTTCCCGCACGAAAAGGCGGGGCTCGGCCGCTACTGCGCGAAGCTGCGCGAAATCGGCGGCAGCATCGGTATCGGGGTGCACCGCACGGGGCGGTTGTCGGACGGGGGAACGAAATACCTCGGGGCACCGGCGGCCGGATTCATCGGCGAATGCGTCGCAGACCCGCTGCTGCGCAATGTCCTCGCGGGGACGAACCCCCTCTACGGAGGCGTGCGCGAAAGTTCGACGCTCTACCACCACGCGATGGTAAACCACTCGAACATCGAGGGCGCCTGCCGCTTTACGGGCGGGACGCAGCAGATCGCCGACGCACTGGCGGCGAAGATCCGCGAGCACGGAGGGACGATGCTGGTGCGGAGCCGCGTCGTAGCCCTGCACACCGAAGGGCGGCGCATCACGGGCGTGGAGCTGGCCGACGGGCGGATGCTGCGGGCAAAAACCGTCATCTCGGCCATCCATCCCGCGGAGACATTCCGCCTGATAGGCCCGACGCCCGTCATCCGCAAGGCATTCCGGGAACGGATAGGCAGCCTGCCCGACTCGTACGGGCTCTTCTCGGCATACCTGCTGCTGAAGCCGGGGCGGATCCCGTACATCAACCGGAACCTCTATTACTTCGCCGGGAAAGATGTCTGGAAGACGCTTTTCGACCTGGAAGCCATGCGGCCGGGGATGGTGCTGCTTAGTGCACAGGCTCCGGACGGCGACCCGGCATGGTGCGACGTCGTAACGCTGATGACGCCCGTCGCCACCCGCCCCTGGAAGGCGTGGGAAGGCTCCGCCCCGGGACGCCGCCCCGAAGCCTACACGGCGCTGAAGGCCGCCATGACGCAGGCGACGGTCGATTTCGCCTGCGCCCGCCTTCCGGAACTGAGGGATGCCATCGCCCATACGTATGCCGCCACGCCGCTCACCTACCGCCACTACACCGGCGCACCGCACGGCGCGGCATACGGGCTGCTGAAAGACTGGCGCAGCATCATGGCGTCGCACATCCCGGCCCGCACCAAATTCGACAACCTGCTGCTCACGGGGCAGAACCTCACGGTACACGGCGCAATCGGCGTCACGCTGTCGGCTGCGGCGACCTGCTCGGAAATAGTGGGCACGGAATACCTCGCAAAAAAGATCGCCAACGCATGAAACGCCTCCTCAAATACACACTCGCCGCACTGGCGGCGATCCTCGTCCTGCCGACGGCATTCCTCTGCGGCCTTTACCTGACGGCAGACATGGAGCAGCCCGCGGTGACGATCGATACCGCAGCCTACCGCGTCACAGACCACGGCGGCTACGCCGTATGCCACGGCAGTTTCCTGCGCCGCAACCCCCACGGACTCTGGGAGCTCTACACCGCCGGGTCGCCCGAAGAGTCGGGGGCGGCGGCAGGCGCCCTCACCGCAGGGCTGATGCACTACCAGGAACAGGTTTTCGTAGACCGAATCCGCGAATTCATCCCCTCGGAGGGCTACCTGAAATTCCTGGGCGGCATGATCCGGATATTCAACCGCAACCTGGGGCGGCACGTCCCCGAGGAGTACCGGCGCGAGATATACGCCCGGTCGCTTTACTGCTCGCACGACTTCGACGCCATCGGCACCCCCTACGAACGCCAGCTCAACTACCACGCGGCGCACGACATCGGGCACGCCATGAGCCAGTACATGCTCGTGGGATGCAGTTCGTTCGCGGCATGGGGCGGTGCGAGCGACGACGGGAAGCCGGTCGTCGGGCGCAACTTCGATTTCTATATGGGCGACGACTTCACCCGCAACAAGATCGTGACCTTCTGCCGGCCGCAGGCGGGCCATCCCTTCGCCAGCATCGGCTGGGCGGGGATGATCGGCGTGCTGTCGGGCATGAACTCCGAAGGGCTAACCGTGACGATCAATGCCGCGAAAGGGCCCGTGCCGCTCGCATCGGCGACACCCATCTCGATCCTCGCACGCGAGATCCTGCAACATGCGGCGACCATCGCAGAGGCGCTGGAGATCGCCCGCCGCCGCGACACCTTCGTCAGCGAATCGCTGCTCGTGGCCTCGGCACGCGACGGGAGGGCGGCGATCATCGAGAAAACGCCCCGCCGAACCGTGCTCTACGAGGGCGACGGGGAGTACCTCATATGCACGAACCACTACCAGTCGGAGGCGTTCGCCGACGACGGGGACAACCGCGAGAATATCGCCATGACCGACAGCCCCCATCGCTTCGCCCGGCTCGAAGAGCTCATGGCGGCGAATGCGCCCCTCGACGTCCCGGCAGCGGCCGCCATGCTGCGCGACCAGCGCGGCACGGGCGGCAAAGACATCGGCGTGGGGAACGACTGTTCGGTGAACCAGTCGATCGCCCACCACTCGGTCATATTCAAACCGGCAACCCTGCAAATGTGGATCTCGACCTCGCCGTGGCAGGGCGGCGCCTTTGTCTGCTACGACCTCGGAGCAATCCTGCGCAACCCCGACCCCGCCGCAGAGCTGTACGACGCGGCGCTGGAGATACCTTCCGACACGGCCTACCTCGCCCGTGACTACCCGCGCGTGGTCGCATACCGCCAGCTCGGAGCCCGCATCCGCCGGGCGATAAAAGCAGGGAGGAAGGCCGACGGGGAATTGACAGAAACCTTCGCCCGAACCAACCCGCAGAATTTCCACACCTGGAAACTGCTGGGGGAATACTACCTCTCGCAGGGCGACGACGAGCGCGCGGCACAGAGCTTCGGCAAGGCGCTGGAGGCAGGGGTTCCCCGCAGGGACGAACTCCTGGCGATAGAAAGACTCAAATCGGAATGCAAGCCATGATACGAAACCCGGAAATACAATTCGCATCGGCCGATGCGATCGCGGCGTTCCAGGAGGAACGCCTGCGCGATGAGGTCGCCTACCTCTATGAAAATTCGCCTTACTACCGGCGCATGTTCGACGGCTGCGGCATGCAGCCCGGCGACATCCGCACGGCGGACGACCTGCGGCACCTGCCCGTAACCACCAAAACGGATCTGCAACTCCACCCCGGGGAGTTCGTCTGCGTGCCCCGCAACCGCATCATCGACTACGTGACCACGTCGGGAACCCTCGGCGACCCGGTGACGTTCGCCCTCACGGAAGAAGACCTGGCCCGGCTGGCCTACAACGAGGCCATGTCGTTCACCACGGCGGGATGCACCGGAGAGGACATCCTGCAACTGATGACGACCATCGACCGCCGCTTCATGGCCGGGCTGGCTTACTTCATGGGAGCCCGGGAGCTGGGATGCGGCGTGATCCGCGTGTAGATACGATTTGTTTATTGTTGACTTTCGTTGTATCTCCACCTAGTTCTAAAATGATTTTCAAATAATCTTCTCGATTTGGTGTCATATTCGATCATCCTTTCATGGTAAAAAACCATCATTAGTAAGTGTAACAAAAAAAACGTTAATTGACTATTTTTCTAAATAAAAAACAAAGGATTTTTAGACGTTTTTACAACAAAAAACGAAAGATGATAGAGAAGACTCATTCTTTCGTTTATAAAGGATATATATATACATTGGGAGGGATCTATTTTTCAGATAACAACTTATATGAAGTGTCTGCAGATTCGTCATAAAGAGTTTGTTCGGGATAAGAAAAGATAAGATAAAAACCATACTGATCACGTACGACTAAACGATATTCATCTATTTCTACCACAGATGTGCCAAGAGACTGACCGTTGATCAAAAACGTGTAATCAGATGTAATCTGTAATTGTTGTTTTTGCTGGCTAACACTAAAGAACCATGTACCTTGATACTTTGAGAGTCCTTCTGACTTTTCCGCTTGTTTTTTCTTTTTCAAGTAAATAAAAC
>OLRP01002579.1_pt1 | contig 12313 bp, 10 predicted proteins | sample 1672401 | NCBI WGS metagenome assembly OLRP01 (sample SAMEA3136682, study PRJEB25190) | human gut metagenome | reverse complement strand
AAAAGAACAGAAAAGTAATACAGAAGAAATAAGATTAAATAAATTTTTAAGTGATGCAGGTTTTTGCTCAAGAAGACAGGCTGACAGATTAATAGAAGAAGGGCATGTTAAGGTAAACAACGAAACTGCTTTGATGGGGCAGAAAGTAACTTTGTTAGACAAAGTTACTGTTGATGGAAAAGAAGTTTCAAGAGAAGAAGAACAGATTGTTATAGCTTTTAATAAGCCTGTTGGAGTAGAATGTACAACTGACAAAAATAATCCCGATAATATTGTAGATTATATTAACTATAAGAAGAGAATTTATCCTATTGGAAGATTGGACAAGAATTCTCAAGGGTTAATATTGTTAACGAATGACGGGGCGTTGGTTAATAACATTTTAAAAGCTTCCAATTATCATGAAAAGGAATATGTTGTAACTGTTGATAAACCCATTACAGAGGAGTTTATCAAACAAATGTCCAAAGGAGTAAAAATATTAGACCAGGTTACAAGACCTTGCGTTGTTAAAAAAGTTAATAAACATACATTTAATATTATTTTAACTCAGGGCTTAAACAGACAGATTAGAAGAATGTGCGAAACTCTTGGCTTTAAAGTTCAAAAATTAAAAAGAGTCAGAATTATGGGAGTGCATTTGGATAATTTACCAATTGGAAATTATAGAAACTTAACAAATAGTGAATTAGATTCATTAAAGAAAAATTAAAGCGGTTTATCAAAATATGTAAGTGAGGATTAGATTTAAAGTGGATAAAAAAGAAAGAATCAAAGAGTTAGTAGATATATTAAATAAGGCGAGTAAAGCATACTATCAGGATGCAAAGGAAATAATGAGCAACTTTGAATACGATGCTTTATATGATGAATTAGTACAGTTAGAAAAAGATACAGGAATTGTTTTGGCGAACAGCCCCACAGTTAATGTAGGCTATGAGGTTGTAAGTGAACTTCCTAAAGAACAGCATGAAAGTCCAATGTTATCTTTGGACAAAACTAAGGAAGTAAGTGTGCTGGCTGATTTCGCAGGAGACAAAAAATCATTATTGTCTTGGAAACTTGATGGCCTTACAGTGGTTTTAACATACGAGCAGGGAAAACTTTTTAAGGCTGTTACAAGAGGTAATGGTGAAATTGGTGAAGTTATAACAAATAATGCAAAAACATTCAAAAACATTCCTTTAAGCATTCCTTATGAGGGAAGACTGGTGTTACGTGGAGAAGCCATTATAAAATATTCTGATTTTGAAAAAATCAACAGGGAAATTGAGGATGCTCAGGCAAAATATAAGAACCCAAGAAATTTATGCTCAGGTTCCGTAAGACAATTAAACAGTGAAATTACTGCTAAAAGAAATGTAAACTTTATAGCTTTTGCCTTGATTAGTGCAGAAAATGTTGATTTTAAAAATTCAATTGAGCACCAATACTTATGGCTTTAACAACAGGGATTTGAAGTTGTTGAAAGAAAAGAAGTAACATCTTCAAATATGGAAGAAACTGTAAAGTATTTTGCAGAAAAAATCAAAGAATACGATTATCCTTCAGATGGTTTGGTTTTAATGTATGATGATATTGAATATGGTTTATCTTTAGGCAGAACTGCGAAGTTCCCAAGAAACGGAATTGCTTTTAAATGGGAAGATGAACAGGCTGAGACAACTTTAGAATATATCGAATGGAGTCCAAGCAGAACAGGTTTGATTAATCCTGTTGCAGTTTTTAAACCGGTAGAACTTGAAGGGACTACAGTTACAAGAGCAAGTGTTCACAATATCAGCATAATGGAGGAACTTAAATTAGGAGATGGGGATACAATTAAAGTGTACAAGGCTAATATGATTATCCCTCAAATTTCCGAAAACGTAACTAAATCAGGCAAGTGCGTTATACCTGAAATTTGTCCGGCATGTGGAGAAAGAACAGAAATAAAAAATGACAACGGAGTAAAAACTTTATATTGTCCGAACAAACAATGCCCCGCAAAGCATGTTAAATTATATTCATTATTTGTTTCAAGAAATGCAATGAACATAGATGGATTATCAGAGGAAACTTTAGAGAAATTTATCGATGCAGGATACATTCACGAATTTGCGGATATATTTAATTTAAGCAGATATCAGAAAGAAATTGTGGAAACACCTGGATTTGGCCAAAAGTCTTACGACAATTTAATTGATTCCTTAAACAAGGCAAGAGAGGTAGAATTACATGCTCTTTTATATAGCCAGGGAATTCCGAATATCGGTGTGGCAAATGCCAAGCTTATTTGCAAATACTTTAATAATGATATTGAAAAAATCACACATGCTACAGCAGAAGAGTTAGTTAAAATAGATGGCATTGGTGACAAGATGGCTGTTAAATTTGTGGAGTATTTTTCTGATAAAGAAAATATTAAAAAGTTTAACAACCTATTAAACGAATTAACAATTATAAAAGAAGAAAACAACGAAGAACAAAACATGGCAGGTCTTAACTTTGTGGTTACAGGAAGTGTGGAAAGGTTTGCCAATCGTAATGAAGTAAAAGATTATATTGAAAAAAGAGGTGGCAAGGTTACAGGCTCAGTAACTTCAAAAACTAATTATTTAATTAATAATGATTTACTATCAAATTCTTCTAAAAACAAAAAAGCCAAGGAACTGGGTATAGAAATCATTAATGAAGAACAGTTTTTAGAGCGTTGGAAATAAAAAATAATATCTTAAGTATACACAGAAAAGCAGTTGACAATACAACTGCTTTTTATTTATAATTGGATTGTATTACACCAAGTAGTACAAATGAAAAAGAAAGGGGTAAGGAATGCTTACTGTAAATTTCAGTTCCAGAACACCGGTATATCAGCAGCTATATGATGATGTAATAAGACTGGTATCTTTAGGTGTTTTGAAAAGTGATACAAAATTACCACCGGTTAGAATTTTGGCTACAGAATTGGGAATTAATCCAAATACTGTTCAGAAGGCTTACAAAATGCTTGAAAAAGATGGATATATATATTCTACAGTAGGAAGAGGAAGTTTTGTTTCTAACAAGTTAGATCAAAACCAGGCAGAAAAAATCCAGGCGAAAAATGATTTGAAAGAATCAATAGATAAAGCATATAAAAAGGGGATTACCAAGGATGAAATGATTGAGTTGGTAGATGAAATTACAAGCGGAGGAAGAGTGAATGCTTGAAATAAAAAATCTCACAAAAAGATTTGAAAAAACAGTCGCAATAAATAATTTAAACTGCGAAATATCAGAAGGAATGATATTCGGTTTGGCAGGTAGCAACGGCAGTGGAAAAAGTACATTACTTAGAACATTGTCTGGAGTTTATGAACCTAACCAGGGACAGGTTATAATTGACGGTCAGAATGCCTTTGATAACCATGTTATAAAAGAAAGATGTGCATACATTGCTGACTATCCGTATTTCTTTAATGATAGTACAGTTGATAAAATGGCAGACTTGTACAGAAAAATGTATTCAAACTGGAGCGAGGAACGTTATTTGAAATTATGTTCAATGTTTCCAATTGCAACAAACAAAAAAATTGTAAACATGAGTAAAGGTATGCAACGTCAGGCGTCTGTTATTTTGGCGTTTGCAACAAATCCTAAATATTTGTTTTTAGATGAAATTTTTGACGGCCTTGATCCTGTAATAAGAAATACATTGAAAACATTGATAATTGAGGATGTAACAGACAGAGAGATGACATGTATTATAGCATCTCATAATCTTAGAGAAATAGATGATATTTGTGACAAAATCGTACTTTTACATAAAGGTACATTGGTAACTAATGAAGAGACCGATGAACTAAAAAGCCAGATGCATAAAATACAGCTTGCTTTTAATAAGTCAATTGACAGAAAAGTGTTTAGACAAATTGGGGCTGACATAATGAGGCAGGTTGGAAATTATTATGTACTTATGGTAAAGGGAGATATTGAGAAAATCATGAAAGAATTAAATGAATTGGAACCTGCATTTATTGAGGTTATGCCTTCTACATTAGAAGAAGTATTTATAAGCAAAATGGAGGGGGTAGGATATGGCAAGTAATATACCGACAGCTTTCAGTCAAAGGAAGAAAGCTTTAAACTTATTTAGATGGACTAACAAAAGATACAGAGGCATATTAATTGCATATATTCTTTTATTATCAGTATCATCTCCTTTAATGGAACTTATTATTAAATTAAAAAACAGAAACATAGAAGAAGTTGTAAATGCGGCACCGGTGCTTATTGGAACAACATTTACATTAGTGGCAATGATTTTTTCTACAGTCTTTGCCTTTGTGTCATTTTCATACATACATAACAAAAGATGTGTAGATATGTTTGGTAGTTTTCCTGTAGATAGGGCGACAATGTTATTTACAAGATTGTTTTCTGTAATATTCCAGACAGTTATACCAATATTTATAGTTGGCTTAATTAGTGCAATGATGACTTTTGACTTGGATGGATTTTTGCACGTGTCAAGAAATGTATTGTTTGTTGCAATTGCTGTTGTAGGCAACGTGGCATTTATTTCAGCAGTTTCACTTTGCTGTGGAACAGTTGTGGATACAGTTGTAAGTTATATAGCCATAAACGGAATTTATCCCGTATGCGTTTTGATTTGCTACCTGTTCCCAAATTCAATACTTCCGGGATACAGCGTAAAGTCAATGAATAACTACGAAATTTACACATTATTAAGTCCTTTCCTTGCACCGTTTGCAGGGGTTTTCGGAAAACACAATCTGCTCTATGTATTATGGTGGGTAGGTTTTAGTGCAGCATTACTTATTGCAAGTTACTATCTCGTTAAGAAAAGAAAAGTTGAAGTTGCACAGAACTCATCAATTCATATAGGACTTGAGCAGACTATAAAAGTATTTGCCGGTTTTGCAGTTGGTTTCTGTTTCGGCTGGATACTTGTTGCTATTTCTGGAAAAGAATCAACAGGGGTACAGTTTATATGGTTTACTGTTGGAATTTTAATTGGCACAATTGCAACAGTTATAATACTCCATTTAATTTATAACAGAAGTCTGGCTGACATTAGAAAAAGTGTTTTAGTAATAGGAATCGATATAGTTTTTGTATTAATTTTTTTAATTTCAATTGCCAGAGGCGGTTTAGGATTTGACAAGAGAATTCCTAATGAAAAAGATGTAGAGGCAGTTGCAGTCTCAATGGACAGCAGTTCAAGCTTCATTGTAAACGGCGTTAATATTAGTGAGTATTACATTAAGGATAAGAACGCAATTGAGGCAACTTTAAATGCACATAGAGCTGTTGTTAAACAGGCACTTGAAGATAAGAGTATAATATATCCTATTTACGGAAGTAAAGATGTATCATTCGCAAAAGAAGGTGTGGATGAAATAACAAAGGATTATTATAGATTAAACATTTCATATAAGTTGAAAAATGGTTCTTATATAAACAGAACTTATGATGGATGTTTTTATGGGGATGAGTTTGACAGATTGTCAAAAATCGTTAAGAAACAAAATAATATAGTTGGTAATCTTATGAAAATACCTGCTTCCTATCTGTCGTATGTTGAGATAACTGACACTGTTAATGACAGAAGTACAGGCTTAGATGAATTTACTGAAAAAGGAAAGAAGGAAATTTACGAAGAACTGAGAAATGCAGCAAAGAAAGATTACGACCAAATGGGCGAAAAATTCTTTAGTACAAAGAACATGAAATGGCAGTTGTCATTATCCTTTATGGAGGATACTTATAACGGAGACGGCAATCAGATATACATAACCTTCAACATAAGTAAGAAGCACAAGAATCTATATAAATTCTTATTAGATAAAGGATATGAAAATGTTGAATTAATTAACTTAAAACAGGAAATGTATAGAGGTCAGGATAATAATTACGGCACAATGACCGGAAAAGAACGACGAACTGTTTATTTTAAAGTTCCAAAGTATTGGGACAATGCTAAGGAGATAAGAGCCTTTTTATATGACAGTGATGAATATAATTTCTACACAACATCTTTCAGTGTGAAAGAATCACAATGTGAGAGAGTGAAGGGAAATCTTTGGAAATATACATATTCTTTAGGTAGTAACATGGAAACAGGCACTTTAGATAAGGTGTTTGATAAAATTATGTTCTGTCAGGTAGAAGAGAATGGCGTACAGACTACAGGATGTGTAACATTACCTAAAAATAGGGAAAAGAAATGCCTGAAATTAAAAAACGGTAAGTTTGGTCTTAATGGTGATGGCATTAGAGATTCTTTATATAACTATAAGTGGGAAAAATTAAAGTAGTCTTATTGACCGAGAAGAAAATAGTGATATAATTGAATAAGGTTTTGACTTAAATGCACATATGTCAAAATATTATGACAAATTAATAATACGGAGGAATAAAAGATGGACAAGAAAAATATTGACTGGGCAAATCTTGGTTTTGGTTATGTAGATACTGACAAGAGATTTGTGGCAAATTTCAAAGATGGCAAGTGGGATGATGGAGTATTAACAGAGGACTCAAACGTAGTCATTAACGAATGTGCCGGAGTATTACAGTATGCTCAGACTATTTTCGAAGGAATGAAGGCGTACACAACAGAGGATGGACGCATAGTCACATTCCGTCCTGACTTAAACGCATCTCGTTTCGCTGATTCAGCAAGAAGATTAGAGATGCCTGTATTCCCAGAGGATAAATTCGTAAAAGCTATTAAGGAAACAGTAAAGGCTAACGCAGCATATGTTCCACCTTATGGCTCAGGAGCTACATTATATGTAAGACCTTATATGTTCGCAAGCTCAGCAGTAATTGGTGTTAAGCCTGCAGAAGAATATCAGTTCAGAATTCTTACAACACCTGTAGGACCTTACTTTAAGGGCGGCGCAAAGCCAATTACAATTAAGGTTAGTGATTTTGATAGAGCAGCTCCTCATGGAACAGGACATATCAAAGCAGGTCTTAACTATGCAATGAGCTTACATGCAATTGTTACTGCACATGCAGAAGGTTTTGATGAAAACATGTACCTTGATGCAGCAACAAGAACAAAGGTAGAAGAAACAGGTGGTGCAAACTTCATTTTCGTAACAAAAGATAATAAAGTTGTTACTCCAAAGTCAAACAGTATTTTACCTTCAATTACACGTCGTTCAATTATGCATGTTGCAAAAGAATATCTTGGACTTGAAGTTGAAGAAAGAGAAGTATTCATCGATGAAGTTAAAGATTTTGCAGAATGTGGTTTATGTGGAACAGCAGCAGTTATTTCACCTGTTGGTAAGATTGTAAATCATGGCGAAGAAATCTGCTTCCCAAGTGGAATGGATGAAATGGGACCTATTACAAAGAAATTATATGAAACATTAACAGGTATCCAGATGGGCAGAATTGAAGCTCCAGAAGGCTGGTTAGTAGAAATTAAGTAATGACAATAAAAAGTCCGCTTATGTAACAGTAGGCGGGCTTATTTATTAATTGGGATTTTTTAAAAATCTCAATTAATAAATAACGTTCCACTAGGGATGCACACTTGCGCAAAAGGAAAACTGTTGCTGAAGCAACATGCACTCGGTGCGTAGAATGTCCCAAGGGACATTCTTAGTTATATAATTGTGATTTCAAAGAAATCCCAATTAATTTGTTGTAGCTATTACTATTATGAAGGAGAAAAATATATATGTGGACAAGAGCAGAATTAAAAAGTACAGCCAGACAGATACTACAGAAGAATTACTGGAGTGGGGTACTTGTAACTTTGATATTATCCATTGTTATTGGTAATTTTAGTTTTGGAACATCAGTTAATTTTAATGACGTAACAGATTCCATAACTAACACGGGAAATTCTATTTTAACAGACAACTCTTATATGGGATATACAGATCAAAGTGTGAATTTACAGTTTAATATTTTAAGAACAAGATTACTGGGAATTATAAAAAATATTTCATACACACAGATTTCCATGGTGTTAATACTTGGAATAATCATTTTCCTAGCAGGTCTTGCTTTAGCTTTCTTAGTTTTTGCACAGTTAGAGGTTGGCTGTAAGAGATGGTTAATTAAAAACAGAACAGTGAATCCTCAATTTAGTGAAATGACAGAAGGGTTCAGAAATGGGTATTTAAACATTGCAAAAACAATGTTTTTAAAATCATTATATACATCATTATGGTCACTGTTATTTATTATACCCGGTATAGTTAAAATGTACGAATACAGAATGATACCATATTTGCTTGCTGAAAATCCTAATATGAGTTCCAGCGAAGCTTTTAGAAGAAGCAGACAAATGATGATGGGGAATAAAATGAATGCGTTTGTCCTTGACTTATCATTTATTGGTTGGAATATTTTGGCAGCGTTTACATGTGGTATACTTAACATATTCTATGTTGTACCATATAAATGTTTAACAGATGTAGAATTATACGTGACTCTATGTGGTTATCCTAAGCAGAATAATCAGCAACAGCATGATAATTTTAATACAAATTATGACAGTTACGAAGAAGTTTAGAAAAAAGTCACTTTTTGGAAACAAAATTCGATTATTATACTAGACAAAGGAATTATAATTTGTTAAAATTATAACAAAGTTGAAAATCTTTTTAAAAATTATATATATGGAGGATTAATATTATGTCAAAAAAAGTAGTTATTGCAGGCGCATGTCGTACAGCAATCGGTAAGATGGGTGGAGCTTTAAGCACAACTCCAGCACCAGTTTTAGGATCTATTGTTATTGAAGAAGCTCTTAAGAGAGCAGGCGTACCAAAGGACGCTGTTGATCACGTATACATGGGATGCGTTATCCAGGCTGGTCTTGGACAGAACGTAGCTCGTCAGGCTTCAATCAAGGCAGGTCTTCCAATTGAAACACCAGCAGTTACAGTAAACGTTGTTTGTGGTTCAGGTCTTAACTGTGTAAACATGGCTGCGCAGATGATTAAAGCAGGAGATGCTGATATTGTTGTTGCAGGTGGTATGGAAAATATGTCAATGGCACCATACGCACTTCCAAAGGCAAGATTTGGTTACAGAATGAACAATGGTACAATCATTGATACAATGGTAAATGATGCTTTAACAGATGCATTCAACAACTACCATATGATGATTACTGCTGAAAACGTAGCTGAACAGTGGGGAATCTCAAGAGAAGAATTAGATGAATTCTCAGCAAACTCACAGCAGAAATGCGAAAAGGCTATGGCTGACGGTAAGTTCAAAGATGAAATCGTACCTGTTGTTGTTAAGAATAGAAAGGGCGATATCGTTGTAGATACAGATGAAGGACCAAGAGCTGGTACAACAGCTGAATCACTTGGTAAATTAAGATGCTGTTCAGGAAAGCCTGATGGTGTTATTACAGCAGGAAATGCTTCAGGTATTAACGATGGAGCTGCAGCAGTTGTAGTTATGAGCGAAGAAAAAGCTAAAGAATTAGGTGTTACACCTATGGCTACATTTGTTGCCGGAGCACTTGGTGGTGTTGCACCTGAAATCATGGGTGTTGGACCAGTTGCTTCAACAAAGAAAGTTATGGAAAAGACTGGCTTAACAGTTGATGATATGGACTTAATCGAAGCTAACGAAGCTTTCGCAGCACAGTCAGTAGCAGTTGCTAGAGACTTAAAGTTCGATATGAGCAAAGTAAACGTAAACGGTGGTGCTATCGCACTTGGACATCCGGTAGGAGCTTCAGGTTGCCGTATCCTTGTTACATTACTTCATGAAATGCAGAAGAGAGATGCTAAGAAGGGTCTCGCTACTTTATGTATCGGTGGCGGAATGGGTTGCTCAACAATCGTTGAAAGAGACTAATTGAATACATAAAAAGCTGGTGGCAATTTTTTACTACCAGCTTTTAGTGTGTTTTTCTACCATAAGAGTTTATCCAAACTCTTAATACAATTATAATTTTTTAAGGAGAAGTGATATGGAATTTATTACTTATGAACAGGATGGATTTGTTGGAGTAATTACAATCAACCGTCCAAAGGCATTAAATGCATTAAACAGCCAGGTTCTTGATGAATTAAATGCAACTTTAGATGCAGTTAATTTAGATGAAACAAGAGCATTAGTTTTAACAGGTGCAGGAGAAAAATCATTTGTAGCCGGTGCTGATATTGGAGAAATGTCAACATTAACAAAGGCTGAAGGTGAAGCATTTGGTAAAAAAGGAAACGATGTATTTAGAAAGTTAGAAACATTTGACATTCCTGTAATCGCTGCCGTAAACGGATTTGCTTTAGGTGGTGGATGCGAAATCTCAATGAGTTGTGATATTAGACTTTGTTCTGAAAATGCAATTTTCGGACAGCCTGAAGTAGGTCTTGGAATCACACCTGGATTTGGTGGAACACAGAGACTTGCAAGATTAGTTGGTCCTGGAATGGCTAAGCAGATGATTTACACAGCTAGAAACATTAAGGCTGATGAAGCTTACAGAATCGGTCTTGTAAATGCTGTATATCCACAGGAAGAATTATTAGATGCTGCAAAGAAGTTAGCTGCAACAATTGCTAAGCAGGCTCCTATTGCAGTTAGAGCTTGTAAGAAAGCTATTAACGATGGCCTTGATGCAAGCATGGATGATGCTATCGTTATTGAAGAAAAATTATTTGGAAGCTGCTTCGAAACAGAAGATCAGAAGGCAGGAATGGGTAACTTTCTTGAAAAAGATAAAGAAAAGAAGTTAAAAGTTGTTCCTTTCCAGAACAAATAATTAGATAAGGAAAACACCACATGGATTTAATTTCATTGTGGATACAATTTAAATTTTATAAAAATATTTTTGGAGGAAAATAAGATGAAAGTTGGAGTAATTGGTGCTGGTACAATGGGCCAGGGAATCGCAAAGGCTTTTGCTATGGTTGATGGTTACACAGTAGCTTTATGTGACATCAAGCAGGAATGGGCAGAAGGCGGAAAAGACAAGATTGCTAAAGGATATGCAAGACTTGTTGCAAAAGGAAAAATGACACAGGAACAGGTTGATGGTATTCTTGATAGCATCACACCAGGTCTTAAGGAAGACTTATGTGCAGATTGTGACTTAATCGTTGAAGCTGCATTTGAAAACATGGAAGTTAAGAAAACTACATTTAGTGAATTAGATAAGATTTGCAAGCCTGATTGTATCTTTGCTTCAAATACATCATCACTTTCTATCACAGAAATCGGAAATGGTCTTACACGTCCTATGATTGGTATGCATTTCTTCAACCCTGCTGATAGAATGAAATTAATAGAAGTTATCGCAGGCGTTAATACACCTGACGAAACAGTAGAAGAAATCATTAAGATTTCAAAAGAAATTGGAAAGACACCTGTACAGGTAAATGAAGCAGCTGGTTTCGTTGTAAACAGAATCCTTGTTCCGATGATCAACGAAGCAGTTGGTATCTATGCAGATGGCGTTGCAAGCGTAGAAGATATCGATACCGCTATGAAGCTGGGTGCAAACCATCCCATGGGACCTCTGGCTCTGGGCGACCTGATCGGTCTGGATATCGTACTGGCTATCATGGAAGTCCTGGAATCCGAGACTGGCGATCCGAAGTATCGTCCTCATCCCCTTCTGAGAAAGATGGTTCGCGGCGGACAGCTTGGACAGAAGACCGGCAAGGGCTTTTACGACTACACGAAATAAATAATAATAGGAGTGAGGCGGCTGCCTGATCAAGACAGCCGCAAGCTCACAAGGAGGAATATAAAATCATGGATTTTACTTTGGACAAAAAGCATGAGATGGCGAGACAGCTTTTCAGAGATTTCGCCGAGAAGGAAGTAAAGCCTCTGGCAATTGAGGTTGATGAGACCGAAGAATTCCCCAGAGTGACTGTTGACAAAATGATCAAAGCCGGTTTCATGGGTATCCCGGTACCGAAGGAATACGGCGGACAGGGCTGTGATCCTCTGACCTACGCTATGTGTGTAGAGGAGCTTTCCAAGGTTTGCGGCACCACAGGCGTTATCGTTTCTGCACATACCTCTCTTTGCTGCGATCCGATCATGACATTCGGTACAGAAGAGCAGAAGCAGAAATTCCTGGTTCCCCTTGCAAAAGGTGAAAAGCTGGGTGCGTTCGGCTTAACGGAGCCCGGTGCTGGTACAGATGCTCAGGGTCAGCAGACCAAGGCTGTATTAGACGGCGACGAGTGGGTATTAAACGGCTCCAAAGTTTTCATTACTAATGGTAAAGAGGCTGACATTTACGTTATCATCGCTGTAACAGGCGTTGTTGAAGTAAAGGGCAGAAAGAAAAAAGAGATCTCTGCATTTATCGTAGAGAAAG
>OLRP01002574.1_pt1 | contig 12323 bp, 10 predicted proteins | sample 1672401 | NCBI WGS metagenome assembly OLRP01 (sample SAMEA3136682, study PRJEB25190) | human gut metagenome | reverse complement strand
GATGCAGATAATCCGTCAGCACCCGGAAACACAGCATTTCATCCTCCCGGAACTGGCGGATATAAGGACGCTTCGGCTTGACCATAGCTACGACAGTGGGCGGTTTCGGGTCAATCCCAAAGTCCGCAGCCAGCTTTTGCGCTGCTTCATAACTGCTCAGATCAAACAGCCTAGCCACAAGGTCGATTACATCCCCCTTGGCTCCGCAGCCGAAGCAATAGAAGTAGTCCTCGTTCAACTTTAAGCTTGGATGCCTGTCGTTGTGGAACGGGCAGCAAACCATACCGTTGCGGTTGACATTCAGCCCGTAGTGTTTGGCGGCTTGCTTCACGCTGATTGCCGCCTTGATGGTTTCATAGATCGTCATAGAAAACCTCCGTTCATAGTATTCAGAAAGCACGAAACACCCACCGTGATTGGCAGGTGTTTGGCTCTTTCTACTATGGTTATGCCGGATTTTTCAAAAAACAGGCTAATCGGAGGACAACCCCGTTTCAAAAAACAGGACAACTTATTGATAGATGTAGATTTCTTTACATTAGCATGATACAATTAAGAAAGTGAAAAAACAGGACAGGAGGGGCAAGCATGAACCAAGAACTGATGACATTGGACTTTTGGCAGGATACGGTCATATATGAGGGAAAAATACTTCCTGTCGGCACACTTGCCTGTGATGCACTGAATGTTCCTGTGAATACCATTGCAAAAATAAACGAGCAATGCGAGAAAATCAATCTGCTGCTTGGAATATTAAACGCCGGACAGGATGCTTCTGCACTCTGTCCTATTGCAAGGGAAGCTACTCTGGCGATGTTGGATATTCTCAGCGAAACTCCGCCGTTCTCCTATATGGATATACCAAAGCACAGGGAACGGATAGAAAAGGTTTTTACTGCGGACAATGCGCTGAAATATGTGAAGTTCGCCATAAAAGCCGCAACCAATTCCTTGCCGTTCGAAGAAGTTCCGAACTATGCTGATGCAATCATACTCCAACGTTATACTGCTGTGTTTGGGCATCTGGCATACTCCCTTGGGGAATACCAAACGGCCATGCTTGATTTTGCAGAAAAAACAGACGGCAACGAAGCAGACCGCACCGCAGAGGGTTTTGCAAAAATGTTCGGCAGCTATTTCCCGCCGGAGTTTTCCATCACGGAAGGCAATGCCTGGATGTCTACCCTGAACAATTCCGTTCAGTATGTATCCGTCATCCGTCCCGGCGAAAAAGTTGCGAAGCTGGTCAAGCGGATGCACTATGTATCCTTTGTAGGGATGTTCCGGTCTGATCTTTTTGAGGGCTTATGTGTTGGTCATGCACCGAAGAAATGCCGGATCTGCGGCAAGTGGTTTCTGACCACCAACGCAAGGCACACCAAATACTGCGGTGGCTATGCACCGGGGGACAAGCTGCACCGCACCTGTCGGCAGATCGGCAATCTGAAAGGGCGAGAACAGAGGGAACTTGCGGACGATCATCCGCTGAAACAGATTTATGAGAAGCGGCTGAATACCATAAACCGCTATATAAAGCGTGGTACTCTGGATGAAGATCTTGCGGAGGTCATGAAAAAGCTGGCAAAAGATAAGATGCTCCAGGCATTGAGCAATGTCGCTTATGCCAAGGGCGATTATGAAAAAGAAATGGGACAGGCGGCTTTGAAGAAAGAAGCACTAAAAAGAATTTGAATTTAGCTAAGAGGTGAGCAACGTTATGTTAGAAGTAGTATTTAGCGACAGTGCCGCAGGGACTATGGCGGTTGCGATTGGACATAAGGGTTTTTTAGGCGGAGCAACCAGTGTAATTATCTCTGATGGGACAGTTTCAAAAGAAGAAATAGAAAAGTTCCAGCATCAAGCAGAAGAACGGGAGCGTTCTGGTTGGGAGAATGCTATACCGTTGGAGGGAAATCGTAAGGACATAGTTAATCTTCCGTTGGCATTGTCTGTGGGCAACATCTCCGAAGCAGGAATTTGTTTGGAGCGTGAGTCGGCATTATCTTTGCTACTAAGCATACTGCCCGATATGGCATCTGAAATCGTAACTGAACTTCTCAATACATCCCGAAAGAACTATGCTACGCTACTGGAAAAAGCACAAAACGGAGAGCCGATTCGTGTTTGGGTCGGACGAGAACCAGATGATGTGTGCGGATTGTATTGGCTTCTGGAACAACTACGACCAATCGGCTTTGAAAAATTGGATGTTACCATTGTGGAGCTTCCAATGTGGGAAACAAGACCAGATGGATGCATTGTCCAGTATAACGGTTGGGGAGAAGTTGAACCTTATCACTTGGGACGGATGGCATCTCTTGGAAAGAAGTTGCCAACAAATTACCTTCGTAGTTTGGCTAACCGCTGGAGAGAACTCCAACAGGAAAATTCTCCTCTTCGTGCTGTTATAAACGGCAAACTGGTCAGCGTATCAGAAACTCTGTATGATACATTTATTCTTCGAGAATTGGATACACTGGACGACGAGTTTAAGGAAAGCGTGCTTGTTGGACAGGTTCTTGGAAAGAATCCATTAGGGATCGGTGATGGGTGGATTGCTTTGCGTGTGGAACAATTTATCAAAGAGGGACTTCTGGTCCCAATCACAACTCCTGCACCAAATGCACCTATTTATCACCGTATGTTAAAGAAAATAAAGTAATAAATAACCCATTAGTTGACCACGGGATATTTATGAGTATTACTAAACTGGAAGGAGGTGCGCTATGCTGAATGATTTTACATGGAATATGACCGGATACATACCGAAACACGCTGTCAATCCATACGGTGATGGCATCATTCCCTATGTGGCAGAGCGCATCTTCCAACTGGAGCCGGAACCGCCAGCGGTTAGCAATCCAAATGAACATATTCTGTCTGCCTTGCAGGAAAAGAATTTGCTTTATTTTTCGTTCTTCCTGCACCACTACGAACCGCAGCTCAACAAGCGCATCAAATTCTTTCTCGGCGTGGATGGCGGCGATTTGTATGACACAGACCGTTTTATAGATATAAAGCTCTCCTGTCGGGAGCAAATGCTCCAAAAGCTGATGGACTATGATCCTGCCAAGGGTGCAGAGTATGCTACCTACATTTTCCCGTTTATCCGGGATGCTATGCTCCGTTTCCGCATGGGCGAAGAAAAATGGTCGGTGTCCTCTTTGACCAATTACAAAATGGTGCGGTCAATGGCATGGCTGTACCATAACACCAAGGATGCGGTCAGCGAGTTTTCCAAGAAGTACAACTGCGAGCTTGCCCTTGCGGAAGAATATCTGAAAGTTGTCCGTGGCATCCGCAATCAGCAACTGTTCTATGTAACAGACGAGGATGGCGAGGAAACAGGCGAAGATGTTGCCCTTGACGATAGCTGGAACTATACCGACATCCTCTGGAACGGCATACAAGCAGAAAAGGTGCAGCGGGCATTTGAGAAACTGAATTACCGGGAACAGACCTTGCTCGAAAAACGATTAGCAATTTGCATGACCTGTGGGCGTGTCAGCTCATGGAAAGACCGCCCCACCTTTGAAGAACTGGCGGTTATGTTTGAGGGCAGCACAGCCAGCGGTGCAGAACGAGCCTATCGGAAAGCAGTAGACAAACTGACGGAACTTCTGGTTGCCGAGGATGCAATCCATGCTGTCCGGTTAAAACAGAAATCCAAAACTAAGCGCAAAAAGAAAATCGCCGCCGCAATCTACGAATACCAAGCAGACTGCGACGGCGAATGGGGCGAAATATCATTGGATTTTGAGAACGGCACAGCAGAGATCATCCGGCTTGCTGATTGGGATACCATGAAAACAAATCGCTTTGCGAACAAGGTGATAGCGTATCTTCTGAACTGTGAAAACGAGAAACTGCCAACGAAAACAATGCTGGCATTTGAACCATAAAAAGAAAAAACCGCTACAACATTCATCCCCCCTTTGGAATGAGAATTGCAGCGGTTTATCTGCTTGAAACTAATTATTCGATATTTGTGATTTTCTAATCATCGTTTGCCAGATGGGTAAAGCCTTTGTTTTTCTCAATAACCTTGATACCATAAACATCTGCAATTTGTGCAGGATAGGTTTCAAGGATTTCACCAGCGTATTCAATTTCGATCACATCTCCGATTTCAGGTTCCGGTGATGGATGCACATTTCTGATCGACACTTCAATTCGGTCTGCACTACTCAATTCCCAGCTACCTTCAACAGGCTTCACAAGATAATTGCCATTATGAATTTCCAGAATTTCAGCTTGGAACACCTGATGCGCTTCGTTGGAAAAACCTTCAATCTGAATGCAATGATTCTTGAAAACCAGTCGGCCGGTTTCTACCAGTTCATCAGTATGATATTTTGTTTTATCTACATACAAGCGGCCATCTTGATGATCCTGTCTGAGAGTGAAATCAAAATACCCTCTGTCAGACAGCTCATAGCTTACTCCGTTTGCATAGTCATAGATAATGACACGGTTGTCAATCATGCCTGAGCCCCAACTGATTGAAGAACACAACTCAGGCAAACCGTCGCCAGTGAGGTCGCAGAAATAGGCGTTCCAGATTGGCATCCCCGTATAAAGTGAAGTGCTTTTACTACCCTTAACAGCCAGCATCTCTCCGTAAGTCCAACGGAAGGTCACATCTGGAAACTCGGTGAGGCTGATTTCAAGACTACCGTCCCATTTCATTTCATCAGGGGTTTCAAGGTAATCAAACCACTCTATTACGGAATTTATCTCGTCCACAATACGCACTTCTACATTTTCTACTTCAACATAAACAATAATGTCCTCATTGGTGGGGTTCTGCATATTCACACCAATCTTAAACCACGTATCATTTTCTGCATCAAATTCCACAGACATACCATGCGTAAGATAAGTGGCTGTGTATCCGGTTTCTGCTGTTTTATTAACGGGGAACAAAAGAACTTCTGTATCACCCAATCCATCACCAGACCATATTTTGATTGAATTTCTGACTGTGCTGACTTCCTCCTCCGTATATACAAATTCCTCTTGACTTCCTGCGGGAACAACAATTCGCAATGTATAGCGGTCTTGTTTAGGATTCGTCAGGAAGCAGGCCGCAACGCCCACGCAAATAATGACTGCAATAATAATAACCCAGAACGCAGGCTTCTTATAATTCATCACAGACTTCACGCGCTCCTTTACACCTACCTCGCCAAAGGCAAGAGGACAAGCGGCGATCATGCGGCGGTTTACACTACAGGCAACAAGTGCTTGCATATAATCGGCTCTCTGCTCATTGCCAAGTTCCTTGATGACTTTTTCATCGCAGGCAAGCTCAATGTCACGACACAGCAGAACATAAGCCAACCACATGAGAGGATTGAACCAATGAATCGTCAGCAGGAGAAAACCAAGAGGCTTCCACCAATGGTCTTTGCGGCGAATGTGCGCCTGTTCGTGGGCAACAACGTGCTCCAGATCCTGACCATTCATGTTGAACGGGAGATAGATTCTCGGTTTGATAATGCCCAGGACAAACGGAGAACTTACATTCTCACTCTGGAAAATGTTGCCCTTGTAGCGAACAGCGGTATCCACTTTACGACATAGGCGCCAATAACTAACTGCGGTATACAAGAGAAGGGCGCCGACACCAATCAACCAGATAATATTCAAAATCGGAATCCAAATCTGAAGCGGGTTTGCACTCGTCAATACATGCTGTGGTGGGGCAAATGAGGATAGAACAGGATTGACCACACTATTGATCGCCGGAACACCGCTGTCTATTGTGGGTTTGGCCGCCATTTCAATATCCAACGGAATTGTTTCTGAACTTGGGATAAGGCTTAATGCGCTCTCAAAAGAGAGCGGGCAAATCAATCTGACAGCCACGATACCCCAAAGCAGAACATTGACCCACTTGGGAGCTTTCTTCAAAACAAGCCTGAGTATCAGCACAGCCAGGATAAGCCAGCTTGCAGATATACTCATGTTGATAATTTTCAAAAAGAGTTCGTTCATTGTGAACCTCCTTTCCTGATGCGGTCGATCATGCGCTGTACCTCATCAAGCTCATCTTCGGACATAGCCTGATGCTTTGTAAAAGCAGCGATAAAGGCAGGCAGAGAACCCTCGAATTTTTTCTCAACCAGTTCATCGATCTCACACGCCTGGGCTTCATCTTTGGAAACGAGAGAAGTAACAGTGCCATTGTCGTTCTTCAGCACACCACGCTCTCCAAGACGCTTGATAACGGTATAAGTCGTAGTCCTTTTCCATCCGAGTTGATCCTGGCACAGCTTTACAAGCTCGACAGCAGTAACCGGCTCATGCTCCCACATAATCAAACAAAAACGATATTCACTTTCGTGAATCTTCGGAAAATCCATATTCACGCCCTCCTTGTCTACACCATTAGACTTCGCACATAGTCTACCACATTAGACAGCCAAAATCAATAGAGTTCACAGAAAAGATACAAAAAAATTGCCCGCAGAATTTTTCCCACGGGCAAAGTGTTGGTTAGCTATCAAGCGGTTTGTATTCAGTTACAGTTTTCAAATAGGTTTCGGGATTACCGTTCAGTATCAAATCAGCATATCCAATCGGATCATTGTAGATCAGATAGTCCAGTTCTGACCGCTGATACATATTGTCGGCAACCTCGTTCTCCACTGCGATGGTATCAATAGAAATCATGCTGCCATCAAGGAATTTCAGCTCCACACAGGCGTTATCCATGTTGAACTCACAAGAAATCAATCTATCCATAAGAAACCTCCATTTTGCTGGATGTTAGATCATCCCAAAATATTTGAATGCTTCTCGGATTGCTTTTTCCTTCTCCGGTGGGCATTGTGGCTGTCTGGAATCCTCGGACTTCGGCAGATTGTAGTTCTTGCCGACTTCCAGTCCGCATTTTCTCTTTATCTGAGAAATATAAAGGTTGGAAACCTTTAACCCGGTATGCTCCAAAACATACTCCTTGATCTGCGGATAGGTTGCTCCATCTTGGAACTCGGACATATCCATATCTTCCAAAGAGAACTCAACCCGAACCTTTTTCGAGTCGATCTCTCCCTTGGAAAGCAAGACCACCGTCTCCACGTGAACAGTCTGACAAAATTGATCAACGCAGCAGGCTTTTTCCAGCTTATATCCTGCCGCCAGAAATGCCGGAAGATCTCTTGCCAGGCTGGTCGCTTTGCAGGAAATATATACAATATGGTCTACCCCATAAGAAAGAATCTTCGGCAATGCTTTGGGATGGATTCCATCCCTTGGCGGATCCAGAATGATCACATCCGGTTTCTCCGTCAGATCATCCAGGACTTTAAGGACATCTCCTGCAATAAATTTGCAATTACTCAGGTTATTCAGTGCTGCATTCTGCTTTGCAGCTTCTACTGCCTCTTCCACAATTTCCACACCTATCACTTCGTCCGCTACGGAGGCTGCAAGCTGGGCGATCGTTCCGGTTCCGCTGTAAAGGTCGAACACTACTTTATCCTTCGTATCTCCGATATACTCACGTACGATAGAATAAAGCACTTCCGCAGCCAGGGAATTAGGCTGGAAAAATGAAAATGTACTGATCTTAAATCGCAGTCCCAGAAGCGTTTCATAAAAGAAATCCTGACCGTAAAGGATACGTGTCTCATCACTCTGCACCACATCAGAAAGAGAATCATTGATAATATGCATGATTCCCACAATTTTACCCTCCAGCGGAAGTGCAAGAAGTTCTTCTTTCAGAGATTCCAGATCATGTTCTTCCTGACTGGTGGTAATCACATGGACCAGAATCTCTCCTGTAGTCACACCGCGGCGGAGAAGCAGATGGCGCAGATATCCTGTATGCTGCATCTTTTTATAATAGGAAACGTTTCGTTTCAGGAAGTATTCATGCACACAAGTCAGGATTTTCGTCATATCTTCATGAACCAGTTGACAGTCATCTGCTGTAAGAATATCATAGGTACTGCCTTTTTTGTGCAGACCCAGCGTCAACGGACCATCCTTATATGCATCACCAAAGGAGAATTCCATTTTATTTCGATATCTGAATTCAATGGGGCTTCCATGAATTCCCTCCCACTGGTAATCAGTGCCGTTCAATGCACCATCCAACAGTTCGCGAACCTGACATTCTTTCATTTTGAGCTGGTTTTCATAGGACATGGTCTGATACATGCATCCTCCACATTCCGGAAAAATGCTACAGACCGGTTCTCTTGTTTCAAGCGGAGACTTCTCCAACACTTCCAGAAGTCTTCCCTCTGCACGTCCGGAACGCTTCTTATTGATCATAAAACGGACTTTCTGTCCAGGCATTCCGTTCTTTACAGTAACTTTTTGTCCGTCTGTTATCACAATTCCCTTATTAGGAAAATCTACTTTCTCAATCACGCCTTCATAAATTTCGCCTTTTTTCATAAATAACCTCCATAAAAATAGCCCCGGTATAAGCCGGAGCTATTCTTTCATTTTCATATTACAGGTAATTATTCTTCTTCATCTTCGAAATAATCATCGAAGTCATCGTCAAAATCCTCTTCAAAATCTTCCAGATAATCCGGAGCAAAGAAATGATATACAGCAAATGCGATACCTGCTACTGCTGCAACTGCGCCAATGATTGCCAGTACCCAGAGGACTGTATTTTTTTCTTTCTCTTCTTCTTTTCTGTTTAATGCTGATAATAATTCTTCAATTTTGATATTCATAATCGCACCATCCTCTCAATAATTCATCAGCTGACACTTAACACTTCTGCCGTCTGCTGTTTAATGAAATTATTATAACACTTTTTCTGTAATTTTACCATAAGATATCTGCATTTATTCTATACTTTTGTTAGTTTCTTTATTATAATGATATCAGGGGGTTACTGTTCACACAATCCCGAGACATACAAGCCAAAATTCCATTGCCACAGGCAATCTGGAATGAATTTTGCCCCTGACTTAAAAATATGCCGACAGCAACGATCTGATAAGAGAGGATAAATACTTATGGTAGAAACACTTTTTTTTGATCTTGATAATACATTACTTGATTTTAACCGGGCAGAAAGAGCAGCTATCGCAAAAACTCTGAAAAGTTTTCACATTGCTCCCGAGCCTTCAGTTCTGAAGCGTTACAGTGAGCTCAACCTCGCCCAGTGGAAGCTTCTTGAACAGGGCAAGATCACCAGAGACCAGGTAAAGCTTCGGAGATTCCGGCTTCTTTTTGCAGAGCTGAATGTGGATGTACCTGCAAAAGAAGCTGCACATACCTATGAAACTCTTCTGGCCCAGGGACACTATTTCATAGATGGTGCAGAAGAATTGCTCGAAACTCTTTACGGTCAATACCGGATGTATCTGGTTACAAACGGTACCTTAAGTGTCCAGAAGGGACGGCTTAAAAGTTCCGGAATTTCCCGTTACTTTGAGAGTATTTTTATCTCCGAAGAACTGGGATACAATAAACCGGGCAGGGAATACTTTGACTGCTGCTTCTCCAGAATCCCTGATTTCCATAAGGAAACAGCAGTAATCATCGGGGACAGCCTGACCTCTGATATCCAGGGCGGCATCAATGCCGGAATCCGCACGATCTGGTTTAATCCCAGCCATGAGAAGACTTCAGAAATCATCCCTGATCATGAATTTGACAGTCTTATGAAACTTCCTGAACTCCTGTCTCATATATAAAGCGGATAAAATCGTTCGCCTTACTGCTTATTGCTTTTCGCAGCCTCCGCAGGTGACTTAAGTCACCTGCCCCAATCGCCCGGTTAACAGACGGCAGGCGTGACTTGCCTGCATCATCCTGATTCTGAAATTACTATATTTTTTTCAGCTTTGCAAATCCTGCGAACATTTTCTTTATTCCCACTTTGTCAAAATCAACAGTGACTTCATAATCTCTTCCGCCGTCTACAATATCTTTGACAATTCCTACACCAAATTTAATGTGGCGGACAGTGTCTCCCACTTCGTAATCCAGTGCAGCAGCCTTCGTCACCTTAAATTCTCTGGGCTTGAATGTTTTCGTCTCAAAAGCCATTTTCATTTTTGCAAGGTTTCTGTCTGCCTGAATCATCTCTTCAATCTTTTTCTTCTTTTCCTGAGCTTCCTGTCCCAGATCCACAAGCTCCCGCGGAATTTCACGTACAAATCTGGATACTTTATTATACTGTACTTCTCCCCGGAGCATCCGCTGTCTGGCACTTGTCAGCGTCAGATTCTCCATAGCTCTTGTGATACCCACATAACAGAGCCTTCTCTCTTCTTCCAGATCAGATCTGTCATCTGATATAATGGACATATAAGACGGAAACATCCCATCTTCCATTCCTGCGAGAAATACTCTCGGAAACTCCAGACCTTTGGCACTATGTAGTGTCATAAGAAGCACATAATCCTGATCCGGATCCACGCTGTCAATGTCTGCGATCAGTGCAATCTCCTCGAGAAAACCTGAAAGTGTGGCAGTCTGTCCCTGTTCTTCCATTGCTTCCTGATAGGATTCTGTCTTGGAAATAAGTTCATCAATATTCTCGATTCTTGCCTTCGATTCATCTGTATCTTCAGCCTGCAGCTCTGCCACATATCCGGTAAGTTCAATCACTTCTTCCAGAAGTTCACGTACTGTATAGGACTCTGCCTTGCTCTTTAAACTCTGGATAAAGGTTACAAACCCATCAATCTTTGAAAGACTTCTTCCGATAGACGGAACTTCCTCTGCCACACGCAAGGCATCATAGAAACTCACACTCATTTTATCCGCATAATCCTGTATTCTGCCAAGAGTTGTGGCTCCGATTCCACGCTTCGGTACATTGATGATACGGCGGACTGCCAGATCATCTCTGGAATTGTCAATTGTCTTCAGATAACATAACAGGTCTTTGATTTCTTTACGCGCATAGAAATTCACACCGCCTACAATCTTGTAAGGGATATTCGCAAGAAGACACTTCTCTTCAAAGAGTCGTGACTGTGCATTGGTCCTGTACAGAACTGCACAGTCTTTATACTTCGCACCATTCTCTCTGTGAACTCTGGAAATCTCACCTACCACATACTCTGCTTCCTCATATCCGTTCATGAACTGGCGGAAATGGATTCGTTCCCCTTCTGAATTCTCAGTCCAGAGTGTTTTTGATTTACGTGAGGTATTATTTGCGATCACCGCATTGGCTGCATTCAGAATATTTTTTGTGGAACGGTAATTCTGTTCCAGACGGATAACTTTTGCATCTGGAAAAACATGCTCAAACCCAAGAATATTTCCAATATTTGCACCGCGGAATTTATAGATAGACTGGTCATCATCACCGACTACACAGAGGTTTTCATATTTAGAGGCCAACAGGCTTATAAATTTAAACTGTGCAGTATTGGTATCCTGATACTCATCCACCATGATATATCTGAAACGTTCCTGATAATTTTCCAGAACATCTCCGCAGTTCTGAAAAAGCTCTACGGTCTTTACGATCAGATCATCAAAATCCAGCGCATTATTTCTGCGCAAAGCAGCCTGATATTCCCGATATACCTCAGCAACCTTCTTTTTAACAAAGTCCCCACCTGCATTCAGTTCCATCTCATCCGGTGTGATCAGTTCATCTTTTGCATGGGAAATCTGTGCCAGAAGAGAACGTTCCTTTGTTTTCTTGGTGTCAATATTCAGTTTTCTGCATACTTCTTTCATCAGAGTTTTCTGATCTTCTGTGTCATAAATAGCAAATCTGGTATCATATCCAAGACGATCAATATAACGACGCAGAATACGCACACAGGTAGAATGGAATGTGGAAACCCATACGCTCTCGGAACCAAATCCCACTATTTTATCTACACGTTCTCTCATCTCACTGGCTGCTTTATTTGTAAATGTGATAGCCAGAATGTTCCAGGGATTGATTCCCTTTTTATCTATCAGGTAAGCAATGCGGTGGGTAAGTACTCTTGTCTTTCCCGAACCCGCTCCCGCAAGGATCAGCAGTGGACCTTCTGTATGGTAAACCGCTTCCTGCTGCTGAGGATTTAATGTACTATAAATATCGCTCATATTTTCTCCTGTCTTCTTCCTGTACGGTACATTATTTTACAAACAACCATGCTGATCAACAAGTTGATTCCTGCAACAATCTTTCAGATTCAAAATATGTACCGGTTACCGTTTACATCTCTCGAAATATTTTTTGTGCCTGAACAGGCATATATCTTTATGATTATACACAAAAATCTGTTCGCCTACAACTGATTCCTGTAAAGTAAACCTCACATGACTAAAGTCACGTGCTTCCAGACGCTTTAGGCGTCAGACTGAATATCGGCGGATACGCC
>OLRP01002571.1_pt1 | contig 12339 bp, 8 predicted proteins | sample 1672401 | NCBI WGS metagenome assembly OLRP01 (sample SAMEA3136682, study PRJEB25190) | human gut metagenome | reverse complement strand
GATATATGTACACCGATATTGACAGAATAAAGAAACATTTTTCAGGAGAAAAATCACAGAAGATGTTACGCACTATCAGTCGATTTTCCAAAAGAACATTTTCCTAGAATCTGTTAGTATACAGTTGTAATATATTTTATCGTCAGAAACAAGTTTGTTTGACACACTATGATTAGTTGAATAGTAATAAATGTTTAAGAAAAACACAATCAAATTTTATTCTTTATGAATTTCTTAAACACAAACAAATAGATCACTAAAACAGATGGAAATATTAAAAATAATAGCTGATATTCCCAAAAATGCGAAAGCAGGTAATGAACTATATATTGGTAATTCTTATGAAATGACACAATCATCACGAGAAAACATAACATTTTAATTGCATTAACTAGACGGTATCTAGTAACCTTTTTGTACGGTTTTAAATCAAAACACACAATGGATTTGTCATATATAGTCATATCAATATTATGTTTACGTGATATTGAAATAATTATATCACTAACGTGCAAGAAAAACCACCAGCAGAATAATAGCCATGTAATCAAGTATACAAGAACTGTCAAGCCCATAAGAATTGGATATACCCTTGCGTCCTTAAAAATTACCGGATCAAGCATTGATTTTAAATCATTGTCAAATGAACACATTAATAATGCTAACAATACAAAAATCGATAATTTATAATTGTTGTAAATATTATTTATGATATCTTTTATAACGTCCATTATAAATACGCCTCCTTTCATCTATAAAGTATAAATATTATAAATTGAAAGGTCAATACAATATTTTTTACAAAGTTATAAACTTACACATACATAAGTGTGTCACAGTGACACACAACTTAAAATTGCAAACACGAGCGTGTGAAGAAATTCATACGCTCTTTTTATATACGAAAGGAGAAACACCATGAATACTGAAACGCCAAAGAAAAGCAAATTTGATATTTTGGAAGAGATAATGATAAACTTTCAAAATGATTACGAAGCAGATAATGCTCAGACCCATTGGGAGAAAACCTACAAAGAGCAGAAAGAGCGATTAATTCAGCTTCAAGAGGAAGAATATGAACTGCAAGCGAATGTCATTGATGACGCACACGATTTGGGCTTTGTTGAGGGCGTAAGATATGCACTCAACATCATGGATATGACAGACACAGGAAAGAATAAGGAGCTTTTGGAACGGCTCTTAAATATTCTTGAAAGAGAGGTCGGTGTGAATGGCAAAAAAGGATAAAGAAAAAATGCTGTTTGCAGGAATACGAAAAGGAATTATAGATACTAACAGAATTTGCAAAGAGGTTGAGATTTATACGGACGGATATAAGCTCTATCTGAAATATGAGCGTAATCCAGATACTTGTGCAGTGTGCGGAGAGCATACACATAGCAGAATACTATGTAACGGCAAACCAGTGTGCAGGCAGTGTATGATGAAAATGAAAGAATGGTCTGAAAACTACCAAACGCAAAAAATTCATCTGTTAGACACAGGCTATGCGTCAGCAGTTTCATTGAGTGGTAATCGTTACTTGGTGTTTATTCCGCAGGATTTAACGGATACCATGTTTAAATCCTATGATAAAAACAAGACACTTGTAGGAGAATTATTTGATGATGAATTCTTGGTTATCAATGACAGAGATGAACAGGATCATAATTGCTATTTCTGTGGCAAGGTTAATGCACCATTTGAAATAGAAAATAAGCATATATGTTATAACTGTGCTAAAGAAATTGCTATAAAGGGGGAGTGTAAAGTGTGATTGAAATAGAACGCAAAATAAGTCAGTTTACTAGCTGTGGAAACCTTGATATCAAGTGTTGCGAAAATTGTGTAAACTATGTTTCAGGTTTATGTATACTGAATAATGTCGCAGTGGTGGACGAATATTCTGACTTTGATTGTGATGAGTGGCAGTTGGAGCAGGAGGAAAACTATCAAAAAAGAGGAAAAAGACTATAGGAGGTCTGTATTACAATGAAAATTTCAGTTAGAACAACGCATTATACTAACGATAATAGCCCTCAGTTGAGAGGTTATGCTACAGTCAAGTTTGATGACAGTTATGTGCTTGAGTCGGTGAAGATAATGGAAAGGCAAGACAGTAATGAGATTTTTATTGCGCTGCCGTCACTGATGGTTCGTACAAAGGACCAGAACGGAAATTATGTTATCAATGATAAGGGTGAATATGTTAAGGAGTTTAAGGAAGTTTTTCACCCTATCACCGCAGAGAGCCGAAAGGTGCTAAATTCGGCTATAATGGACTCATTCAGTAAAAATGATGGCAAGTATACAACAGTGGAGTTCGGTAATGACAGGTTTCAGCCCACTTTGGCAAGAATATTTGAAAGTTCCGTTAAAGATATAGAGGGTGTTGGCTCTGTGATTTTTTCTGACAGTTTTGTGCTTGAAAATGTTCAGGTCAGAAATGGCAAAAGCGGTGAATATTTTGACTCGCCCAAACGTAAGGTCAGAAATGAGAAAAAAACGTCAGGCTATGAGTATGTGGAGTTCTTTCACCCAGTAAAGGCGGAAACCTACAATGAACTTCGTGACAGTGTTGTGAATGGTCTGAATTATACGAGAAATATGAAAAGAATGAACTCATACGATAACAGCAGAGGACAAGACGAAGTGCTTGACATGACAGGTGAAAACAGAGGTCTAGGAAGATAATATAAAAAAAGCCGTTACAAAGCTATACGGCTCTTTTTTTTGCGCAACAACCCATATAAATGCTACTCTTTTTAGAGAATTGTTTGCGGAGGATTATAAAAAGATGAAAAAATTTAATTTGCAGGAATGGCTCGAATTTCATAAGTTTGCGTCTAATCTATATGCCTATCCATATGATGAACAGCTTCAGATTTACAATATTAACAGAAATGCTACGGCTGTAGCTCCATTTGAGGTATGGAGCAATATTGGACTTCGTATCAATGGTGGTACAAGGTCAATGACCATTTATGACAAAAACGGCATAAAGAAACATTTGTTTGATGTATCTCAAACTAACGGAAAAGATATCAAGCCGTGGAAATACAACGTATCATATAATGAGTATATCTTTGATATGTTGGATAAGATGTACGAAAAGAATGGTAGTGAAACAAGAGCAGATCGTGGCGAGAAAACCTTTCATAATAACATTTATGACTATGTTTTTGAGTCAGTTTATTCACACCCAAAGTCACCAACAGGACAGCTTTCAACGGAATTATGTGAGCTGATTGCAGAAACAGTTACATATACAGTATGCGAAAGATTAAACGTCATTGAAGAACAGTACAAGTACGATTTTTCAAACTTCTCTGTAATCAATGAAAATGCTCAGGAGCTTGTAGGTACTGTTGCGGCAGTCTATGTCAATGTCTTTTGCCGAACTGCAAAACAGCTTGTAAAAACTGTGTCACTGGAAGAAGCTCAGGGCAGACAGGCTATGCGTAAGCCAATTGTCAATGATGATATTTCAGAGTTTGAGCAGAAAGTCACAGTTGAAGAAACAACAGTGACAGATAATGCTGATATCGAAACGGAAAATGATATATCTGAAAAAGAAGATGATAGATATGTTGTTGAGCCTGATGATACGGTAGAGCCTGAGCCTGACTACAATGAATTTGTAGAAGTTCCTGAAAAAGCTGAACATCTGACGCTTACCGCTGAGCAACAGGAAACAGTGCTTAAACAGATTTTTCAGGCGGATTATAAAAAAGTTAATAAGCAGGCAGTTATCAAGTTCTATAACATCAACAAGTCAGCTAAGGTGCTTATGCGGTATACCTATGCTGTATATAAAGGTTCACACCCTATCGAGCTTGCTGAAATGCCTGATGTAGTCAAATGGTCTGCGACTTCCAAGGGCGTTGTCTTTGCTGACGCTAATGGAGCGGAACTATACTGTGTAAACTGGCGTACTGCCTGTGGCTATGTTAAGCAGCTCATCAGGGATAACGAGTATGCCATAAGCAACACCATAGAGGCAACATCTGAAAAAGAAGAAAAAGAAACTGAAAAATACCGTGGTAATATTATTTCCGCAAGCACGATGAAACAGCAAAGACTGTATTCAAAGTTTGTCGAGCTGTTTCCTGATTTTCTGACGGACTATAAATATCTCAAGCTTGAAAGCGACTTAGGCTTTATGACTTTGTCCTTGGACAAAATCGGTAGCAATTCTGTAGCAATGGCACATTACTATGAGCAGAATGGCGATTTAATGGTTGACCCTGAAATAGTGTTTGATATTGATAGTAAAAATAAAACACTTACTGCAGTGTCATATCAACAGGACGGCATGGGCATATATAAAACGTATGAACCAGACAGTGACGAACAGGATAATTGCAATTCTTTTGTAGATACTTGGTTCAATAATATTTCAACTCAGGCGTATAAACCTGTCAGAGCAATAAACATACACGGAAAAGAGATAACATTTGCGAATGTTTTGCCCATGGACAAAAATGAGAGTGAGGACAATATTAAACCTATAAGCACCACGCTTATTGTTAATATTTATGGTGGTCCAGGTGCAGGAAAATCAACAACTGCATTACAACTTGTTGCCGAATTAAAGAAACTGGGGTATCACGCTGATTATGTTTCCGAAGTTGCAAAAGAGCTTGTATATGCCAAGGACTTTGAACACCTTGATGGAACTCTAAAAAATCAAAGCAAAATACTTTCAGAACAAAAAAGGCGTCTGGATATAATGCTTGACAATGTAGATGTGGTAGTCACCGATTCGCCTCTTTTGCTTAACACAGTCTATCTAAAAGAAAATGCACCTGAGTATATAGAGAGCGTTTTTTCTCAATATGAGAATTATAACAACTATAATGTTGTTGTTGAGCGTGATTTGTCTGTCAAATTTGAACAAGAGGGCAGAATTCATAATCTTGAAGAAAGCATTAAAAAAGACGGTGAGATAAATACACTGCTTGACTCTCACGATATAGATTATCAGCGTTTTGATAGAAACACTTGACGGAATCATTTCGAAAATAAATGATATTAAGATAAGTGAAAGTATTACCGCTGACAATACAGAAGATGAGGACAATACGATCGTTATTTCCGAAAATGGTGTATTGAGAGAGTATATCATTGAGCAAAAACGAGATAACATTGTTAATGTTGTTGAGAAAGAGAGTGGTGAGTACGCAGTTGAAGTTGACCTAGAAAATAGGGTAGCGGTCAAGTTTATTTCCTCTTTTTCAGATAATCAAAAAAATCAGTTCTTTGAATATTTCAAAGACTATGACGCTGTATATAACAAAGAAAGCTTTATACAGTCAACGGCAAAAGCACTTCTTCTCGGAGCTGAAACGGATGATGATTATGTCATTATAAAGCATATTGAAATGATTGATAATGACCCTGATAACATCAAGGTTGTTGATGATAACGGCTCTGAAAAATCATTTGCAGAACAGGTTGATGAAGCTTTAGGCGGAGTATTACCATTCTATACAAGCTTAAAAGTATGTGACACTCCACAAATCTTGCTTGATGTTGGCTGTGAACAGCTGCCTATGCTGTATACACAAAAGCATTTGAAAAATGCAATTTTACCGCCTGATGAAAAAAATCATCGGCATGGTCTTGAAATTGAGCAGATAAAAAGATTACCAGAACTTCTCTCGCACCCTGTAATGATTATTGATTCTCCAAATCGTAAAGACAGTATCATTGTTGTAACATCAGAAGTTGACAAGAGTGATAATCCGATAATTGCGAGCATAAAGCCAAATGGCGAGGGTAGATATGAAGTTGAAAATGTCAGCTCTAATTTCATTACAAGTGTGTATGGGAGAAATAATTTTTCTGAGTATTTTAGGAGAATAGTTCAATCTGATAATCTCCTTTTTTGTGACAAACAAAAAAGCCAAGCAATGTTTGAGAGATGGGGAGAACAATACTCCGAATTAACAAACAATCTTGACTTCAATATTATTATACACCAAAGTCGCAATATTGTCAAGGGTATGCAGCAGGAAAATAATGCAGAACAACTCTCTTTCTTTGAAAATTCGACATTGGAAGATACGGAAGTTGAGATACCTTTTGCAGTTGGTGATGAAATAGATTATGGCGAACGCCATTACACGATTTCAAAAATCGACAAAGAGAAAAATACAGTTACGCTCCTTGACTATAATACAGGTTGGTATCCTATTTCTCATGATGAGGACCTGTCAATGGTCATTGCCGAGTTTGAAGCGGTGAGGGAAAAGGAGATAGTTGAGTCTGAAGCATTGGCAACTAAGCCTAACAACTTTGTTAAAATAGATGATGAAGGCTCGGTCAATAGTGGCTCTTTATCTGAAAATTTTGTTATCACTGACGAACAGCTAGGCGTTGGAGGTCCAAAGCAGAAATTCAATAGAAACGTGACAGCTATTCAGCTTCTAAAAAAGATTGAAGAAGAAAATCGCAACATAACCAAAGATGAACAGCAAGTGCTGTCGGAGTATGTTGGTTGGGGCGGTATCCCTGAAGCGTTTGATAAAAATAATAGCTCGTGGTCGCAGGAGTATGAACAACTGAAAAATCTTCTAACGGAAGAAGAATATCAAAATGCCATAGGCTCGGTGCTTAATGCCCACTATACACAGCCTGTCGTTATCAACGCAATGTATACAGCGTTGTCAGAGCTTGGCTTTAGTGGCGGTAAAATACTTGAGCCAGCCGCAGGCATTGGAAACTTTATCGGCTGTGCGCCTGAGAATATTGCAGATAGGTCATTCTTTACTGCGGTGGAGATAGACAGCATATCAGGCAGGATTGCAAAACAGCTCTACCCTGAGTCAGAAGTTCAGGTGTGTGGCTATGAAAACGCAAAGCTCAGAGCAGGCACGTTCGATGTGGCAGTCGGCAATGTTCCTTTCGGTGATTACAGTGTTGTTGATAAGAAGTATAATCGTGACCATGCTATGATACATGATTATTTCTTCCTTAAAACACTTGAAATGATCCGCCCAAATGGCGTGATAGCTTTTATCACATCAAAAGGTACGATGGACAAGCAGAGCAGTAAAATCAGAAAACAGATAGACGAAAAAGCTGAGTTTATCGGTGCAATTAGGTTGCCGAATACAGCTTTTAAAGCTAATGCAGGCACAACAGTTGTCAGTGATATAATCTTTCTGAAGAAGAGGTCATTTCCACAGACAAAACTCAGTGAATGGGTCGATACCGCCTATAATGAAGATGGTCAGCGTATAAATCAGTATTTTATCAATCACCCTGAAATGATATGTGGAGAGCTAAAAATAAAGTCAGGTCCTTATGGTCCTGAAATGACAGTTGACCCTTTTTCAGATAAAAGTCTGAAAGACGCATTGTCAGAGTGTGTTGAAAATCTAGTGAATAATACAGATGTGCGCTATACACAATTATCTCTCAGACCAGTAGCCGCTGAAGCAGACGATACGCAGAAACAGGAAGAAGCATTGCCTGCACCTGAAAACATTCCTGACGGCTTTTACGTTTCAATTAATGATAATATCTATAAAAGAAACGGAAGCGTTCTTGTAGAAGCAAAAAGGAAAAGCGGCAAGGCGTTTACAGAAAGAGAAAAGGGAATGCTCACTCTTGCGATAGACCTTGCCAAAGATTTGAGGTATGCTGTAAACATTCAAAATACAGATATATCGGACGAGGACTACGAGAAAATCAGAATAAATCTTGAAAGCAAGTATAATTATTTCTCCGTAAAATACGGCAAGATAACTGACCCGAACAATAAACTGGTTTACAACACTCTCAGATATGTGAGGGACGATAATCTCGATTTTCTTAAGAGCATTGAAACACCAAAGTTTGAAAAGTCAGATATTTTATTGAAAAGAACAATACGTCCGTCAATAAAAATAACTCACTGTGATACAGTTGAGGACGGCTTTCAGGCTACACTTGCGGAATATGGATATATTGACCTTAATCACATATCAAAAATAACAGGATATAAAGTAGACGAGTGCATTAACAGACTTAACGGCATACTTATGTATCGTGACCCTGACGAATTGTTTTCTGCTGACATTCAGCGTACTGATGGTTGGTTGACGGCAGACGAATACCTGTCGGGAAATGTGGTCGAAAAGCTAAGAAAAGCAAAACTTCTATCATCAAGGTTTCCTGAGCTGAAAGTAAACGTTGAAGCACTTGAAAAGGTACAGCCTGAAAAAATCAAAGCAGTTGATATACTAGCTCAGATAGGCTCATCATGGATACCTGAAAAATATATAGAGCAATTTGTAGAAGAGGTTTTCGGCATTGGTACAGTTGTTGAACACAACACTGCAACAGCAAATTGGAAACTGTCAAATAAGGTCAATGGCAATTATCACTCGTCCACAAGCACGGAGTATGGAACAGCGGATATAAATGCTATGTACATACTTGAAAACTCTCTTAATCTTAGAGATAGCACAGTATGGCGTGATAAGCGTGATGAGCTGGGTCACTTGGTCTATGATGATAAAGGAAATAAGGTCAGAGAAAAAGACGTAGAAAAAACCATAGCTGCTAATCACAAGGCGGAGAAAATCAAGGAAACATTCAAAGAATGGGTATGGACAGACGCATATAGAACGCAGGACCTTGAAAACATCTACAACTCAAAGTATAACGCAGAACGTGCAAGAACGTATGACGGCTCACATCTGTTTTTTGCAGGAATGACGAGTTCAATAAAGCTTGCGGATCATCAGAAAAATGCAGTTGCACGAGTTTTGTATGGTGGAAACACATTACTTGCTCACGTTGTCGGTGCAGGAAAAACATTTGAAATGACAGCCGCTGCCATGGAAATGAGGAGAATAGGTGCTGCAAATAAACCGCTGTTTATTGTTCCTAATCATCTGATAGGACAGTGGGGAAAAGAGTTCTTGACGCTTTATCCTGACGCAAATATTCTTCTTGCAACATCAGAGGATTTTGAGAAAAGCAGGAGAAAAGCGTTTGTTAATCGAATAGCAACAGGAGATTATGACGCAGTAATAATGGGCTATTCAACTTTTGCAAAGATATCAATTTCGCCTGAAAAGCGAAAAGAATACTATCAACAGCAGATAGATGAGCTTATAGACATTATCCAGAGTTCTGATGATGACGATAATCTGTCTGTTAAGGACGCTCAGAAAAAGAAGAAGCAGTTAGAAACAAGACTTAAAAATCTTGAATATGATACTGAGCAGGACGATAATATCTATTTTGAAAACCTTGGCGTTGACGCACTTTTTGTTGATGAAGCACACAATTTCAAAAATCTTTCCATAAACACAAAGCTGTCAAGGATTGCAGGCATACAAACGACTGAGTCCAAACGAAGTGAGGACTTGCTCTTGAAAATTCAGTACATTAAGGAAAAGCAGAATGGATTGGATCGTGGCATTGTATTTGCAACTGGTACGCCTATCTCAAACTCACTTACTGAAATGTATGTCATGAAAAAATATCTCGAGCCTGATTATCTCAGAGAAAAAGGTCTACAGCATTTCGATTCATGGGTTGCCGATTTTGCAGAAGTGACAACAAATATAGAGTTATCTCCTACAGGTAACTCGTGGAGAGCCAAAAAACGTTGCTCAACGTTTAAAAATTTGCCTGAATTGATGAGTATCTATCGCAGAGTGGCAGATATCCAAACAGCAGAAACATTGAAGTTACCAGTGCCAAAGCTGAAAAACGGCAAGTATACGATATGCCTGACTAAGCCGTCAGAGGAACAGAAACTATTTATCTTTGATTGTGGCGAAAGAGCAGAGGAAGTTCATCAAAAAAGAGTTGACCCTAGCAAGGATAATATGCTGAAAATAACCAATGACGGAAAGATGTGTGCGTTAGATATGCGACTTGTTGACCCAACTGTAGAAGATAATCCTGACAGCAAGGTTAATATGGCGGTAAATAACATCTTCAACAAATGGGAAGAAACAAAAGATGATAGCCTGACACAGGTAGTTTTCCTTGACCGCTCTACGCCGTCAAAGGGTTTCAACCTATATGACGATATCAAGAGCAAACTCATAGCCCTTGGCGTTCCTGAAGAGGAGATAAAATTCATTCATGACGCAAAAAATGATAAGGAAAAGGTAAAGCTCTTTGAAGATGTGAATGAGGGCAGAGTGCGTATACTTATCGGATCTACGGAGAAAATGGGTGCAGGCACAAACATTCAGAAAAAACTATGCGCACTTCATCACATAGATGTTCCATGGCGTCCGTCTGATATCGAACAGCGTGAGGGACGTATACTCCGTCAGGGAAATGACTGCAAGGAGGTCGAAATTTTCCGTTATGCAACAGAGGGTACATTCGATAGTTACTCGTGGCAGACAATTGAGTATAAGCAGAAGTTTATATCTCAGGTCATGACAAATAAACCGCTTGGACGTTCGATAGATGATGTTGACGAAGCGGCATTGAACTACGCTGAGATAAAATCTTTGGCAACAGGTGACCCTCGCATTAAAAGACAGCTCGAGCTTTCAACTCAGGTGGATAATCTGTGCCGTGAAAAGGCAGAGTTTGAAGCTGATAGAATGAAAGCAAGAGAAGAAATAACATTCACTATTCCTACGCAAATAAAAAGAGCAGAGAAGTTTATCGAGATATTCGATAATGCAGTAGAGTATTCAAAGCAATATCCACGTTCTGAGAATTTCTGCGTAGAAATAGTTGATAACAAGATAACAGATAGGGAAGAAGCAGGCAAGGCTGTAAAAGCATTGCGAAAAGTTGGTGGCGAAGAGCCTATTGATGTGTGTGATTACAGAGGTTTTAAAATACAAATTCAGTATTCATCACTTGGCGGATATGGCTCTTTCAAGACAATAGTTTCGCACGAAAATGCAACGCTCTTTACTTCTCTTGGCGTGTCGAACACAGATGTTTTTGATAACATTGATAATGCTATAGACGTTGATATGCCACAGTTGTTATCGAAACATAAGGAAGAGTTGAAAATAGCTCAAAAAAATATGCAGAAGTCAAAAGAGATAGCAGAGCGAGAGTTTCCGAAGTTAAAGGAGTATCAGGAAAAGAGAGAAGAACTCAATAAGCTCACATCGGAAATAGGCTTGAATGATAACTCAGGGGATATGGATATAGTTTTCAAACAAGACGCTGTTACTTCTGTTGTCGACAAGAGCTACATCCGAGATAATTCAGGAACGATAATTGCAAAGTTCACCTATAGTGTTCCTGAGAGTTATATAGAGAAGATTTACAACGATGATGATAACCTGAGCTTGGAATATGGTAGCCTACAGGAATACGTTAAGAGCGTTCAGGGTGATAACCGATTCTATGAAAAATCTAAAAAAGCAAGAAAAATCGTTGATGATGATATTCCTGCGGTTGATGATACGATGTTCTTAACGTTTAAACAGTGCCGTGCAATAGTTTTGGAGGAAGATAGTGAGCTTTTGACATTGCAAGGAGTTAAATCAAACGGAGAGCATATTAAGGTAGGAACATTTGACTATGATTATCAGACATATCAAACTTTAAGTTCTGTCGGAAAGCTCTATTCTGAAAAGCTTGGTATTCCATTTGGCGATGAAGATATTGCTGCTTCACGCAATAGAAGAATTTAAGATATAAGCCCTTGATTGATTGTCAGGGGCTTTTTTCTTTCGGAGGTGAAAATTATTGTATAAAATTCAGATAGGCTGTAATAGGCGACTATCAAAGATATTTTATATCGATGAAAATGCGTTTAACAGCTATTTCGGGTGCAGTTCAGCAGACGAGTTTAAAAGAACTGCAAGACAAGAGCCATATGCTTGCAAGATTTTGTCCGTGGACAAAAGTGCAGAAGCATTTTCACTTGCTTTTGCGGATAGAGTATTGAGCAGATTATATATAGCTGAGTACTTAGTGGCGGACTATGGCAGTGAGCATAAAGCGTTAGGAATTATTCGTTCAGAAATAAAAGATTGTACCGCATTTGATGGATATATGGACGTTATTGACTTTAAGAGCGTTGAAAATATTGATTATGCTATCAAGCTCTATACAGACTATATCACTAAAATAATGAATTTAGTGGAAAGTGACGCAGAGAAGTATAGACGGCGTAAATCGCTAAAGTCGATAATTGAGTTGGCAAGGCTTAAAAATTCTGCTTTATATTCTAAAAAGGGGGATAAACTCAATGGCAATACGGCGTGAGTACATAGGTTCGGGCAAGAAATTCATACGCTATTCTCCTGAAGAAATGGCAGACGCACGGCAAACGGATATGCTTGACTTTCCATCCATATTTTTCCTGTTTATATTACTTGTAATTCTTATTTTGCAATGTCC
>OLRP01002563.1_pt1 | contig 12365 bp, 9 predicted proteins | sample 1672401 | NCBI WGS metagenome assembly OLRP01 (sample SAMEA3136682, study PRJEB25190) | human gut metagenome | reverse complement strand
CAGTTCGTCCTGACGGTCGAGCCGTTCCATCAGCTTCTGCATCCAGCCCTCGAAGTTGTTTCGTGTGAGCAGTTCCATGACCTATGTCCTCCTTCCTTTTGGTTTGCCGCCCGTGCGCAGCGTGTGGTTGTGGAACAGGGTGTCTATTGTCCCTTCCTCGTTCCTTACTGTGTTGTCCTCCAATAGCCGCAGTATCTCGGAAAGGCGGTAGCGGCAGCTTCCGCGTACCACCACATACTCGATACGGTGGTCGGTGCGCATACGCTGCATGGTGCGCTTGCTCACGTTGAGCATCTTCGCCGCCTGTGCCGTGTCAAGAAATAATCCACCTGCTTGTCAGCACCGATATCGAGCGTTCTTATGATGACCTTTTTCCCTGCCATGCTCTCAAGAACACGCTTATAAGCATGAAACTGCTGTTCCTCTGTAGGGAAATCTGAGTTTTCAAGATAGAGAAACTCGCTTCTGAAAAGACCTATTCCGCCTGCGTCATTGAGAAGCACAGCACCGATGTTGTCAACGCTTCCGATATTTGCATAAATGTTTATCTTTTTACCGTCCTTTGTGACATTCTCCTTGCCTTTGAGGGTCTGCAAAAGACGCTTTTTCTCCTCGTCTGCTTTCTGCTTTGCGGTAAGCTCAGCGGTGGTCTTTTCATCTGGGTCAACGAATATCTCCCCTGTAAAACCGTCAACGATAGCAAAGTCGCCGTCCTTTATTTCAGACAGAAATTTGCTTCCTACGCCTATTACCGCAGGTATGTTCATATTTCTTGCAAGGATAGCTGTATGTGAATTTGACGAGCCATGTGCAGTAACGAAGGCAAGCACCTTGTCTTTATCAAGAGATATAGTTTCGCTTGGTGCAAGATCATCGGCACAAACTATCATCTTGTCGTCACCTGCTGAGCCGTCGCTGACATTGCCTGTGAGGTTTGCGATGATCCTGTTGGAAATATCCTTTACATCTGCGGCTCTTGCCTGCATATAAGGATCGTCCATAGATGCAAACATCTCCGCAAAGTTGTCTGCCGTCACCGCCACTGCATATTCTGCGTTGACTTTCTGGCTGTCGATGATATTCTCTATAGACTCGTTATAATCATCATCTTCAAGCATCATCATGTGTATCTCAAAGATCTGAGCATTTGTTTCGCCCACCTCCCTGAGTGCCTTGTCATAAATGCTCTGGAGCTGTTCTGTGGCTGCCTGCTTAGCTTTGGCAACTCGCTTCTTTTCTCCCTCGCTGTCTTCTGTGTGAATACGTTTTATAGCGGTATCCTGCTTTTTGAATACTGAGATCTTACCCATTGCTACCGCACCGTAAACGCCTTTTCCTGTATACTTAGTCATAAATATCCGCCCCTTTTCTCATAGATCTTATTATTTTTCATGCTTTTTCCAGCCGATGGGACGCTCCTGCGAACACACCGCAGAAACGTCCCGTCGGCTGGACGGCTTTTACCGCCCAGCTGACAGATAATAATTAAAGTGTTTCCTCAAAAAATGCCTTGAGTGCTTCGGAAGCCTTGTCCTCGTCTGCACCCTCGCAGGTAACAGTAACAGTATCGCCCTGCTTAACGCCAAGACCCATAAGAGCCATAAGCTTTGTGATGTTCACGCTCTTTCCGCCCTTTTCGATAGTGCAAACGCTCTCGAACTCCTTTGCTTTCTTTGCAAGAAGTCCAGCCGGTCTTGCGTGGATACCAACTTCGTCTGTGATTGTGTAGCTAAATGTTTTCATGATACATACCTCCAAATAATTATTTGATCTTCAAAATTATATCCCCTGCCGAAACGCTGTTTTGTGCGACAGGTTCAACAGACGCATAATCGTCCGTGTTGCCAATTATGATAGGTGTTGTCACCTTATAGCCTGCGGCTTTTATCTTATCCATATCAAAGCTTATGAGCAGGTCGCCTTTTTTAACTTCCTGACCGTCGCTGACATGAGCTTCAAAATACTGTCCGCCAAGCTTTACAGTGTCGATACCGATATGGAGAAGTATCTCCACTCCATCGTCCGATACCATATTTACGGCATGCTTTGTGTCAAAAACGCTGTCTATCTTTCCATCGCATGGAGCGTAAAGCTTGCCCTCTGACGGCTCAACGGCTGCACCCTCGCCAAGTATCTTTTGTGAGAACACCTCGTCCTCAACGTCCTCAAGCTTAACGGCAGTGCCGTTCATGTGAGAGTAAAGCGTTATTGTCTTGCCGTTAGTTTCTGTGTTTTCTGCACCCTCGGTCTGCGGTTTTTCTTCTGTTTTATCAGAAGCTTCCTCAGTGCCGATAATGCTGTCAGGGTCATAGCTGTATGGCGAGTCGATAAAATCCTCAAGATCTGATTTTATAACTGAGACCTTTGGTCCGTAAATGACCTGAATGCCGTTGCCCTTGTGGATAATGCCCGAAGCGCCGCTGGCTTTGAGCATATCGTCCATGACCTTTGAGGCGTCATTTACTGTAACTCTAAGTCTTGTTGCGCAGCAGTCAACGTCTGAAAGATTTTCCTTGCCGCCAAGGCCTTTGAGTATCATTGCACTTACAACGTCTGAAGCCCTCTTGTCTGTGCCCTTTGCCTTTGCCGCCTTAGCCTCGTTCACATCGCTTCTGCGATAAAGCTTAGGTTCAACGTCATCAGACTCTCTGCCAGGTGTTTTAAGATTCATCTTTGTTATCATAAAGTAGAACACAAAATAGTAAACAACTGCATAGATAAGTCCCACAACAACTATCCATATCCAGTGGGTCTTTGCGTTGCCCTGCAAAACTCCGAAAAGGGTCATGTCTATAAGACCGCCTGAGAACGTCATTCCAACGCCAACGTTAAGAATGTGCATAAGCATATAGGAAAGTCCTGCCAATACGCAGTGAACAGCGTACATAAGAGGTGCAACGAACAGGAATGTGAACTCCAAAGGCTCTGTTATACCTGTAATCATTGAAGTAAGAGCCGCTGACAGAAGCAAGCTTCCTACTACCTTTTTCTTTTCAGGACGAGCAGTTTTGTACATTGCAAATGCTGCAGCAGGAAGACCAAATATCATGAACGGGAATTTTCCTGCCATAAATCTTGTTGCCGATACTGAGAAAACTTCTGTTGACTTTGAAGCAAGCTCTGCAAAGAATATGTTCTGTGCGCCTGCTACCATGTTGCCGTCTATCATCATCGAGCCGCCAAGCTCTGTCTGCCAGAAAGGCATATAGAAAACGTGATGAAGTCCGAACGGGATAAGTGCACGTTCAAGTATTCCGTATATCCATGTGCCTGCATATCCTGAGTTGAGAACGAGCACGCCAAGCTTTGAGATACCAAGCTGTACTATAGGCCACAGATAGAACATTATGATACCAACGATAAGGTATGTGACAGTTGAAACGATAGGAACAAATCTTGTTCCGCCGAAGAATGAGAGCACCTGCGGAAGTTCTGTTTTATAGAACTTGTTGTGCAGTGCCGCAACGCCAAGTCCTACAAGGATACCGCCGAAAACGCCCATTTGCAGCGTGGTGATACCAAGCACTGACGTTGTGGAGTTTTCTGCCATTGCCTCAACGCCGCCCTTTGCGGTGATAAGTGCGCTGATAGTGGTGTTCATTACGATATAGGCGATAGCACCCGAAAGGGCTGCGACTTCTTTTTCCTTCTTTGCCATTCCGATAGCAACGCCCATTGCAAACAGAAGCGCAAGGTTATCGAAAACGGCGCTTCCCGTTTTGCTCATTATGTCGAGTATAGTGTAAAGCACACCGCCCTCATAGATGAATTTGCCAAGGTGATAGGTTTCGATAGTTGTGGCGTTGGTGAAAGAGCTGCCTATTCCAAGAAGCAGACTCGCCACCGGCAGCAGTGCGATAGGGAGCATGAAAGAGCGTCCCACACGCTGCAATACGCCGAAAATTTTATCCTTCATAATAATAATATCCTCCAAAAAATTATATCTCAGGCGAATTATCATTATGGTACCGTTAATGATAATACCGCAGCGAATACATTATATATAAGCTGTGGCAATAATGCCTATCCGCTTATTTTCTTCAGATGGATCGAAAGAGTTATCATTTCATCTTCCGATATAGTTTTAGCATAATTCTTCAAAATATGATCCTGCATATGCTTTGCGCATTTATACTGCTTTTTGAATTTCTTTTTTATGATATCAGCGAACTCCTCGTCCCTGCTGAGAACATTAGGAAGCTCCTGAGATTTGAAGAGTCTTTTCGCAAGATATTTTAAATGCACAAGAAATCTTTCATATGCAACAGAGTTCTTGTTTATCTTCCCTGCCAGGCAAGCGTCTGCTATCTCAGCACAGCTGTTCACCATTTTAGTGATATCCTGTATCTGTTCCATTTTTGTGCCGAGTCTTGCGTTTATTATGTGCATTGCGATAAAGCCCGCTTCATCACCCCTCAGCTCAACGCCCAAACGCTGATATATCTCCGCCACGCAATATCTTCCAAGAGCAAGCTCCTTCGGAAAGCAGTCGCTTATGGCGTCCATGAGAGGATTGTCAAATTCAAGTCCCTGCTTTTTTCTTTCAATGGCAAATGAGATGTGGTCTGAAAGTGTTATTATGAGCGACTCGTTTAGCTGTCCGTCGATATGTGAAGAAATATAGTCCACAAGATCTGCCGTAAGCTTTATATGCTCATATGGTATCTCGGTCAGGCACTCGATAAGTCTTTTTCTAAGCTCTGAGTCTGTGACAAGATACATTTTCTGAATCTTATCCTTGTCAGGCTCATCGCCGTATTTTTTTCCGAAGCCTATCCCCTTGCCTGAGATTATCTGCTCTTTTCCTTTATCGTCTATGACGCTTACGGTGTTATTATTTATCACCTTGATTATTTTCATTAAAAATCCCCCTATAAAATAAAAAAACCAACCTTAATACGAACTCACACAATATGTCCGTACAAAGTTGGTCATGCCCAGTCTATAAATGAAAGGTAACACTCCAATAAAAGATGTTATGTATCAATTTCACTATAATTATATTAACACACCTGCATTTATTTGTCAACAGCATACATAAAATTTGTTTTTCAAATCTGTTTTTTTAACAAATAAACTCATTTTGTTTTGTATAAAACCTACAATTATCAGCCTGAAAAGCATAAAAAAGCCGTGGAAACACTGCTGTTCCCACGGCTTTCGGTATGTTAAGAGAGTATCTGTATAGCTTTATTACTTTGTCATAAGCTCGCAAACAAGGTTTGCAAACTCAACAGGGTTGTCGATAGACATACCCTCGATAAGCAAAGCCTGATCGTAAAGAAGCTTTGCATAGTCTTTCAGCTTGTCCTTATCGTTAGCATAGAGGTCTTTCAGCTTCTCAAAGATAGGGTGGTTTGGATTTATCTCCAGTGCCTTTTCAGCCTTTACCTTATTGCCGTCATTCTGAGGCATAGCGTTGAGGACTTTCTCCATTTCGATAGTTATGCTGCCGTCTGATGAAAGACAAACAGGGTGAGTTTTAAGCTTCTTTGAAAGACGGACAGTCTTTACCTTGTCAGCGATAGCTTCCTGCATGAAAGTGAACATATCCTTGTTCTCTTCGTCAAGCTTTTTAGCCTCTTCCTTTTCTTCCTCTGTGTCAAGGTCGAGATCAGCGTCGCTTATGGACTTGAAAGGCTTGCCGTCATAGTTTATCATCACCTTGATAGCGAACTCGTCAACGTCCTGTGTAAAGTAAAGAACTTCATAGCCCTTATCCTTGATCTTTTCAAGCTGAGGGAGCATTTCGATCCTTTCCTTTGTTTCACCGCAAGCATAGTAGATCTCCTTCTGATCTTCTTTCATTCTTGAAACATACTCTTTGAGTGTAACGTTCTTGCCGTCAAATGAGGACGGAAACATAAGGAGATCTTTCAGAGTTTCGTTTGCAGCGCCGTATGACTGATAAATGCCGAACTTGAACTGAAGTCCGAACACGCTGTAGAACTTCTCATACTTCTCACGGTCGTTTTTCAGAAGCTTTGCAAGCTCGTTCTTTATGGACTTTTCAAGGTTCTTTGCGATTATCTTGAGCTGTCTGTCCTGCTGTAAAAGCTCACGGGAGATGTTCAGTGAGAGATCCTCAGAGTCAACAACGCCCTTTACAAAGCTGAACCAGTCAGGAAGCAGGTCTGCACATTTTTCCATTATCATTACACCGCTTGAATAAAGCTGGAGTCCCTTTTCATAGTCCTTTGAGTAATAGTCAAAAGGCGCACGGGCAGGTATATAAAGCAGTGCGTCATATGTTGCAACGCCCTCGTTCTTTGAATGGATATGTGCAACAGGTGGCTCATAGTCACCGAACTTCTCCATATAGAAGTTGTTGTAATCCTCGTCCTTTAGCTCGCTCTTGTTCTTCTTCCAGATAGGGGTCATGCTGTTAAGAGTTTCGATAGCCTTGTGTACCTCAGGCTCTTTACCCTCCTCATTATAATGAGTATGCTCGACTTCCATTCTGATAGGGAATCTGATGTAGTCAGAATATTTCTTTACAAGTGACTGTATCTGATACTGATCAAGATATGTTGAATACTTCTCGTCATCAGTATCGTCCTTGAGTTTAAGTGTGATAGTTGTGCCGGCGCCGTCAGGCTTGTCACACTCTTCTATTGTGTAGCCCTCAACACCGTCAGATGTCCACTTATAAGCCTGATCGTTGCCGAAAGCCTTTGTTACAACGGTAACTTCCTTTGCTACCATAAAAGTAGAATAGAAGCCTACACCGAACTGACCGATGATATCAACATCGTCCCCAAGGTCATTGTCTTTCTTGAAAGCGAACGAGCCTGAGTTTGCGATAGTACCAAGGTTGTTTTCAAGATCCTCCTCTGTCATACCGATGCCGTTATCAGAAACTGTAAGCGTTCTGTTTTCCTTGTCGATAGCGATATTGATAGCGAAGTCGCTCTTTTTCATTCCCACAGAAGTGTCTGTCAGGGACTTGAAATACAGCTTATCAATAGCGTCGCTTGCATTTGAGATTATCTCTCTGAGAAAAATCTCCTTATGAGTGTAGATCGAATTGATCATCATATCAAGCAGTCTTTTGGATTCTGCCTTAAATTCTTTTGTCTGCATAAAATCTCGACCTTTCCTTAATAATATTTTACTTTCTTTGAATACTGTTCCATATAATTAGCACTCTATCTATCTGAGTGCTAATTATATTATACAACAAGGTTGATAAAATGCAATAGTTATCACAAAATTTCTCTTATTTATTTACAAATCCATAACATTTCATCACATACCTGACAAAATACCATTTGCAAAAGCACCATGTTGTGTGTTATAATATATAGACAAGACCGAACAAGGGAGGAATAATATTTGACTACCAAAAAGTCTGTTTCTCTGCTGACCCCTGAAAAACAGCAGGAAAAGAAACTTCTTACTATAGATTGCGTGAAAATTTCACTTCTGCTCATTTTATACAACCTGCTAAACAGGATATTCGCAGTGTTATTCTTTTACGTTGCATACACTTATCACTCAGGAAAATTCACTCTTAGCTACTCGGCAGTTCTCAGCTATCTGAAAAAGCAGACCGCTTTTATAAGCTCAACTACTTTTTCCATGACGGCAAATTTGTTTATTACTCTTATGAGCGTGCTTGTTTTTGGGATAGTTTTTGCTATACTTTTCCGAAAACGAGAATCAAGCTTCATAAAGCCGAAAAAAGGCACGGCAGTAAAAGGGTTAAAATGGTTTTCAGCCTGCTTTGTGATAAACATTCTGCTGTCACAGCTCATATCTATCCTCACGGGTATACTTGGTCAAAACGGAGTGACAGTTCCCACAAGCGATTTTTCCATTCATCAGCCCTCTGCCATTGCAGTAATAGTGCAGTTCTCATACGTTGTGATAATAGCCCCTATCGTGGAGGAATTTATCTACCGTGGAGCGATCCTCACGGCTCTAAGCCCATACGGAAGGGGTGCGGCGGTGCTTTTCTCAGCGCTTGCATTCGGACTTATGCATGGAAATATTCCTCAGGCGGCTTCGGCATTCGGCACAGGACTTGTTTACGCTATTATCGCCGCAAAGTGCGGCTCGATACTGCCAACAGTTATAATACACTGTCTAAACAATCTGCTTGCAAACTTCTCGTCCATATCTGATGCGATAGGACTTGAACACTATGAAACATTCATGAGCGTTGCTGAGATAGTCATAGGTCTGGTGGGCTTTATGGTTCTTTTCACAAGTCTTAAAAAGCTTATCATTGATGACAGCGAAAACGTGCTTACACCGAAAGAATGTCGCAGATACGTCTTTACAAACCCTGCCACTATAGTATATATGCTCTGCCTTATCATACCGATAATAAAGAGTCTTGTCCAAGCAAACAGCTAAAAATCACAAACAAAAAACGGGTGACTGCCAATAACAAATTGACAGCCACCCGATATTTTTTTATCCAAAAAGCCTATTAATAAGCCTTGCCCCAAAGCACCATATGCTTTGCAGGCTTTCCACAGCATACGCAGATATCTGCTATCTCTTCCTGCTCGAACGGGATACATCTTGAACCTACTCCTGTGAGTTCCTTTACCTTATCCTCGCAAGCTTCGTCGCCGCACCACATTGCCTTAACAAAGCCGTCGCCCTTTTCCTCAAGAGCCTTTGTTATCTCGTCAAGTGTCTTGCAAACATAGGTACGTCTTTCTCTGTTTTCAAGTGCCTTCGCATAAAGACCATCATGAACAGCCTGGAGTCTTTCATTCACTGTTTCAACAAGCTCACCAAGCTTGCAGAATACCTTTTCTCTGTTGTGTCTTGTAACAAGCACACACTGATCGTTCTCAATATCCTTTGGACCAATTTCAAGTCTTACAGGAACGCCCTTCATCTCATACTGTGCAAACTTCCAGCCAGGTGACTGTTCTGAATCGTCGAGCTTAACTCTTATGCCTGCATTTTTAAGTGTGTTGTAAAGCTCGTTAGCCTTGTCAAGAACGCCCTCTTTGTGCTGTGCTATAGGTACGATAACTACCTGAACAGGTGCAACAGCAGGTGGCAGAACAAGTCCGTTATCGTCGCCGTGTGTCATTATAACTGCACCGATAAGTCTTGTCGTAACGCCCCATGATGTCTGGAATGGGTGTGCAAGCTTATTATCTCTTCCAGTATAAGTGATATCGAAAGCCTTTGCAAAGCCATCGCCAAAGTAATGCGAAGTGCCTGCCTGCAAAGCCTTGCCGTCGTGCATAAGAGCCTCGATAGCATATGTTGCTTCTGCACCTGCGAACTTGTCGCTCTCTGTCTTTCTGCCCTTTACGACCGGCATAGCAAGCTGCTGCTCGCAGAAATCAGCGTATACGTTGAGCATTCTCTCTGTCTCCTCGATAGCCTCCTCAGGTGTCTCGTGGATAGTATGACCCTCCTGCCACAGGAACTCTCTTGAACGAAGAAATGGTCTTGTTGTTTTTTCCCAACGTACAACAGATACCCACTGATTGTAAAGCTTAGGAAGATCTCTGTAGGAATGAACTATATTAGCATAATGCTCGCAGAAGAGCGTTTCAGACGTTGGTCTTACGCAAAGTCTGTCTTCAAGCTTTTCACTTCCGCCGTATGTTACCCAAGCTACCTCAGGAGCAAAGCCCTCAACGTGGTCTTTCTCCTTCTGAAGCAGGCTCTCAGGGATAAACATAGGCATGCAAACATTTTCATGACCAAGCTCCTTGAACTTTGTGTCAAGTATATGTTGGATATTCTCCCATATTGCGTAGCCGTAAGGTCTTATTACCATACAGCCCTTTACGCTTGTGTATGAAACAAGCTCAGCCTTCATACATATATCAGTATACCACTTTGCGAAATCCTCGTCCATGGAGGTTATCGCGTCAACCATTTTCTTATCCTTAGCCATTTATAAAACCTCTTTCTTATATCGTTCAGGCATTGTCATTATTCTTGTTGCCGTCGTCTTTTTTAACAGCTTCACTGCTGACATTCTTCTTTTTCTTTTTAAAATTAAGAGCATAGATATCCTCGTTATATATCTTATAGTTAGGATCCCAGCCGTCAATATGGGACTTATCAAATATGCCCTGTACCTTATAGTTCTCAGGATCATTCCCTGTATTCTCACCGTCCACCCTTTCGGGATCGTCCTTTTCGGCAAGCTCAGGGTGACGTTTTTCAATAAATCGTGCTATTTTTGGAGTGATAAGGCAGGCAATGACGATAAAGGTCATTATTACGACACAGCCTGCTGCCAGCTTCAACAGCAATAGCAGTAATTCTTTATTCAGACAAGTCACCTCTTTTCGCAAACATAAAGTTATTATAGCACAATTATTATCCAAATTCAAGAGGTGAAATATGAATTTACCGCCATTTCTGACCTTTAGCACGAAAAAAAGGCGGAACAAAGTCCGCCTTAAAGCATTTTCTTTCGTTTGAAAAAGATTATACACACTATCACTACTATTATACTAAGGGCTATAACACCCGGATACCCCTCTTTAAGTTCGGGCATATCCTGAAAGTTCATGCCATACCAGCCCGTGATAAGGGTCAGAGGGAAAAATATAGTGGATATGACCGTAAGAAACTCCATATTCTTGTTCTGCTGAGCATTGACATGGGACTGATAAGCGTCTCGCACCTGCGTTGCATATTCAAGAAGATGTACAGTTCTGCCCATGAGCCTGTCGGCACGGTCTGAGATAGTGCCGAAATATTTTTTCTGCTTTTTCTCAAAGAAGCCGTTCTCGTCCTCTTCAAGCTCTCTGCCCAGATCCATTATTTCATCATAGTAGCTTCTCAAAATAAGAAGCTCTTTTCTGATAGGCGTTATGGTTTCAAGAAAATCGTCCGTCTTGCCATCGTTTACGTTTTCCTCAAGCTCCATAAGCTTTTGCTCATGTTCCGCAAGAAGCTCGGTGTCACGGAGCATAAATTCGCTGAAAAAATTGTAGATAAAATGCTCCCTGCTCTCTCCCTGATTATGCCTGCTTCTCTGTATGCGTTGGACTAACCTGAGCGAGAACTCCTCATCGTCTATTATCACCATGTTTTTGTTGTCGATAAAAAACTGTATCCTGTGGCGGCTTCCCTTTATGTCAAGAAGCTTGGGGATAGAAAGCGTGCCTGCCAAACAGAAAGGCTGTGATTCTATCTTACAGAACACAACGTCACGCAGGGATATCACGCCCTCGTAGGTTATGTTCGCCGTTCTGAGGGTTTCCTCTGCGTGAGCAGAGTCGGTAATAAACACAGCCGAGCAAGTTTGTTCGCTTAGCTGTGCCGGTGTTATTTCTTCAAGTGAACCCTTCAGGGCAAATATTGTCATTTATCCTCGACCTCCGCCTTTGAAGCTCTTTCATAGGCAAGGTCATAGAAAAGTTCCTGAGAATTGAGCGGCTCTTTGCCGTCTGAAACAAGGGTATATTCCCCGTCAGAGTTAAGCTCTCTTGCCTGACAATTATCTGCAAGCATTTTGTCGAACATCATGCTTATCTGAGACTTGATATCCTCGTCAAGAATAGGTGTAGCGACCTCAACACGTCTGAGGGTATTTCTTGTCATGAAGTCTGCGGAAGCAATATATATCTTTCTTTCCTCGCCCTTGCCAAACATATAGATACGGGAATGTTCAAGAAAACGTCCTACAATGCTTATTATCCTGATGTTGTCGGTTTCGCCCTCAACGCCTGGGATAAGACAGCATATGCCTCTTACCACAAGGTCTATCTTAACGCCTGCTCTTGAAGCCTCGATAAATCTGTCGATTATCTTCTTATCAGTGAGAGAATTTATCTTCACGCCAATATAGCCCTCTCCCCCTGATTGTGCTATGGCTATCTGCTCGTCTATCATATCAAGCACCTTGTTTTGCAGACAATTCGGTGCAACAAGAAGCTTGTCAACGCTCTTTACAGTATCGTCAGAAGCAAGAGCATTGAACACGTCTATAGCGTCCTTTGCGATGTCCTTATCGCAGGTCATAACAGACAGGTCGGTATAAAGTCTTGAAGTTTTCTCGTTGTAGTTTCCAGTGCCTATCTGAGTATAATACTCGGTCTTTGTGCCTGAACGCTTTGTGATAAGGCAAAGCTTTGAATGTACCTTATAGCCCTCCAGACCATAGATAACAGTACAGCCAGCCTTTTCAAGTCGGCGTGACCACTCGATATTATTTTCCTCATCAAATCTCGCCTTAAGCTCCACCAATACAAGAACGTCCTTGCCATTCTCTGCGGCTTCACAAAGGGCTTCGACCACCTCACTGTGCTTTGCCACACGATACAATGTCATTTTTATAGACACCACATTTTTATCGTCAGCCGCCTCACGGAGCATATTGATAAAAGGCTTTATGCTATCAAAAGGATAAGAAAGCAGTCTGT
>OLRP01002560.1_pt1 | contig 12374 bp, 10 predicted proteins | sample 1672401 | NCBI WGS metagenome assembly OLRP01 (sample SAMEA3136682, study PRJEB25190) | human gut metagenome | reverse complement strand
TGGCCGCTGTGGAGCGCAGCCGCGTGGCGCTGATCCTTGTGGATGCCACCGTCGGCTTTACCGAGCAGGACAGCAAGGTGGCAGGCTACGCCCACGAGCAGGGCAAGGCCTGCATCATCGTGGTAAACAAGTGGGATGCCGTGGAAGGCAAGGAGACCAACACCATGGAGCTGCAGCGCCGGGGCTATGCCGAGTGCTTCAGCTTTATGGGCTATGCACCCATTATCTTCATCTCTGCCCAGACCGGCTACAACGTGAACAAGCTGATGCAGCTGATCCGGGATGTGGATGCCGAGAACGGCGCCCGCGTGCCCACCGGCGTGCTGAACGAGATGCTGGCCCGCGCGACCGCCCGGATGCAGCCCCCCAGCGACAAGGGCCGCCGCCTGAAGATCTACTACCTGACGCAGGCCTCCACCCGTCCCCCCACGTTCGTGGCCTTTGTGAACGCAAAGCACCTGTTCCACTTCAGCTATCAGCGGTATCTCATCAACCAGATCCGCGAAAACTTTGGTCTGGAGCATACGCCCATCCGTCTGGTCGTGCGGGAGCGCGGCTCCGGCGAGGTGGGTGCCAAGGACGTATAACACGTCAGGGAGGCTCAGATGATGAAATCTGTTCTCATCGCTGTGGTGTCCGCTGTGCAGGCGTATCTGCTGGGCAGCATCGACACCGGTATCCTCGTCAGCAAGTTTTTGTACCACGATGACGTACGCAAGTACGGCAGCGGCGCTGCAGGCATGACCAATATGCTGCGCACCTTCGGCAAAAAGGCGGCGGCGCTTACCGCCTTTGGTGATGTGCTCAAGGGTGTGCTGGCGGTGTGCATCGGCCGCTGGCTGTTCACCCTGATGCCGGAAAGCACCATGCTCTCGCCCTATCTGGCGGTGTATCTTGCCGCGATCTTTGCCATTATCGGCCATTTGAAGCCCCTGTATTTCGGCTTCAAGGGCGGCAAGGGCGTGCTGGTGGCGGGCGGCACCATTCTGGCCATCCAGCCGGTTCTGATCCCCTTTCTGGCGGTCATCTTTCTGGCCTGCCTGCTGCCCACCGGCATGGTGTCACTGGGCAGCGTGACCATGGCAGCACTCTACCCGGTGCTCACCATCCTGTACGGGGTGTTCCGGGGCTATTCTGCCGCCGACCTTACCGTGTGCACCATCGGCTCGGTGATTATGGCCGCAATGGTCATTTATATGCACCGCTCCAATATCCAGCGCATCCGCGAGGGCAAGGAGTACCGCTTTGGCCGCCACGGCAAAAAGTAACAGAAAATAGTAAACCACCCCGCAGCAGCCGTTCACCGGCCGCTGCGGGGTGGTTTTTGTATAGGCTTATTCCTTTGTCTCGGTCTCTTCCTCAGGCTTTGCTTCGGAATGCCGCCGACGGAACCAGTCGGCGGGGATACCGCTCTGGGCGGGGGTAAGATCCGGCGCAGGATGACCGTCCGGCAGGTGTGCGCCAAAGGCCGGGACAAAGAAGAACTTGCGCACAATGAAGATCAGCGCAATCGCGCCCACGCTGAGCAGGTTCTCCACGGCGGAATCGTGTCCCACCACCAGATGGCGGGCAATGGCGTACAGCAGCACCTCAAGGCTGCTGCCGGGGCTGTGCTTGGCCAGCATCTTGATGAACTCAATGCCGATCACAATGTCCAAGCTGCGCTCCAGAAAGGTGCGGATCTCTGCCTCGTTGCCATCGAACAGCAGGCCGGGCATCCAGCGGATCAGGGGTACAACGCTGAGCAGCAGACCAATCAGCACCAGCCCGGATAACAGCACTTCCAGCAGACTGGAAGCCTGAATAATGCGGTTGCGCAGGGAGGTACGCCAGTGGCTTTCTACCGGGTGAGAGGGATGTTCCATAGTAAGACCTTCCTTTCGGCATTCTGCTGCATAAAGATCGACAAAATCCTGCCTTTATTGTAGCAGACGAGAGAAGGTCTGTCAATTTCAATCCACGATGGTGACGGTGGTCTGCGGGCCGACGGCCACATAGCCGGACTTTTTGATGCAGTCCTGCCCGGCGTCGGTGTCCAGCCAGTCGTACAGGCGGCGCTCCGGGCTGTCGGCGGCGGCATCCGGGTGGATGACGGCGTAAAAATCGTTGCACAGGGGGTAGCTGCCGTCGGCAAGGGTATCGTTGCTGGGGGTCACACCGTCCACCGCCAGCAGACGCAGCCCGGGTTTGGAGTACATCTGGTCGATGTAATAATACACCGAGAAGCCGATGGCGTTGGCACTGTTGTTGTAATCGGCAATGCTGTCCACCAGCTCACCCATGGCGGCGGGAGCCAGCTCAGAGGGCGGGGTCATCAGCTCACCGCCCTGAATGAGCAGTTTTTTGAACAGGGTCTGACTGCCGGAGTCCTCGCCGCGCTGGAAAGCAACGATTTCCTGATCCTTGCCGCCTACATCCTTCCAGTTGGTGATCTTTCCGGCATAGATGTCCCGCAGCTGCTGCCGGGTAAGCGCCTGCACGGGGTTGTCCTCGTTGACGATGAACACCAGCGCGTCCACTCCAATGGGCTTCTGCTCCAGCTCCACGTTGGCCTCTTGCAGCTCTTCCTTTACATAGTCCGGCGCTTCGTATACCACCAGCATCCGGGTGGTGGTGTCGTACAAGCCAAAGTTTTCCCATGCGTAGGCGGTGGTGCTCACCGTGATGCTGCTGCGGGCTTCTTCCAGGTCCATGCCGGTGGTATCGGCCAGCATCTGCGCCATCAGCGGGATGCAGGCGGTGCTGCCGTCCAGCGGGGGAAACTCCTCCACGGTCAGAAACGGCTCCGGCTGCTGCACAGCAGAGGAAGCAGCAGAGGATGCAGGCTGCTCTGCGGCAGAGGAAGCCGTGCTGCCGGAGGGCGCATCCGTGCCCTTACAGGCGGTCAGTACCCCGGCAGCGGAGCAGGCAGCCAGCCCCAGCAGAAAGCTGCGGCGGGAAATTTTAGCGTTTTTCATAAGAAAGCCCTCCTGAATCAATAGCCATAACTCGGTTCATCGTCCGCAGTGGCAGACGAGAAAATACTCTGGCAGTACAGCCAGTTGCCGCTTGTGTCCATCCAGCCCACATAAAAGCCCCGCTGTGCCGCAAACACATGGTCGGGCAGGGCGTTTAGACTGTTGGAATAGTACCTGGTGCAGCTGGAAAGCCCCTGCAGCACCACCTTGCCGTCTGCGTCCAGCACATCGTATACGTTGCCGTAGGCGCTGCCCGCAGCGGCGCGGCTGCCGTAGAACATGGGTCTGCCGTCGGGGTCGGTGGTCAGGTAGTTGATATAGCTGTACTTGCCTTGCAGGGCGGTCAGGTCGCTGACAAGCCCCTGCGGGCCGTACAGCCGGGTGGCGGTGGTCTCGTAGCGGTCGTTATCCTGCAATTTCAGCCAGACATAGCCACTGCCGCAGTTGCTCATCCGTACCCGCTGCTGGTGCTCCACCGGTTCTACGGTGGTGTCGGTCAGCAGCTTTCCGTTGTCCGTGCTGTACACCCGCAGACTGCCATCCAGCGCGTAGACGGCTACGGTGTTGTCGGTGGCGTTCACATCGTACAGCGGGGTCTTGGTGCCGGTCTCCAGATCATAGAGTTCGTAGCCGTGATCCTCGCCGCTGTGCCATGTTACCACATAGCCCGGGAAATACTGGCTGGGCTGTTCGTCAAAGGCGGCAATCAGTCCGCGGTCCTCGGTGGTCATGTCCCGCAGCTCGTACCGGCCATCACTGGTGGAAAAGCTGGCAAGACCGCCCGGATAGACCTGCAAAAAGCCCGTGCACTGCTCGCCGGTCAGGACGTTGTACAAAATCCGGTCGGTGGTTTCTTCCCCGGTGGTAACATCCAGCACCACCCAGTCGCTCAGGGTGTCGCTGTCGTAGAAAAGGCGGTATGCCGAGGCGGCGTCGGCGCGGTAGACAGGGGTGCCGTCCTTTTCCTGCACCACCACCCAGCTGTTCTGGCGGTAGTCGGTATCCCAGTCGTAATCGTCCAGCCCCTCCGGGCGGGCGTAGCAGCTGAATACCAGCTTATCGCCGCATACGGTGCAGCTGTATGCGCCCTCCGGTACCGGCAGAGCTGCGCCGGTGGCAAGGTCGATGACCTGACAGGTGCCGTAGCCGGACTCCGGGACGTATCCACCATCGATCAGGCGGCTTTCCTGCAGCACCAGCAGGCCGTTTTGCAGGGTGGCGCTCTGCTCGCCCTCAAAGGACATTACTTCGGTGCCGGTCTTGTCGTACAGGGCGGTGCGGCGTCCGCCCCGGCCGGTAGGGTCGGACCAGCTGCGCAGCCAGTAGTCTGCGGTGCCGGTGGCACTGTCCTCCACCAGCGAGACGTTCTCACTGCGGGCAGACTGGTGCAGCGGGGTGCTGCCGCACAGGATGGTGGTGCTGCTTCCGGAACGGCTGTCGCAGTACAGCACCCGCAAACGGCTATCGTTCAGCACGGCAGGGTCGTACAGGGGTTTGCCGTTGTCGTCCGTAGGTACCGAAACGGCAGAGCTTGCAGCGCCCGGCACGCCGGTGGCGGGCGGCAGCAGGGCACAGCCGCAGCCTAAAGTAAGGGCAAGAGCAGTGCAGACTGCCCCGCAGCCGATACGCAAGACAACACGCTTCATAAAAACCACTCCTTTGCAAAAACAGGGAGGAAAATTTTTCCGTTCACACAGAATACGAAACAACCGCATTTTTCATTGCAGAGCTTGCAGAAAAATGCGGCTAAAAACGGTTACAATTGCATTACAGCTGTGCCGGGGCATGGGACGCTTCTGCCTTGTCCATCTGCTCCAGCTGCCGCAGAAAGGCCAGCAAAAAGGGCAGCGAGATGAAAAAGGTGAGCGCATCCGCAATGGGCTGGCAGAGCTCCACACCCACAAGACCCAGCACCCGGGGCAGTACAAGGATCAGCGGGATAAAGCACACGCCCTGTCGGCAGCAGGCCAGAAAGGTGGCGCGCCCGGCCTTGCCAACGCTCTGGAAGGTCATGTTGGTCACTACGATCACCGGCTGCAGAAGGATGGCAAAGCACTGGTAGCGGAAGGCGGGCAGCGCCACGGCAGTGACCTCCGGGTCGTCCCGGAACAGGCGGATCAGGTTTTCATCGTTCCACCAGCACACCGCAATCAGCACCACCAGAAGCGCAAAGGCGGCTTTCAGGGTAAAGACGGCGGCCTGCCGCACTCGGTGGTATTTGCGGGCGCCGTAGTTGAAGGACGCCACCGGCTGCAAGCCCTGTCCCACGCCGATGGCCACCGAGAGGATGAACATAAAAATGCGGGACACGATACTCATGCCCGCCACGGCGGCATCGCCGTAGCTGCGGGCGGCAATGTTCAGCAGCATCCCGCCGATGCTGTTCAGCCCCTGACGGCCAAAGCTGGGCGCGCCGCCTGCAAGGATCTGCAAAAACTCGCGCGGCTCCCGGGTGACGGCAGAAAGCCGGAACTGGCTGACCGTTTTGCCCCGCAGGAACATATACAGCAGAATGCCAAAGCTGATGGTCTGGCTGAGGGCAGTGGCGATACCGGCACCGGCAGTGCCCAGCCCTAAAGCGAACATGAACAGCGGGTCCAGTGCAATGTTCAGCAGTCCGCCGGTGACCAGCCCGACCATGGCAAGGTTCGCCTTGCCCTCATACCGCAGGATGTTGTTCATCACCAGACTGGAGATCATCAGCGGTGCGGCAAGCAGGATGGGCCGGGCGTAGGCACAGGCATGGGGCAGAATGGTTTCGGTGCTGCCCAGCAGCATCATGAAGTCCGGCAGGGTGGCAAGGCCGACCACTGCCAGCACTACGCCAAAGACCAGCGCCGTAAAAAAGCTGGTAGAGGCAAAGCGGGTGGCGGCGTGGGTATCTTGACTGCCCAAGCGGCGGCTGATGATGGTGCCGGAGCCGTGCCCCAGCATAAAGCCCAGCGCCTGTATGATAGCCATCAGGCTGGAAACGACGCCCACCGCGCCGGAAGCGCTGGTGGAGATGCGCCCCACAAAAAAGGTATCGGCCAGATTGTAGATGCTGGTGATCAGCATACTCAAAATCGTGGGCGCGGCAAGGCTGAGAATCAGCCGGGGGATCGGAGTCTCGGTCATTTTATGATATTGCACCGCAGTGCGGTCCTGCTGGGTCATGGGAAAATATCCTCCTTCAAAAACGAGAAAGCCGCCCCTTTCAGAGCGGCAGATAGTCCTGATGAAAACAGTATAACGCAGTTGCGGCAAAATGTCGAGGGAATAAAAACGGCCTTTCGCCCCTGCGAAGGGGCGAAAAAGCAGGCGAAAACAGGGTGGTTTCTATATAAAGTGCTAAAGAATTGTCGAATTGCTTGTGAAAAATCACGATATGTGGTATTCTTTATAAGAAGGAATTGGAAAAATCTGTGCATTTTATGATTGGGAGGGATTTGTACATGAAATCCGTAGCACAAACTGTGATCGAGGCTGACCGCTTTTATACCATTGCCGCTCACACCGGCAATGTCATTCAGGCAGTGGAGGGCAGCAAGGACGGCGGCACTGTCCGTCTGGGTAAGTACGACCACAAGCCCGAACAGGAGTGGAGCTTTGTCCGCGAGGGCGATGGCGTGTACCGCATCCGCAACCGTGCCTCCGGCAAGCTGCTGGATCTGACCATGACCGGCACCGCCAATGGCACATGGCTGCACCTGTGGGAGGACGTGGGCGGCACGTCCCAGATGTGGAAGGTGGAGCACACCCCGGAGGGCACCGTGCGTCTGTGCTCCTCCTGGGCAGGCGGCAAGTGCGTGGACACCGTGGGCATCGGTGCCGAGGTGGGCGCTGTGCTGCAGATCTGGCAGGAGGTGCCCGGCGGTGGTGACCAGCTGTGGGTCATCTCTGAGGTGAAGGACCGCGTAAAGCGTGCCGCCAAGGTTGAACAAGCAGCACCCGCTGCCGAGACGAAGGCCGCACCGGCCAAGGAAGCCGCTCCCGCCAAGAAGCCCGCAGCCCGCAAGCCCCGCACCGCCAAGAAGGTGGAGGAGAAGCCCGCTACGCCCGCCGCAAAGGCTGCAGAGCCGGTCAAGGCAGAAAAGCCCGATGCAAAGAAGGCTGCTAAGGCAAAGGCTGAGCCTGCTGCTCCCGCAGTAGAGGTGAAGGCAGCTCCCGCCGTGGCAACCAAGGCCGAGCCTGTTACTAAGGCTGAACCGGCTGCCAAGGCAGCGCCCGCAGCGGAAGCCAAGACTGCCCCTGCCGCCGCAAAGCCCAAGGCAAAGCGTGCACCCTGCAAAAAGACCGTAAAGAAGTAAGAAATCATAAAACGCAAAAAATCGGACAGACCGCGGTCTGTCCGATTTTTTGCGTTTATAGAAGCTTTTTATGCAGCAGGGGCGGCAGCATCATCGCTCTGGGCAGCGGTCTGCACGAACTGCACGATGCTCTCGATGGTTTTGCGCAGCTGCACAAGGCTTTCCACGTCAGAGTCCTGCATCCGAGAGGTGGGCGCGGTCACCACGGTCTGGGAGGCAGTCACCGTGCCGGAAAGTTCTGCATGGATATGGTGGGCGGGCACGTCCAGCAGGATGTGCACCTTGGGGGACAGGGTCTTGAGCAGACCCTGCTTTTCGATGCCCAGAATCAGCTGCGGCGCGTCCTCCCCGGCGGCGAGGTTCGGCAGCTGAAGGTAGAGGTAACCTTCTTTCGCGTTGGCGGGCTGCACGGTTTTGAGCTGTTTCAAGTCCAGCTGGAAGTCGTTCACCTGCTGCAAGCCGGTGGCGGCGGGGTCTACCCCCAGCAGGGTGGCCAGCTGGTCTTGGGAGATATAGCTGCCCAGCGACCAGCCCGGCAGCAGCAGGCTTGCCAGCGGATACTCGGCCACAACCGTGCTGCGCAGCTTGTTGTACAGCTGCCCGGCGTCGTAAAGGGTCTCTTCCTCGCTGATGTACATCCGGGTCAGAGGGGCATCGTTGACGGTGCTGGTGCCCGTCGGGTACAGCGCCAGCTGCACTGCCCGGGGGGTATACTGGCCGGTCAGGCTGCCGGTGGTGCCGCCGAACTTGTCCAGCAGGGCGTAAAGGGCGGGGGGCTCGGCCTCGGTGGAGGTGATGGTGTAGTCCAGCGCAAAGCTGGCACCGCTCTGGAATGCCTTGATCTTGCGGCTGACCAGGCTGTACAGTACCGCCGCAGCCACCACGCACACCAAAACCAGACACAGCAGAACGATCAGCGCCGCCCGCAGACCAGTGCGCTTTTTGTGGGAAGATGCCATGGGAAAACCTCTCCTTCCGGTAAAACGTATTTGCTTCAGCATAACGGAACTGCACGCAAATGTCAAGCGCCGCAAACTGCGGACAAAACAAAAAACCTGAAACATTTCTGTTTCAGGTTTCTGGCGGAAAGATGGGGATTCGAACCCCAGAACGCTTTTGACACGTTACACGATTTCCAGTCGTGCGCCTTAGACCAACTCAGCCATCTTTCCACATCTTTTATTCTGCCTTTGGGCGGGTGCCCTTGGCGCTCCACTATAATACCTGAAAGCAGGCTTTTTGTCAAGGATTTTTTTGAAAAAAATCAGACTTTTTTAAAAATGACGAAAAAACGCGAGAAAGCATTCTGCCGCATGGATGGAAAGTACAAAAAGCCCTTGACGCACCTTTAAAATAGGTCTATATTGAGGGCAAAGAGCACTGCGGTGGGTCATTTTGTGCCGCAGCGGCGGGAAATATAAGGAGGATGCTTTTATGACTTATCCTGAAGTACTTGCCAATGCCCGTACCTGCATTGGTCAATACTGCAAGGCCTGCCCGGTGTGCAACGGCGTGGCCTGTAAAAACCAGATCCCCGGTCCGGGTGCCAAGGGTGTGGGCGATACCGCTATCCGCAATTATAATAAGTGGGCAGATATCCGGGTGAACATGGACACCCTGTGCCCCGGCGGTGCACCGGACACCACGCTGGAGCTGTTCGGCAAAAGCTTCCGCTATCCCTTCTTTGCGGGCCCCGTGGGCGCAGTGAACCTGCACTACTCCGATACCTACACCGACATGACCTATAACGATGTACTGGTGCGCGCCTGCGCAGAAAACGGCATTGCAGCCTTTACAGGCGACGGCACCAACCCCACCGTGATGGAGATGGCTACCCGTGCCATTGGCGCTGCGGGCGGCTGCGGCGTGCCCACCATCAAGCCGTGGAACATCGACACCATCCGCGAGAAAATGGCACAGGCCAAGGCCAGCGGCTGCTTTGCCGTGGCCATGGACGTGGACGCAGCGGGTCTGCCCTTCCTGAAGAACATGACCCCGCCCGCCGGCAGCAAGAGCGTGGAGGAGCTGACCGAGATCGTGCAGCTGGCCGAGCGTCCCTTCATCGTCAAGGGCGTGATGACCGTTAAGGGCGCACTGAAGGCAAAGCAGGCCGGTGCCGCCGCCATCGTGGTGTCCAACCACGGCGGCCGCGTGCTGGATCAGTGCCCTGCCACCGCCGAGGTGCTGCCGGAGATCGCCGCAGCCCTCAAGGGCACCGGCGTGAAGGTGCTGGTGGACGGCGGCATCCGCACCGGTGTGGATGTGTTCAAGGCACTGGCACTGGGCGCAGACGGCGTTCTGATCTGCCGCCCCTTCGTGACCGCTGTCTACGGCGGCGGCGCAGAGGGCGTGAAGTGCTACATCGATAAGCTGGCCGGGGAACTGGCCGACACCATGCAGATGTGCGGTGCCCATACGCTGGCGGAGATCACCCCGGATATGGTGCGGGTCTGAGCGTTCTATTATAAGTAACAAAAAAGGAGATGCCCTGCAGGGCATCTCCTTTTTTGTTACTTCAAGGTGCCGTCCAGCACCTGCTGGTAATACCACGGCTTCGGGGCGTGGAAGGTCTTGCCGCTGAGGAAGGCAAAGTCCGGCTGGGTGAAGCGGGGCATGGTCAGCTCCCATGCGCACAGCGCCTGATACTTCAGCTTCAGCTCCCGGTTGGCGCTGTTGTTGCCGTACTTGCTGTCGCCAAGGATGGGGCAGCCGATGCTTGCCATGTGGGCGCGGATCTGGTGGGTGCGGCCGGTGATCAGCTGCACCTTCAGCAGGGCCAGACGGCCGGAGACGGCGATGGTCTCGTACCGGGTCTCCACCTCCTTGGCACCGGGCTGCTTGTCCTCCACGATCTTCACGATGCCGCGGTCAGCGTCCTTCAGCAGATAGCCGCCCAAGGTGGCGTCCGGCGGCATGGGACGGCCAAAGGTGACGCAGAGGTAGGTCTTTTGCACCTCACGGTTCTTGATGGCAGAAAGGAACAGCTCCTCAGCCTCCGGGGTCTTGGCAATGATCACAAGGCCGCTGGTGCCGGTGTCCAGCCGGTGGCACAAGGCGGGGGTGTACAGGTCGTTCTCCTTGTACTCGCCCTGCTTGTTCAGGTACAGCAGCGCACGGTTCAGCAGGGTGTCGTCCTCCGGGCCGTCCACCGCAACGCCGGCAGGCTTGTTCACGATCAAGATCTGCGGGCAGTCATACACCACCTGCGCCGGGGTGCGGGCGTTCTTCCACGCGGGGCCTTCCACCCGGCGGTCGGCGTCCAGAACGTCATCCAGAATGAACAGCTTGATCTCGTCGCCTGCCATCACGCGGGTGGAAAGCGGCTGTTTTTTGCCGTTCAGCTTGATCTTGTTCTCCCGCAGCGCCTTGTTCAGACGGCCGGGGGTCAGGGCGGGGTACTGTTGGGTCAGATAATTGTCCAGCCGGGTGGGGGCAAGACATTTTACTTTTAAAATTTTCACGGGAAATTCCTCTCTATCTTAAAATCAGTTGCAATAGAATGGGTTCTTGATTCGTTTTTATTGTAGCGGAACGGAAACGTTCCGTCAAGCAAGAGAAAGAAGGTTTTCGTATGAGATGGAACCATAAAATAGTGACACTTACTGTGCTTTTGGCTATTGGAATAACAATGGTGGGCTGTGGGGCGTCCAGTTCCACGGCTGGAAGCACAGCGGCTTCCACGGCAAGCACGACATCTTCGGAGGCGCAAAAAACGGAAGTACACCCAATGCAAGGTGTTTTACTGAGTGACCCACTTTCGGATGGCACTTATCACATCAGCTTTGAAAGCGATAAAGTATGGGTCGGTGAACGCAAGAATACCATCAACAATGCTGTTGTATACGACTATGACCGGTACACAGCCGCAGATATTGAAGCATTGAGCGAAGGAGATACCATTATAACACATCTAAACGGGACAGAAGAAATTACAGCCCTAACAGTGGAAAGCGTTGAGAGAGAAAACAACTATGTGACCATCAACGGTGGAATAGAAGAAGGTGGTATTGACTTATGCAAAGAGGATGACCACTACCGGACTCTGACATGGGATGATTTTCCCGCTTATTATGAAGTTGGAGTGGCTAAGCAACTTGTTATGGCAGACGATATCGAACTATCGGACGGTGCAGCAGACTTTGAAGCCGACCCAGTGATCGTAAAGGGAGATCGGACGGTTTGTGATGCAATGAGCAATGAAGAAGATGCTTATGGGTGGAATGCAGGAAACACGACCGTGACCATCCAAAACGGCGAGATAACCCGTGCAGACCGCATCTGGGTGCCGTAAATTTTGCTCAAAACCGTTGACAAACGTTTTGCGTATGCTATAATTTAGCTGTACGCAAAGGGGCATTGTGTCTGCTTTGCGGAATGTAAAATTATGACAGATGGCAATGATGGGGTCAGAAATGCACACACCACCGTCCAGAGAGAGCGCCCACGGCTGTAAGGCGCTCCGGTCGGGATCATTTCGCGCCACCCCGGAGCTTCCGGCGAATGTAAACCGGACGCTGCGCAGCGTTAATGCGCCGAAAGCGGCAAGGGACACGTTATCCTTTGCAATTTGGGTGGTACCACGGAGTTTGATGCATAAGCAGCCTTCGTCCCTTTTGGGATGAGGGCTGTTTTTTGTTTTTTCACCGTGCCGCCCCTCTGCCATAACAGCATAAAAAACGGCGCCTGAGCGCCAAAGACAATTGAGGAGAGAAAGATCTATGCAATGGACCGGTTTGAATGAACTGCGCGAAAAGTACCTGAGCTTCTTTGAAAGCAAGGGACATCTGCGTCTGGACAGCTTCCCCCTGGTACCCAAGAACGACCCCAGCCTGCTGCTGATCAACAGCGGCATGGCCCCCATGAAGAAGTGGTTCCTGGCACAGGAGGAGCCGCCCCGTCATCGCGTGACCACCTGCCAGAAGTGCATCCGCACCCCGGATATCGAGCGTGTTGGCATCACTGCCCGCCATGGCACCTTCTTTGAGATGCTGGGCAACTTCTCCTTCCAGGATTACTTCAAGGAGGAGGTCATTCCTTGGGCATGGGAGTTCCTGACTTCTGACGAGTGGATGGCCATTCCGAAGGACCGCCTGCACATCTCTGTGTACGAAGAGGACGACGAGGCTTA
>OLRP01002557.1_pt1 | contig 12378 bp, 6 predicted proteins | sample 1672401 | NCBI WGS metagenome assembly OLRP01 (sample SAMEA3136682, study PRJEB25190) | human gut metagenome | reverse complement strand
GACGAAAGCGGCGGCCGCGCCCCAGACCGGGGCGAGCTTCACCACCCACGTATCGTGCAGGATGGTGGAGAGCGTATGGGCCAGCAGCACGGTGCCCGGTACGCGGTGCGTCCCTCCTATGCGGAAGGGCATGTCGTGCGTGTCGCGCAGGTCTTTCAGGTCACCCACCAGCACGAACCGTCCCCGGATGTCGTCGGGAAGGAGCGGTTGGGAGATGCCCGTCGTGAAGAACTCCTTGTCGAAGTAGTTCACCGTCCGGTACGGGTCGGGCGTGCCTGTCGTTCCGGTTGCGAGATAGGGCAGATAAGGGATGGTATCGCCCTGTTCTGTCTCGGCAGGGCGGAAATAGGTGAGGCGGTTGACGAGCCCTTCGGGTATGTTCCCGTCTGTCACGAAGAACGACCGTTCCGTCTCCCCGTCGGTCAGCCGGCAGGCCGCATAGAGGTTGCGGGCCTCGGTGACCGCATTTCGTAGCCGTCGGTCTTCGGCGGTATCCGTCGTGGCGGCTGCCGGAAAGATGACGTCGAGCAGGATGGCTGCGGGAGCACAGGCGTCTATGCGTTCGATGGCCTCGGCGATGGCTGCCCGCGATTTCTCTCCTTCCAGGTCGAAAAGCACGATGCGGTCGTCGTAAAAGCAGCTATAAGCTTCCGTGTCGGGCCCCCGGTTCTCAATCGAGTAGAAGTAGTTGATGACGTCCGCTTCGTCGTCCTGCGGCGCCAGATGGTCCAGTACATTGACGTCGAGAACGGTGTAGAGCAGGAAGCAGAGTGCCAGCGAAATGCACGTTCCGGCAAGGGAGCGTAACAGGCGGGACGTATGGATATGAAAACGGATGGGAACCACGGTTGCGGAGCGTTTCGTTGGACTGGCGCGTGCAGATGACGGGAGTCCGGAACAAAGATAGGGAAATTTTGCACAATGCGGTTTGATGCCGTATCACAAACTGTCGGCAGCGTACACGGAGTTTCCCTCGGGAATGCGGTCTGAGTATGCAATCGTTGTTATCGCATCTGCGGATACATGGGATGTCGCGGGCGGCGTAGGGAAAGCGGTTGTGACCGGAGCAGGGGAGCGTCGGCCGCGACTTTTCGGGTAGATATCGGACAGGACTTCCGTCCTACCGCTTTCGGGGCGGCAGGAGGCTCCTTTCCATGAGATAGTGTTCGCTTACGCTACCGTCGGGAGCTTGCACGGGCCCGCTGCCGGTAATCATGAAGCCGCTCTTCACGCAGACGGCGATTCCCCGTCCGTTGCGTTTGTCCACCGAAAGCCGTACGGTATGCACTTCCCGGTAACGGCCGTAATAGTCGATGAACAGGAAGGTGTCGCGGGCATATCCTTTGCCCCGTGCTCCTTCGGCGATGCGGAGGCTGTCGAGAAGCAGTGTACCGTCGGCGCAGGGTTTCAGCACTGCACACCCTACGTCGGTACCGTCGGCGCGGAGCAGGTAATATTCGTATCCTTTCTTCATGCGTGCCGCGATGGCTGCGGCGCACGGTTCGTTTTGGTCTCCCTCTACCGATGTTTCGCCGTGCAGGAGGGCTGCTGTACGGCCGATTTCGCCTGCTTTTCTGACACGGAAGAGGCAGAGGTTTTCGTCGCGGCGCATCGTGCGGAAGGAGAGGATGTGCCACGAGACCGCCGCGAATATTGCGGCCAACAGGATTTTGAGCCACAGGGATTCCGCCACGAAAAGGATGCAGATGAGAATGGTGACGAACATCAGCGAGACGGCCGTCGCCTTGCTTTGCAGCGTGATGGCCCTTTTTTCGCGGTAGTTGCGTATGTAGGAGCCGAGATAAGGGTGGCTCATGAGCCATCCGTAGAGCCTGTCCGACCCTTTGCAGTAGAACCATGCGGAGAGCAGCAGGAAAGGGGTGGTGGGAAGCAGCGGCAGAAAGATGCCCAGCATACCGAGTTTGTCGAAAAAGAAGGAGGACCGGTACGTTATGGAACAAATTGGCAGGATGAAATTTTTCAGACAGCAATAAGCCAAGATTATAATGTTACAGTATCGGGTGGTGATAAGAAAGGTAACTATATGTATTCCGGTGGTTATACTGACCAGCAGGGTGTGATTGTTAATTCTTATTATAGACGTTATACAGCGAGAGCTAACAACAGCCGTAAAATCAATGATTTTTTAGAGTTAGGTACTAACATCAGTTTTGCAACTTCCGATAATCGTTTGGCACGTACCAATAGTGAAACGTATGGTGTAATTCCTGCAGCTATTTCGTTTAATCCTACTCGTCCGGTATTCGATCCCAATAAAGACTCTGGCTTTTCGGAAGATTTCTCTACCGGTTTGGCTAATCCTTATTTGACTGTACATACGGAGAAGAATATCCAAGAGACGTTGAATGTATTTATCTCAAGCTTTGGTGAATTGAAGTTTACCGACTGGTTGAAATTCCGTCAGAATTTTGGTTACGGTTATAGCTATTATGAACGTAATACCTATAATAACCGTTGGACCGGTGCGGGTATAGCTCCTACAAATGGTTATGCAACGAAGTCAGATGATGCTTATGAAAGCATTTCGACAGAGTCTTTGTTGACTTTCAACAAGAAGTTTGGAGTTCATGGCATTAATGCTGTGCTTGGTATGACTTATGAAAACAGCATGTGGCATAGTAAGTGGATGGCTGCATCTAATTTCCCGAACGATATGACTGAAGACAACGTCATTGAAGCAGGAACTAAGGACCGTCGTATGGAAAGTAGTCGTGGAAAGTCTCAGCTGATGTCCTATCTGTTCAGAGCCAATTATAATTTGCTGGACCGTTATTTATTCACTTTTTCTATGCGTCGTGACGGTTCCAGTAAATTGTCAGAGTTAAATCGTTGGAATAACTTCTATTCGGGAGCCGTTGCTTGGCGTTTGTCTGATGAGTCTTTTGTAAAGCAGCTGAATTTCTTCGATGACTTGAAATTGCGTGTCAGTGCCGGACAGACCGGAGGTCAGGGGGTCAGTGCCTATGCTACCCGTTCCCGTTTTGTTGTTTCTAACTACGGTATGGGTGGTTCATTGCAGAGTGGTATGGCAGAATCCCGCTGGGGAGGACCTGCAGCAGCTCTTCTGAAATGGGAGACAACCAATCAGTTTGACATAGGTTTGGACATTGCTTTCTTGAATAACCGTGTTAATTTGACAGTAGATGCCTATTATAAGAAGACAAAAGACCTATTGTTGGATAAGCTTATTCCTATGAGTTCCGGTTTTAGCCGTATTCAGGCAAACTATGGTAATGTAACAAATAAAGGGTTGGAAATTTCCGGTCATTTCATTCCTGTAAAGGCACGTAATTTCTTGTGGTCTATAGATGCCAATATTTCATTCAACCGTAATAAGGTGGGTGGTTTGGATGCCGACCAATATTCTGATGTGGCTTGGGGTATTGAGAACATGTTCTTGGTACGTAATGGTGAGCCTATCGGTACTCTATATGGGTATGTGGAAGATGGCTTTTATGACAATGAGGCCGAAGTCCGTGCAGATCCGTTGTATAGAAATGAGACGGACTCTAAGGTTAAAAGCATGGTAGGTGAAGTGAAATACAAGAATCTTGATGACGATCCTGTAATTGATAATCGAGACCGTCAGATTATAGGTAATACCAACCCGGATTACCAATATGGTATAACCAATACATTGGAATGGAAGAACTGGACATTCAGTTTCTTCTTGCAGGGTACACAAGGTAATGACGTGTTGAATGTCAATCTTAAGAAATTTGATATGGCCAGCGTGGATAATATGCCTTATTTTATTTATAACAATCGTTGGACTGCCGAAAATAGGGCAAATGCCAAATGGCCGCGTGCCAATAGAACCAGTACACGTTCTATGAAGGCATCTGACCGTTACATTGAGGATGGATCTTACTTGCGTTGCAAGAATGTCAGCTTGAGCTACCGTTTCCGCCATCCGATGAAGTTTGTGGAGAGTATTAATTTGGTTGCCAGCGTTTCCAATCTATTTACAATTTCCGGTTATAGTTGGATGGACCCTGATGTGAATTCATTTGGTAGTGACCCTAAACGCAGAGGTGTGGATATGGCTTCTTATCCAAGTGCCCGTACATTTAATTTTGGTGTTCAAATTGGATTTTAAATAATGATGACTATGAAATTTAAGAATATATTAATGGCATTGGGCTTAGGCTCCATGTTGATGACTTCTTGTACGTTGGATGAAGAAGTATATACATTTATTTCAGGTGAAGACTTGTCTGCTGATGGTGAGTATGAACTGTTGGTAAATGGCGCTTACCAACCGTTGGCCTGGATGTTTGAATGGGGTAGTTATGATTCTGCTACTAATTATGATAATGACTATCAGACAGGGCCGGGTTGGGCTTTTAAAGAAACCGGTACCGGTAACTTTTATAACAATGGTAGTATAAATAATGTGTTTGCATATTATTCAACCGCCATTCATCGTGCCAATTACCACTATTATCTGATTGACAAGATGACCAATGTACCTGAGAAAGCCAAGAATAATGCGTTGGGTGAACTTCGTTTTCTCAAGGCATGGTCGGAGTTTGAATTAGTACGTCGTTTTGGTGGTATTCCTTTGTTTAAAACTTCTATTGGTGAAGGTAACAGCAGTTACCAGCCCAGAGCTTCCGTCAAGGAAGTGTATGAGGACATTATAGCCAATTTAAAGGAGGCTGAAACGTTGCTGATGCCTCGTACAGACTCGGATTATAAGAAAGGGCATGTATTTCGTGCGTCAGCCAAGTCGCTGTTGGCTTTAGTCTATGCTACGATTGGTTCTGCTTCGATGGAGAGTGGCAAAGTCATGGTAAAGGGTGGTCCCGGCAAGGTTACGAATCCGGATGGAACAGAATCGGCATTGATGCCTCAGGAAATCTGGCATAACAAGATTCGTCTTCCGGGATATGAAGAGTTCAATTCTCAGGAGTATTACAAACTGGCCAAAGAGAAAGCAGCCGAAGTGATTGCAGAAGGAGAGTGTGTGTTGGCTTCCAGTCAGAAAGAATTATGGAAAATCGACAATAAGAACGGGCCGGAATTCCTGTTTACATTACAGACTTATCCCGAAGGGGATAATCTTGCCGGAAACTATATCAGCGAATCGTATTACGGCTATTGGAAAGAGGATAGAACTCTGGGTTCTGGTTATTATACTTATCGCGATCACTGGCTGCAGATGTTCGATGATTGGAAAGATGAACGTATTACATGGGGCATTCTGCACCGTTACCCCGATTCTTATAACGAAGAACTGGGCATTTATACCTGGCGTTACTACCCGTTGCGTGACAGTGTATACGTGAACCGTGAAGAGGCTCCGTATGCCGACCAGGGTATTGGAGCTTATCAGAAGACCGACCAGCCTACGTATGGTGCTTATTACGGTTCTCGTTTTACTAAGTTTACGGCAGTGACGGGTGAAATTGACGGTAATCGTAAAGACTTTAACTGGCCTTTTATGCGTTACGCAGAAGTGCTGTTACTGTATGCGGAAGCTGATAATGAATTGAATGGACCTACCCAAGATGCATTCTCTAAGATTGAATTGTTGAATAAGCGTAACAATAGTACGCTGGTAAGCAAGCGTCATGAGAAGATTCCGTTTACGAAAGAAACTTTCCGTTCGTTTATCTTGGAAGAGCGTGCTAAAGAGTTTGCAGTTGAGGGGAATCGTCGTACCGACTTGATTCGTTGGGGTATTTATTTATCGGTAATGAATGCTATCGGTATGGATGAAAACGGTAATTTGAAGAGACGTGAGGAGAAGCACTGGCTGATGCCCCTTCCGCCCGATGAAATTAACGGTAACCCTTATATTGAGAAAAATAATCCCGGATGGTAATCCTATTTATTAACTATATGATGAAAAATACAATGAAAAAGATATTGAGTTTTAGGAAGATGTATCTCGTCGGTGCTCTTCTTATGGGAATTTCTTGGACATCTTGCTCTGACGATGACGGAGTTGCACTCCCTATTGAACTGACCAATGTGACCACCATTGCTGATATGAATACCACCATTGAAGAAGCTGCTTTGGGGGATTTTATAGCTGTTCATGGAACCGGTTTGGATGTTCATAATATCGATTCTATTTTGATTGATGACATTAAGCTGGATATGCAAGAGGTATATACAGAAGATGATATTCTGTTTATAAAGATACCGGTAAAGCTGGCAACCAAGAAAACCGATAAAATAAGTATTTATAATACGGCCGGTTGTTTTGAAATTCCTTTTAAAACGGTAGCGCCCAATTTAAAGCTTTCCCGCATGTTCAATGAATATACGGCACCGGGTGATACGATTATGATTTATGGAGATTTCTTCAACCTCTATGAAATAGATTCGCTCAATGCTGTTGTCGATTTCAATGGAAAGGTATCTCCGGTCATTAAATCGGCTAATAATTATCTGACTGCTAAAGTACCGGTTGATGTAGATAAGAACATAAAAATTAAAGTGAAAGGGGTGAAGTATAATGTTGAGGCGGTATGCCCCGGACGTTACTACGATTGTGATTTTATGATTATGGACTTTGACGAATATTTGCCCAGTTCTATGACAAATGTGGTGACTGATGAGAAAGATCCACAACGGTTGAGCGGTAACTTCTTGAGAATAGATGATAAATCTGAATATAGCTCTTGGTGGTATATTGCAGAAAGAGGCGATATACCTTATACTGATGATATGTTAGGACTTGAATCATGTAAGAATTATGTGGTGAAATGTGAATTCCGCACATCCAATCAATTCATCAAGGACAGAATAAGGTTCTGTAATTATCTTTATTGGGCTGCTCCCACATGCGATTGGGTTGCTACAGACTTTAATATACAGAACTTCAACCGTTGGGAGACAATTACGTTGCCGTTTAATGTATATTTGTCAGAGGATTATCCGGACTACCATCCAGGTTCGTACACAAGCTTCAATATGCGTTTGGAGATAGATCCTGAGATAGCCCGTAATTTTGCATTCGATAATATTCGTATTTGTAGAAAAGGCGATTGATTGATGTGGTAATTGAACATTACGGATAATGGCCGTTTTTGGGGATTCGCGAATTGTGTTCCGAAGTGAACCCTATTCAGTCGTATACTGATTATAGCCCCTCTCAGAGTGTGCCCTAGAGGGGCTTTTTAAAAATATCGTATGTTGGTAGGGATTATTTACAATAAATTGGATTTTGCAGGTGAGTATAATCTCACTTGATTTTACAAAAAACACAAAGAAATGAAAATTAAAAAATGTGCAGCACTTATGGCTGCAATGTTGATGGGGGCTTGGAGCTTGCAGTCTTGCGACAACGGGCCTACTAAAGAAGTGTGGCTGGATGAATTCGGTCAAGATTCCTGTTATGTTCAGGACTGGGGAATGCTTGAAGTCAACCGTTCCGTAGTACATACCCCGCTTACAGTGAATGGAGTTGTTTATGAACGTGGACTTGGTGCCCATTCCATCAGCCGCCTGCTGTACGATTTGGATGGAAAGGCCGTTTCTATCTCCGGTTTGGCAGGAGCTGATGACAAGAACTTGTTTGCAGGCAAACTTCAGTTCAAGATTCTCGGTGACAAGAAGGAACTCTGGAAGAGTGGAGTGATGCAGAAAGGAGATCCTGTAAAAGAGTTTAATGTAAACCTGAAAGGGGTGGACAAAGTGCTGCTATTGGTAGAAGAATGTGGTGACGGCATTATGTACGACCATGCCGACTGGCTCAATGTGAAGATAACGACCCGTGGCGATGTGAAACCTGTTCCTGCGTGGGCAAAACCGGTGGCAAAAGAGAAGTATATCCTTACGCCTCCTGCTCCCGAAAGTCCGGTCATCAACAATCCGCTGGTCTATGGCGCACGTCCGGGTAATCCGTTTCTATGGTCCGTGATGGCTACCGGCAACCGCCCCATGAAGTTTGAGGCCGAAGGGCTTCCGGCTGGTGTGAAATTGGATGCTGTTACCGGTCGCATTACGGGTAAAGCCACAGTAGAGGGAGAGTATAAGGTAACGCTCAAAGCCACCAATGACAAAGGTACGGCCCAGAAAGAGGTAACTGTTAAAATAGGGGATGCCATAGCCTTGACTCCTTCTATGGGATGGAACAGTTGGAACTGTTGGGGGCTTTCTGTGAACGACGAGAAAGTGCGTGACGCAGCCCGCATGATGAACGAAAAACTGCATGCCTACGGATGGGAATACGTGAATATAGATGATGGTTGGGAAGCTGCGGCGCGTACCAAGCAGGGCGAGATACTTTCAAACGATAAATTCCCCGATTTCAAGGCATTGACAGACTATATTCATGGATTGGGCTTGAAGTTCGGTATTTATTCCTCACCGGGACATATCACTTGTGGCGGACATGTGGGCAGCTACCAGCACGAAGAAATTGATGCCAAGACATGGGAACGCTGGGGAGTGGATTATTTGAAATATGACTATTGCGGATATTTGGAGATAGAAAAAGATTCGGAAGAGAAGACTATTCAGGAACCCTATATCGTGATGCGCAAGGCATTGGATAAGGTGAACCGTGACATTGTTTACTGTGTGGGTTATGGCGCTCCCAATGTGTGGAACTGGGCACCGGAAGCAGGAGGAAACCAATGGCGCACTACTCGCGACATCACGGACGAATGGAATGTTGTGACAGCTATAGGTACTTTCCAGGATGTTTGTGCGGATGCTACGGCTCCGGGCAGAAACAATGACCCCGACATGCTGGTTGTTGGCAAGCTTGGTCAAGGCTGGGGAAGCAGAGTGCACGATTCATATCTTACGGCAGACGAACAGTACTCTCATATTTCTTTGTGGTGCCTTCTTTCTTCTCCTTTACTCATAGGTTGCGACATGGCAAATATGGACGATTTTACGCTGAATCTGCTGACCAACAACGAAGTGATAGCAGTCAGCCAAGACCCCATGGTGGCTCCCGCCAAGAAGATGATGGTAGAGAACGGCCAAGTATGGAGTAAAAAACTGTACGACGGTTCTTATGCGGTGGGCTTCTTCCATGTAGACCCTTATTTCATTCTTTGGGATCAGGAGGATGCTGAAGCTATGCAGATGAGAGAGTATGCTTTTGATTTTGATTTGAAACAGCTTGGCATTGAAGGAAAAGCAATGGTTCGTGACTTGTGGCGACAGAAAGACTTGGGAGAGGTGAACGGCATCTTCCGGACGGAAGTTCCCTATCACGGTGTCACCTTCGTGAAGATTACTCCTGCAAAATAGCAAACTATAAAATAGAGAGACGAATGAAAAAGTTAATTTTATCTTTGGTTTTTTTATCGGCTTTCACACTTCGGGGCTCTGCACAGTTGCAGGGCCTGGAAGTAGTGAAGGTACCGGAAGCACAGCAGCCTTATTCGGGCGAATATATTTATATCCCCGATGTGGAAGGATATAAAACTCTGAAGTGTGATTTTCATACCCACACCATCTTCTCCGATGGAGATATAAAACCTGAAAATCGGGTGTGGGAAGCTGCTATTCGCGGGCTGGATGTGATAGCCATTACCGACCATATAGAATATCGCCCCAATAAAGACTATATCAAGGCCGACCATAACGAATCTTACAAAAGGGCAAAGACTGTAGAGAAAGCTTCCAATCTGATAGTAATTCAGGGAGCCGAGATAACCCGTTCCAAGCCGATAGGGCACATCAATGCTCTCTTCTTGACGGATGCCAATGCACTGGACGTGGAAGATCCTCTGAGAGCTGTTGACAACGCTTTGGAGCAAGGGGCCTTCATTATGTGGAATCATCCGGGGTGGCCTAACGACACAAGCACTTTATATAATGTCCATAAAGATTTGATTAAGCAAAAAAAAATACATGGAATAGAGGTGGTGAACGGCTTTGAGTACTATCCGAAAGCTTTTAATTACTGTAAGGAATACGGCCTGACATATATGGGAAATACCGATATACATGGCGTTTATAAGCAAACGTATCGTACGGACAAACAAAGTGGACCGATGACGATTGTATTTGCCAAAGAACGTTCTCAGGAAGGAGTGAAAGAAGCTCTCCTTGCCGGGCGTTCGGTAGTGAAGTTCGGGGATATACTGATAGGCTCTGAGAAGAACCTGCTATCTCTGGTCAAGGCGTGCCTCTCTTATGAAGTGAAGGAGGTGAAAGGCAATCAGGCTCTGGTGAAAGTGACGAACAAGTCGACACTGAACTTTGAAATTCTACTGGACAACAAGGCAGGTACTATCCTTGGCAATGCTACAGTAGAGATTAAGGTAAGGCTGGATGATAAAGTAAAGTTTACTACTACACACATCACGGATGATAGCCGGTTGGTGATTGATATAGCATCATTGCGATAGTGGTTTTATAAGACCGATAATCTGATATTTAAGGAACCATTGATTTTGTGTTTTATAATAACTGAAGTTTCTCAAATTTTTCAGATTGTTGATGAACTGTTGTATCTTAATGCTCTCTCTCGGAGGAAGAGCGTTGAGATTGTTTTGAAAGCGCAAAGGTAACTTGCGAAACTTGAAATATTTAATTATTCCTTGAAAAACAATTGTATTATGAAAAAAAGATTTTTATGTTTATTATTTGTAGTTTGCACTGTCATTTCTGCCCGTGCAAACAGTACCGATTCTTTGGCTTTGACTCCTCCTATGGGGTGGAATAGTTGGAATTGCTTCAGTTGTAACATTAATGAAAAACAGATTCGTGAGATTGCAGACTTGATGGTGTCTACCGGCATGAAGGATGCAGGATATGAGTATCTCAATATAGATGATTGTTGGCAGGTAGGCCGGGATAATGAAGGAAACATTCTGGTTGATGAAAAGAATTTTCCTTCCGGCATCAAGGCTTTGGCAGATTACATACACTCCAAAGGACTTAAATTCGGTATTTATTCATGTGCGGGAACGCTGACTTGTGCCGGACGACCGGGAAGCCGTGGCTATCAGTTTCAGGATGCACGCACTTATGCGGAATGGGGAGTGGATTATTTGAAGTATGACTGGTGTTTTGATGAAGGCCAGAATCCTCAAGCTGCCTACAAAACAATGAGTGATGCCCTGAAGGCTTCCGGGCGTCCTATCGTATTCTCTATTTGCGAGTGGGGAAACAGCCAGCCTTGGACATGGGCAAAAGGCATCGGACATCTTTGGAGGACTACCGGTGACATTATCAATGCTTTTAAAGGTATTAATTATTGGGGAGGATGCGGTGTCGTAGAAATCATTGACAAGAATGCCGACTTGCACAAATACGCCGGACCGGGACATTGGAACGACCCGGACATGCTTCAGGTGGGTAATGGTGTGCTGACGATGGAAGAGAATCGCTCTCATTTCACGATGTGGTGTATGCTTGCTGCCCCTTTGCTCGCGGGTAATGATATTCGTAAAATGGACAAGGAGACACTTGGAATTTTGACAAATAAAGAAGTGATTGCAGTGAATCAGGACAAGCTTGGCAAACAAGGTGGACGATACATGAAAGTGGGTGAGCATGAAATTTGGGTGAAGCAGTTGTCCAATGGTGAAGCCGCAGTATGTTTCTTTAACCGCGATGAACAACCCTGGAATGTGGAAACCGTTTTGCAGAAAGAAAACCTCTCTTTTGCAGATGTCCGCTTCTGGGAGAAAGAATACAAAGTACGCGACTTATGGAAACATAAGGACATCGGAAGTACCAAGGATAAGATGCAGTTTGATATTCCTGCACACGGTGTCGTGTTGCTGAAGTTGACTCCTAAACAGTAATGATAGATTTAGAAACCATTAATAAAAAAATATGAAGAACATGCATTATGCATCTGTGAAGTGGATTTGCTTTCTGCTTTTCGTGGTAGTAGGAAAGGTGGCGATGGCCGAAGGTATCACTTCGCCTGATGGAAATCTCCGTCTTAAGTTTACCGTAAATGCTTTGGGAGAGCCGGTCTATCAGTTGTTTTACAAAGAGAAAGCCGTGGTTAATCCATCGAAACTGGGCTTGGAATTGGTGGGTGACCCGGGCTTGATGAATGGTTTTACACTTGTGGAAGCCGGGGCTTCAACTTTCGATGAAACATGGAAACCTGTGTGGGGAGAAGTGTCGCAGATACGGAATCAGGTAGTGTAAAATAAACTGTGTCACGCATTATTTATCTCTAGAAAACTCATCGGTCGGGGAACGGCCCGCGCCAAGGGGCGGGACCACCCGTCCCGACGAGCGTAAAATTACAATAATTTAAACCGGTTTCCAAACTTTATAGCCAGTTGTTGCGAGATGGTAGCCCAATTGGCCAGTGGCATGGTCCATTTCTTACGTATATTGGGCAGTATCCATAATTTGTAAGCGACTGCTCAACTACATCTTGTGTATTCGATTTTTTATTGAGGTGCACTC
>OLRP01002546.1_pt1 | contig 12426 bp, 8 predicted proteins | sample 1672401 | NCBI WGS metagenome assembly OLRP01 (sample SAMEA3136682, study PRJEB25190) | human gut metagenome | reverse complement strand
CTGATGCTCATGGAAGTGCATTATTAAAAGATAAATTCATAAGAAAAAACAGGCAGCAGGTGTTACATGGAAAAATGGTTTGTAATCAACAAAGGGGCTGATTTTGAAAAGCTTGGAAAAGAGTTCGGGATCAGCCCTGTCACAGCGCGTCTTATCCGAAACCGTGAGGTGATCGGGGAGGCGGCATTTGAAAGATATCTCTATGGAAGTTTAAAGGATTTATACGATCCACATTTATTGAAAGATGCAGATCGTTTGACAGATATTTTAAAAGTTAAAATAGAAGAGCAAAAGCCGATCCGTATTATCGGCGACTATGATATAGATGGAGTTATGTCAACCTATATTTTATACCGGGGAATTAAACACTGTGGTGGAAATGTTTCCACGCAGATTCCGGACCGTATGAAGGATGGCTATGGAATCAATGAGAATCTGATCGATCAGGCAAAAAGAGACGGAATGGATACCATTCTTACGTGCGATAACGGAATTGCTGCAATCTCAGAGATTGCGCATGCCAAAGAACTTGGGATGACCGTGTTAGTGACCGATCACCACGAGATTCCCTATACAGAGGAGAACGGGGAAAAGCAGTTCCTTCGCAGCAACGCAGATGCAATCGTGAATCCAAAGCAGCAGGAATGTGCGTATCCTTTTAAAGAGTTATGTGGAGCAGCAGTCGCATGGAAAGTGCTGCAGGTATTGTATGAAAAAATGGGTTTTGCCCTGGAAGAAACCTATGAATTTCTGGAAAATGTCGCATTTGCAACCGTTGGCGATGTCATGGATCTGACAGACGAAAACCGCATTTTGGTGAAAGAGGGATTAAACCGCATTCACCGCACAAAAAATCCGGGGATGCGCGCCCTGATCTTTCAGAATCATTTAGAACCGGAACAGGTCAATGCATACCATTTTGGTTTTGTGTTGGGACCATGCATCAATGCGAGTGGCAGACTTGATACAGCAAAACTGTCTCTGTCTCTTTTTTTACAGGGAGAGGAAGAGGCAGCAAAAACGGCAAGGGAGCTTGTGGAGTTAAACCAGCAGCGCAAAGATATGACAGCAGATGGCGTCGAGGAGGCAAAACGTGTGGTGGAGGAACATTACATGTCGGATAAAGTGCTTGTCATTTATCTGCCACAGGTGCACGAAAGTCTTGCAGGAATCATTGCAGGGCGTATCCGGGAGGCTTATCATAAGCCGGTATTTGTGCTGACGAAGGCGGAGGAGGGCGTGAAGGGCTCCGGGCGTTCCATCGAGGACAAAATCTTCGTACGATTTATTTTGTACGTCTAATCGGAACTTCTGGAAAAATTCGGCGGACATCCGATGGCGGCAGGATTATCTCTTCCGGAAGAAAACGTGGATAAGTTCCGTGAAAAAATCAATGCCTGTGCAAATCTCACGGAGGATGACCTGATTCCGAAGATCAAAATTGATATTCCGATGCCAGCAGCGTATGCGGATGCCGGTCTTATCCGGGAATTTGCAGTGTTAGAGCCTTTTGGAAAAGCCAATATCAAGCCACAGTTTGCCGACAAAAACCTGAGTATCACAAAGGCTTTTGTGGTCGGAAAAAATCAGAATGTGTTGCGGCTGAATCTCCTGACAGCCGCGGGCGGATTCCCGCCTGTGTAGAAGAAGAATAAGCTCTTACAAGCCCTCCGGTTCCAAGAAGTGTTCCTCCAAAGTAACGGGTCACAACAACTACTATATTGCGGATTTCTTCCCCAAGAAGAACATCCAGCATAGGTTTTCCGGCAGTGCCGCCAGGTTCTCCGTCATCACTGCATCTTGCAAGCTGTCCTCTCTCTCCGATGACATACGCAAAACAGTTATGTCTCGCATCCCAATATTTTTTCTTCATTGCTTCTATAAAAGCAAGTGCTTCTTCTTCGCTTTCTACCGGAGCAACTGTCGCAATAAATCTGGACTTTTTTTCTATGATTTCATCCTGTCCACCTTTATACACAACTTTATATTTTTCCAACATATTTACATAACTCCCTTGATTTTTCATTCATACATATTACGCTTAAGAAGTCTTTTTTTACTTCCTACCACATTACTATATCAAACTTCTTAAGATTTTCCATAGAAAATATGAAGTTTTCATTTTTTTCTTTATTTCAAATAGCTAATTTGCTATAATAACCTGGTATAAAGGAGGCATATACGCATGAATTATGGTAAGAAAAAAGCCGCAAAGCGCCAGAAGCAGATTACGTCAAAGTCTGCTATGCAGGCAAAGCGTGTAGGAGTCCGATTATTTAAGGCACTCCTTCTTTGCATCATCGTGGTTGCAATCGCCGGTGTTGCCGGTGGCGGACTATTTGTGAAAAAGATTATTGACAATTCTCCGGATATTACACCTGATGATGTAAAACCACAGGGATTTACAACATTAGTGTACGCTGACGACGGAACAACTGAAATTGAACGTTTTGTTGCCGCAGGTTCTAACCGTGTATATAAAACAATCGATGAGATTCCGGCAGATCTTCAGCATGCATTTGTTGCTATCGAGGATGAACGTTTTTATGAGCATAACGGAATTGATATCAAAGGTATTGTCCGTGCCGGTGTTTCTCTTATTTCCGGGGGATCCCAGGGAGCCAGTACACTGACACAGCAGCTCATAAAAAATAATGTCTTTCCGAACTTTGTAAATGAAAAGACATTCTACGATAAGCTACAGCGAAAACTCCAGGAACAGTTCCTTGCCGTTTCCATCGAAAAGCAGATGAGTAAAGATGAGATTATGGAAGCTTATCTGAACACCATCAACTTAGGACAGAACTGTCTCGGTGTTCAATCTGCTGCGAAAAGATATTTCAACAAAGATGTTTCAGAACTGACTCTTTCTGAAAGTGCTGTTATTGCAGGTATTACACAGAGTCCTGGTAACCTGAATCCAATCACGAACCCTCAAAAGAACCAGAAGCGTCGTGATAAGGTTCTTAAGAATATGCTGAAACAGGGATATATCGACCAGGCTGCTTATGATGAAGCAATGGCAGATGATGTATATGCAAGAATCCAGTCTGTTAACGAAACCCAGACAGATTCTTCCAACGCATATAGTTATTTTGTAGATGCACTTGCAGATCAAATCATGAATGACCTGCAGGATCAATGTGGTTTTTCAGAAACACAGGCTTACAATGCTGTTTACAGTGGAGGTCTTAGCATTTACTCCACTCAGAATCAGTCTCTTCAGCAGATTTGTGACGAAGAAGCCAATGATGATTCCAATTATCCATCAAATATCGAATATGGTCTCGACTATGCACTGACTGTCACGCGTGCAGATGGAAGTACTGAGAATTACTCTTCCGGCCACATCAAAAAATATGTAAAAGAAACTTATAACAAAGATCAAGGACTTTTATATAAAAGTGAAGATGCCGCCCGTGCCATGGTAGAGGAATGGAAATCTACCATCGCTCAGGAAGGTGATACTTACAATGAAGTTATAAACATCTCACCACAACCACAAGCTTCCATTACTTTGATGGATCAGTATACCGGTCAGATCAAAGCCATGGTCGGTGGCCGAGGTGCCAAATCAACCAGTCTAGGACTGAATCGTGCATACAAAGGTTCCAAGAGACAACCTGGATCTACTTTTAAAATCCTGGCTGCTTATGCACCGGCTCTGGATCTGGACGAGATGACACTTGCTTCTGTCATTGATGATAAAAATTATGATGTTGGCGGTGGAAAAACTATTAAAGGAAGTAAAGGCGATGTATCCATGCGTACCGCTATCGCACTTTCTCTCAACTCCTGTGCTGTGCAGACCAGTGATCTTGTTACTCAAGATGTAGGTATGGAATATTGTGAGAAACTTGGCATCAGCACACTGGTAACTAACAAAGTAGTAAATGGAAAAACTTATTCTGATAACACAAAAACCCTTGCCCTTGGTGGTCTGACAGATGGTGTTTATAATTACGAACTCTGTAGTGCCTATGCTGCAATTGCCAACAACGGCGTTTACAATAAACCAACTCTTTACACGAAAGTTTTAGATCATGATGGCAATGTTCTTCTTGACGGAACTGGCGAGAGTCACCAGGCAATCAAAGACAGTACAGCCGGACTTCTTACGAGTGCTCTTCAGACCGTAGTAGAGGAAGGTACCGGTAAAGCCTGCCAGTTAGATAATATGCCAGTTGCCGGTAAAACAGGTACAACAACATCCAACAAGGACTTATGGTTTGTCGGATATACACCATATTACACATGTGCTGTATGGGGCGGTTATGATGATAACAAAGAATGTAATTCCGATACAAAATTCCGTTTCCGCATCTGGAAAGGAATCATGAGCAGAGTACATGAGAATCTTGAAACAAAAGATTTTGTAATGCCAAGTTCTGTAGAGCAAAAATCCGTCTGCACAATTAGCGGATATCTGGCAAATTCCAGTTGTCCAAGTGTAACAGAATACTTTGCAACAGACAGCCTTCCAGATCAGAGTTGTCCGGGACATAAAAAACATTCTGAAGACTATGATTCTGAAGAAAATGACAGTAAGTCCCATGACACAAATAGCGATAATACTGGTAACAATACCGGTACTAATACCGGAGATAATACTGGCGGCACCACTGGCGGCACCACTGGCGGCAATACCGGCGGCAATACCGGCGGCGGTGATGCTGGTGGGGGTAACACTGGTGGTGGTGATACCGGCGGCAATACCGGTGGTGGTGATACCGGTGGCAATACCGGTGGCGGTGATGCTGGTGGTAACACACAATAATCATTTTGGCTTACCCCAGTATTGATAATTTAAAAAGCAAAAACAGGAGAGTGGATATCCACTCTCCTTTCCTATATTCCTATATTCGAAACATCTGCCTTCTACACTTGACTATCCAGGATCAATTTTGCAGCTCCACAGATTCCTGCATCATTTCCAAGGCTTGCAATAGCAAACTGAGTATCTTTATTTGCAAAAAAGGCTCGCTTGCGATAATATTTTTCTATATATGTAAGGAGAATTTCTCCTGCTTTTGACACTCCTCCTCCAATTACAAAAAGGCTTGGATCTACTACGACTGCTACGTCTGCTAATCCTTTCGCCAGGTATTCTCCGAATTCTTCTACAACATCTACTGCAAGCTGGTCACCTTCTTTTAAGGCATCAAATACGATTTTTGCATCTATCTTATCTAAATCATAAGTTTGCAATATTGAATCTTTCGTATCAGCTGCGAGATGTTCTCTGGCAATTCTTGCAATTCCTGTTGCAGACGCATACTGTTCAAGACAGCCTTTCTTTCCACAGCCACAACACTTTTCTTCAAAGTAATTTACACAGATATGTCCGATTTCTCCGCCAGCTCCATTGGCACCGATCAAAGGCCTTCCTCCCATGATCACTCCTCCGCCAACTCCAGTTCCAAGTGTGACCATGACCATATTCTTCTCACCATGTCCAGCACCTTTCCACATCTCACCGAGTGCCGCTACATTGGCATCATTGCCAACAACAACCTGCCAACCTGTCAGATTCTCTAATTCTTTCTTAACCTCTTTATATCCCCATCCAAGATTCGCTGTCTTTCTCACAATACCTTCCGAATTTACCGGTGCCGGAATTCCCATTCCAATTCCTATCACTTCTTCTGCCGGAATTGCTTTTTCCTGAATCTTTTCCTTTAAAGCCGTTGCTATATCTTGAAGAATGGATTCACCTTCATTTTCAGTTCTTGTAATAATCTCCCATTTATCAAGAATTTCTCCATCCACTGTAAACAATCCCAGTTTTATAGTGGTTCCCCCAACATCTGCTCCAAAACAGTATTTCATAGTTATTTTCTCCTCGTGTATATATTTTAATCTTTTTTTGTAAGATTACGTTGTACTCTCTGATATAGCTCCTGTGCAGCATTATAACCCATAGACTTCTGTCTGTGATTAATAGCAGCCGTCTCTACAATAATAGCCAGATTACGTCCTGGACGGATTGGAAGATTGTGGCAGACTACCTTATTCCCAAGAAATTCTGTATACTGATCTTCCAGTCCCAGGCGATCATACTCACGCTCTTTATTCCACTCCTCCAGTGTAATAACAAGGTCAATATTCTTTGTCTCTCTGACGCTTTGAACACCGAATAAAGTCTTAACGTCCACAATTCCAATACCTCTGAGCTCAATAAAATGCCTTGTAATATCCGGTGCTGTTCCTACCAGTGTCTCATCACTGACCTTGCGGATCTCCACAACATCGTCACTGACAAGCCGGTGCCCTCTCTTAATCAGTTCCAGAGCCGCCTCACTTTTTCCAATACCACTCTCTCCCATAATCAGCACACCGACACCGTAGACATCTACCAGTACTCCATGGATGGAAATACATGGTGCTAACTGAACATTTAACCACCGAATGATTTCTGCCATAAATGCAGATGTATGTGAATCTGTTGAAAATACCGGAATATTCGCTTCTGTTGCCTTTTGCAAGAGCATATCATCTGGTTTTAAAGCACGGCAAAATACCAGGCATGGAATCTTGTAAGAAAGAAGCGTGTCATAAATTTCCTCTTTTTTCTTTTCTTCCAATGTTGTCAGGTAGCTATATTCTACATAACCGATGACCTGCACCCGTTCCGAATCAAATCTTTCAAAAAATCCTGTCAATTGTAATGCAGGACGGTTAATATCCGGAACCTCCACAGCCTTATCCGACAACTCTACATCCGGTGTCAGATTTTTCAGATTCATCTTCTCGACAATCTGCTTCATTTGAACTACATTTTTTCGCATATATGTCTCTCCTTCCAGGCATCCTATTACTAATATTAAAATTATAGCATATCAGTGAAAAAAATCATACACATCCTTAGCGGATTTTTCATTCATAGAAGGAAGTCTCTTTAGTTCCTCTACAGTGGCATTCTTGATTGCCTCAATGTTGGCAAAATGCTTCATTAAATCTTTTCTTCTTGCTGGTCCAACACCTGGAATATCATCCAAAATCGAATGAACTTGTCCTTGACTGCGAAGCTGCCTGTGAAATGTAATTGCAAACCGGTGAGCTTCATCCTGAATGCGCGTGATCAGTCTGAATGCTTCCGAATTCCGGTCAATAGGAATCTCTTCATTGTGATAATAAAGCCCTCTGGTTCTGTGGTGATCATCCTTTACCATACCGCAGACTGGAATATCCAGATTCAACTTATCCAGCACTTCCAGTGCAATATTTACCTGCCCTTTACCACCGTCCATCAGAATCAGATCTGGAAATACCGTAAAACTACCAAGTTCTCGACCTTCTTCCTTTTCTCTTAAGCCGTGCCCGAACCGCCTTGTAAGCACTTCATTCATACTGGCATAATCGTTCGCCCCTTTTACCCCTTTAATCTTGAATTTACGGTAGTCATTTCTCTTCGGTTTTCCTTTTTCATAGACAACCATAGAGCCAACTGATTCAAATCCATTTGTATTGGAAATATCATACGCCTCCATACGATGCAGTCCGGTTAAGCCCAAAAGATTTTGAAGTTCTTTGACTGCACCAATCGTTCTTCCCTCTTCTCTCTTAATCCGCTCTTTATCCTTCGTCAGAACCATTCGGGCATTTTTTTCTGCCAGCTCTACCAGTTTTTCCTTTGTTCCTTTTTTCGGAATGACCAGATGTACTTTATGCTCTTTTTTCCTTGTCAGCCATTCCTCAATAATCTCATGATCTGGTATTTCCTCTGGCAACATAATCTGTCCCGGAATATATGGTGTCCCTGCATAAAATTGCTTGATAAAACTGGAAAGTATCTCTGCCTTTGTCTCCTTATCCACTAGCTTCAGATAAAAATGATCCCGCCCGATCAATCTTCCATTTCGAATAAAAAACACTTGCACAACCGCATCTTCCAAATCTTTTGATACTGCCACAATATCCCTGTCATCTCCCGCTGTGTCTGTAATTTTCTGCTTCTGTGCAATTTTCTGTACACTGTTTATCAACTCCCGATATTCAATTGCCCGCTCAAACTCCAATGCCTCTGACGCTTCTTCCATCTGTGCCTTCAACTTTTCCAGAATCGGATCATAATTGCCATTCAGAAAATGTAAGACTTCCTCTACAGACTTGCGGTATTCCTCCTTCGAAATGTATCCCTGACACGGAGCTTTGCACTGATGAATATGATAGTTCAGACATGGCCGCTCTTTTCCAATATCCTTTGGCAGTCTCCGGTTACAGCTTCGGATAAAATATAACTTTCGAATCAGTTCTATTGTGTCTTTCACTGCCCCGGCACTCGTATAGGGGCCAAAATACTTTGCCTTATCTTTCTGCACTCTTCTTGCCAACATCACTCTTGGAAATGGCTCCTGCACAGTAACTTTTATAAATGGATAAGCCTTGTCGTCCATCAACATTGTGTTATATTTGGGTCTGTGCTCTTTGATGAGATTACACTCCAGCACCAGCGCTTCCAGTTCCGAATCTGTTACGATATACTCGAACCTGGAAATGTGAGTCACCATCTGTTCTATCTTAGCCCCTTTGTTACGACTGCTCTGAAAATACTGTCGTACACGGTTTTTCAGACTGATTGCTTTTCCCACATAGATGATTTTATCTGTCTCATCATGCATCAGATAAACTCCCGGCTTGCCCGGCAGCTTTTTTAATTCTTCCTGAATATCAAACATAATTTACTCCCTGTTTTTTCAACTCAATGTAACAGAAAATACCGCCTCCCTGACAAAAATCTGATTTGCCCGGGAAACGGTATTCTGTATTACTCTTCTGCAATTTCTTCTACTTCATGGAAAATCTTCATGAATTCTTTTCCTGTGATTGTCTCTTTCTCAATCAGAAATGCTGCAATCTTATCCAGTGATTCTCTGTGTTCTGAAAGAAGTTTCTTTGCTTCCTCATAAGCTTCTTTCAGCATCTTCATAACTTCATGATCAATCTCAGAAGCTGTCTCCTGACCACAGTTCATAACCGGACGTCCGTCCAAATATCTGTTCTGGACCGATTCCAGCCCGATCAGCCCGAACTTCTCACTCATACCATATTGGGTAATCATAGCTCTTGCCACACTGGTTGCTTTCTCAATATCATTAGAAGCCCCTGTTGTCACTGTATCAAATACAATCTCTTCTGCAGCACGTCCTCCGAGCATTCCAACTAACATAGCCTGCAGTTCTTTCTTTGTATTCAGGAACTTTTCTTCTTCCGGAGTCTGCATAACATATCCAAGTGCTCCCATCGTACGCGGTACGATCGTAATCTTCTGAACTGGCTCAGAATCCTTCTGCAACGCACTGACAAGCGCATGTCCGACTTCATGGTAAGACACAATCTTGCGCTCTTCCTGATTCATCACACGGTCTTTCTTTTCTTTACCTACCAGCACAACTTCCACTGCTTCAAAAAGATCCGCCTGTGATACGGCATTTCTTCCATTCTTAACTGCGTTGATTGCGGCTTCATTGAGCATATTTGCAAGATCTGAGCCAACTGCTCCGGAAGTTGCAAGTGCGATTGCTTCCAGATCAACCGTCTCATCCATCTTCACGTCTTTAGAGTGCACTTTCAGTACTTCCACACGTCCTTTAAGATCCGGTCGTTCCACAATAATACGACGGTCAAAACGTCCCGGTCTTAACAGTGCCGGATCCAGAATCTCCGGACGGTTCGTGGCTGCCAGAAGAACAAGACCTTTGTTACTTTCAAATCCATCCATCTCAGCCAGAAGCTGGTTCAATGTCTGCTCACGCTCATCGTTACCGCCCATCTGTGTATCACGGCTCTTACCAATTGCATCAATCTCGTCAATGAAAATAATACAAGGTGCCATCTGCTGTGCCTGCTTAAACAAGTCTCGGACTCTGGATGCTCCGACGCCGACATACATCTCTACAAATGCAGATCCACTCAATGAAAAAAACGGTACTTTTGCCTCTCCTGCAACTGCTTTTGCCAAAAGTGTCTTACCTGTTCCCGGAGGTCCTACAAGCAGTGCTCCTTTTGGAAGCTTTGCTCCTACGCTTGTATATTTTCCCGGATTGTGCAGGAAATCTACAACTTCCTGCAAAGATTCCTTCGCCTCATCCTGCCCTGCTACATCCTTAAATGTGACACCGGTCTGTTTTTCCACATACATCTTGGCATTACTCTTGCCAATTCCCATCATGCCTCCGCCTTTCGACATCTTACGGGTCATCCATACGATCAGTGCAATAAATATGACAAGCGGAATGATATTCATAGCATACTGGGCAACAATTGCAGAAGTTGTATCCGGTACCTCCTGATTGAAATCAATCTTTGCTTTTTCCAGTTTCTCCACCAATTGGTCATCATTCATCCGGCCTGTGTAATATTCCTTGTTGACCTTATCTCCACTTTCTTTCTTTGCCGTGATCAGAATCCTGTCACTCTTAATTTCAACTTTCTCGACCTTCTTCTCATCAATCATCTTCAGGAACTTGTTATAAGTAATTTCCTGGTCACTGTCCACTCCCTGAAACTGATACATGGCAAATACTAGAAGTGCCGTCAGCATCGTAATCAGTATGACAAAAGAAAAGCCTTGTTTGTTATTTTTATTATTATCCTTGTTTCCGTTCTGGTTGTCCATTTTTCTCCTCCTGTGTCACTCTCCATTATACGGACAGCCTTGTTAGAAATCAATAAAAACATTATGAAAAGATTGTAAACTAACCATAATATGTAGTATACTTTTTCTGTGGTTTTTCATGCCTGAATTTTTCTGTATATTTCAGAACAGTTCCGGCATATGAACGATAGAACTCATAATATAATACAGAGGACAAGAGAGGATTTATTCATTATGAAAATTGGTTTTGACAATGACAAGTATCTGCAGATGCAGTCTGCCCACATTAAAGAGCGAATCAGTCAGTTTGACAATAAGCTCTATCTGGAATTTGGAGGCAAATTATTTGACGATTATCACGCTTCCCGTGTACTGCCTGGATTTCAACCTGACAGTAAGCTCCGTATGCTGGACAAGCTTTCCGATCAGGCAGAAATTATCATCGTGATCAGCGCCGAAGACATCGAGCGCAACAAAATCCGTGGAGATCTTGGAATCACTTATGATTCTGATGTTCTCCGCCTGATGAACATTTACCGTGATCGCGGACTCTATGTCGGCAGTGTTGTTATTACAAAATACAGTAACCAGGAAAGTGCTTCCTTATTTAAAGCCCGCCTGGAGAAAATGGGCATCCGTGTATACTGCCACTACTTGATTGCAGGATATCCGACCAACATTCCGGTCATTGTAAGTGAGAACGGTTATGGAAAAAATGATTACATTGAAACTTCCAGACCACTGGTCGTTGTGACTGCTCCCGGACCCGGAAGTGGAAAAATGGCTGTCTGCCTCTCCCAGCTCTATCACGAACTGGAACGCGGAATCCGTGCCGGTTATGCCAAGTTTGAGACATTTCCTATCTGGAATATCCCGCTGAAGCATCCGGTCAACTTAGCTTATGAAGCAGCCACTGCAGATCTGAACGATGTAAATATGATCGATCCATTCCATCTTGAAGCTTATGGCGAGACAACCGTTAACTATAACCGTGATGTAGAGATTTTTCCTGTATTAAATGCAATTTTCCAACGCATTTACGGAGAAAGCCCTTACAAATCACCAACAGACATGGGAGTGAACATGGCCGGAAACTGTATCTGTGATGATGAAGCATGCCGCGAAGCTTCCAAACAGGAAATTCTACGCAGATATTACGAATCCCTGCGCCGTCTTCTTCTTGGTCAGTGCTCCGACAATGAAGTCTATACCATCGAAATGTTGATGAACCAGGCTGGTGTTACTATCCATGACCGCAAAGTTGTTGACGCTGCCCTTGAATACGAGAAAATAACTAATGGTCCTGCTGCTGCTATCGAACTTCATGACGGACGCATTATAAAAGGAAAGACTTCCAAATTGCTCGGAGCAACTGCTGCCATGCTGCTTAATGCCCTGAAAGATCTGGCTGGCATCGAACATTCCTGCCATGTCATTTCACCGGAAGCCATCGAACCAATCCAAACATTAAAGACAAAGTATCTCGGAAACAAGAATCCACGCCTTCATACTGATGAAGTTCTCATTGCTCTTTCTGTAAGCGCAGCTTCTAATCCACTTGCAAAGAAAGCACTAGAACAGCTTCCGAATCTTGCAGGATGCCAGGCACATACTTCCGTCATGGTAAGCTCTGTAGACATTAAACAGTTAAAGCGCCTTTCTATTCAGGCAACTTATGAAGCAAAATATGAAAAAAGAGACTAAAATCTCTGTATTTTTTAATAAAAAAGGTGTATACTTTTAAAGTATTTTTTGAGATATGTTTTTTGGGGGACATGCTTGAACATATTTTTTCATTCTAAGGAGGACATTATGGCAGTAAAATATGT
>OLRP01002531.1_pt1 | contig 12486 bp, 9 predicted proteins | sample 1672401 | NCBI WGS metagenome assembly OLRP01 (sample SAMEA3136682, study PRJEB25190) | human gut metagenome | reverse complement strand
GATTGCCGAAACGATGCCTACAAGAGTAAAGTTTGCCGTGATCCTGACACTGATCACTGTGGGAAAAATGCTGGAAGCCCGTTCAAAGGGAAAAACCACAGATGCACTGAAGGGACTTATGAAACTGGCACCTAAAACCGCGGTGATAGTCCGTGACGGACAGGAAGTGACAGTACCTGTGGAGCAGGTAAAAAAAGGTGATGTTTTCGTGGTACGTCCTGGTGAAAACATTCCTGTAGACGGTGTGGTTCTGGAAGGAACCAGTGCAGTAAATGAAGCTGCGCTCACCGGAGAAAGCATCCCGGTCGATAAAAATCCGGGAGATGCGGTATCCGCAGCAACCGTAAACCAGTCCGGATTTATCCGCTGTGAGGCAACCCGTGTAGGAGAAGATACCACCCTTTCACAGATCATCAAAATGGTCAGTGATGCAGCAGCGACCAAGGCACCGATCGCAAAGATCGCAGACCGTGTTTCCGGAGTATTTGTACCGGCGGTTATCAGCATTGCAGTCATTACCACGATCATCTGGCTTCTTGTGGGAAAACCGTTTGGATTTGCACTGGCAAGAGGAATTTCTGTTCTGGTCATCAGCTGTCCGTGTGCACTGGGACTTGCCACACCGGTTGCCATCATGGTAGGAAACGGTATGGGTGCGAAGAATGGAATCTTGTTCAAAACAGCCGTTTCTCTGGAAGAGGCAGGAAAAATCCAGATCGTAGCACTGGATAAAACAGGAACGATCACCAAAGGAGAACCACAGGTAACAGACTTCGTACCGGCAGATGGAATTTCAGAAACAGAACTGTTAAGTTATGCCGGTGCACTGGAACAGAAAAGTGAGCATCCACTGGCAAAAGCAATCCTTGCAAATGCAGGAGAGCGTAACATGGAGATTCCGGAAGTTACAGAATTTCAGGCACTTCCAGGAAATGGCCTTACCGCAGTTTTAAACGGAGAGACTCTGACCGGCGGAAGCATGAAATTTATCAGCAGCCGTGCTGCAGTTTCAGAGAAACTGAAAAAACAGGCTGAAAAACTGGCAGAAGAAGGCAAGACACCGCTTCTCTTTGCAAAAAATGACAAATTACTGGGAATGATCGCAGTGGCAGACGTGATCAAGGAAGACAGTCCTCAGGCTGTCCGCGAACTTCAGAACATGGGAATCCGTGTGGTAATGCTTACCGGTGACAACGAACGGACTGCAAAGGCGATCGGTGCACAGGCAGGTGTGGATGAAGTAATTGCGGGCGTTCTTCCGGATGGTAAGGAAAGCGTGATCCGCGCTCTGAAAGAAAAGGGCAAAGTAGCCATGGTAGGCGATGGAATCAATGATGCACCGGCACTGACCAGAGCTGATATCGGAATCGCAATCGGTGCGGGAACTGACGTTGCGATTGATGCGGCAGATGTTGTATTGATGAAAAGCCAGCTCAGTGATGTACCGGCGGCTATCCGCCTCAGCAGAGCTGCTTTAAGAAATATCCACGAAAATCTTTTTTGGGCATTTTTCTACAATGTAATCGGAATACCACTTGCAGCAGGCGTATGGATTCCAATCTTCGGATGGACATTAAATCCGATGTTCGGTGCAGCAGCCATGAGCCTTTCCAGTTTCTGCGTAGTGACCAATGCGCTGAGACTGAATTTGTTTAAGGTACATGATGCATCAAAGGACAAAAAGATCAAAAATGAAATCTCAGAGCTTCATGCAGGAAATGAAATTCATGAAAATGGAAGTTGTGAAAACGAAATTCATGATCGTAAAGATCAGGAAAATATAAAAGAAAACAAGGAGAATAACAACATGACAACAATCACAGTAAATGTAACAGGAATGATGTGCGGACACTGCGAGGCACACGTAAACAAGGCAGTGAAAGAAGCGTTTGGAGTAGAGGATGTGGTTTCCTCCCATGAAAAAGGAACGACTGTGATCCAGGCACCACAGAAACTGGATGAGGACAAGATCCGCGAAGTGATCAAAGAAGCAGGTTATGAAGTAACAGGCATTACACAGGAATAAGAAAAATTCATATAAAAACACCTGAAAATTGCTGGAATGGATTCAGGTACATGACCGGAAGGAAGCGAACGGTCATGTATCTTTTGAAAAACAGTAAATTTTCGGGTGTTTTTTTGTTGAAAGAAAAATCCGGTCATGCTATCATGGTACAAAAGTTTTTTAAAGAGGTTTATTCACATGACTGATAATAAGAAAAAGAAAAAACAATCCGGGATCATACAGGCAGGGATCGGAGTTCTGACTGTTATACTGGTGGTATTGATCCTGGTGATGATGTCACTTGTTTCCGGAATCCAGGGAACTGCCAGAGTCGTGAATTATGCAGGACTTGTACGCGGCAAAACGCAGCGTATGGTAAAGATGGAGAATGCAGGACAGCCGCAGGATGGAATGGTCCAGGATGTACAGTCTTTTATAGATGGCCTGCGAAATGGGAGTGATGAGCTGAATCTCGTCCGTCTGGATGATAAAAGCTTCCAGAATAAGATGGAAGAACTGGATGACTATTTTCAGAACCTGAAGCAGGAGGTTATGCTTGTAAGGGAAAAAGGTTATGAGAATACGCAGATCATTTATAAAAGTGAGCATTTCTTTGAGATTTGTGATGAAGCTACCGGACTGGCGGAAGAATATTCGCAGAAGAAAGCTTCCTCTCTGAAAAGAATTGAGAAGTTTATTACTGCGGATATTGTGGTGCTGATGCTGCTGCTTGGATATGAATTTTTTAAAGCACTGCGTTATGCTGCCATGAACAGGATCCTGCAAAGCAAAGTATATCTGGATAAAGCAACTGGTCTGCCCAACAAGAATAAATGTGAAGAACTGCTGAGTGTACCGGAGCCTGTCACAGAAGCGACCGGAATTTTCGTATTTGACCTGAATAATCTCAGGCGTATCAATAACAGCATGGGACATGAGATGGGGGATGAATATATCCGCAGATTTGCAGTTCTGTTACGCGGGGCAGTTCCGGAAGAACATTTTGTAGGGCGTGACGGAGGTGATGAGTTTATTGCCATCGCTCATGACCTGGATCATGACGGGATGAAAGAATGTCTGGAGCTGATCCGCAAAGCAGCGGAAGAATATTGTGAACAGAATCCGGAGCTTCCGATCAGCTATGCTGTGGGATATGCCATTTCCCAGGACTACGAAGGCTGTACCATGAGAGAGCTGCTGGCATATGCAGACAAAAATATGTATATCAATAAGAACCATATGAAAAGGGAAGAGGCAGCAGCGGAGAAGCGTCTGAACTATCAGCTTCTGAAAAAACTGAAGGCTTATGGCAATACCTTTTCGGACTGTCTGTACTGCGACATCAGGCAGGATACATATCGGCTGATCAGAGCAAGCGATACGTTCTTTCTGGCAGCAGACGGGAGCTATTCCGGTGCAGTGGAACAGATTGTGGAAGAACAGATCGGAAGAACGGACAAAGAACGGATCTGGGACAGTCTTCAGCCTTCTTATCTGAAAGAGCATCTGAATGAAAGGCACCCGTCCATAGAACTGCAGTATCAGCACAGAGGAGATGATCTGGGAATTTATGGCCGTCTTACCCTGATTTTTATTGACGAGGATAAAGATACAAATCTGCATCATTTTATTCTGGCCTTTGAGACGATCCAGAGTGAGGAACACAATACAATCGATGCAAAAAAACAGCTCACGCAGTATTACGAACAACTGAAACAGTCCATTCTGGAGAATGACAGCTATGTGGATGCCCTTTTGCAGACGGCAGATGCTGTTTATTGTGTAAATCTCACAGATGACAGGCTGGAACAGAACTTTCTGAAAAAGGAAGAGCAGGAGAAATCACAGGCATTGATCCGAAATCTGAACCTTCCCTGCGGATACAGCGAATACTGTAAGAAACTGACCGCGTTTATCACAGCAGATACTCTGGAGGGATATCGTCTGATCGATTCTCCGGCGAAACTTCTGAAACGATATGAGTCCGGGGAGAAACAGGTTGCAGTGGAATACTGTGAAACTGCGCCTGAAGGAGGACTGCGCTGGATCCAGAAAACCGTTCTGATGACAGAGAGCCTGGTCTATGACCACAGAGAGGAAGCAGAGAAAAAAGTGGTCCACGGAATGATCCTTCTGAAAGACACCACGAAATTTCATGAGAGAGAAAAGAAGGAACATGACCGACTTCAGGCAGCAGTGGAGGAAGCGACAACTGCAAATAAAGAAAAAACAGAATTTTTAAGCCGGATGAGCCACGATATCCGGACGCCGATCAACGGTGTGATGGGAATGCTGGAGATCATAAAGAAAAATCGTGAGGACCATAAGAAAGTAGATGACTGTCTGGAAAAAATACAGATTTCCTCCGAACATCTTCTTGCCCTGATCAATGATGTACTGGATATGAGTAAACTGGAAGCCGGACATCTGGAGATTGACCATATTCCATTTGATCTGAATGAGATCATGGGAAAAATCTATGCACTCACGGAGGCACAGACAGCATCAACAAATCTCTGCTATCATGCGCATCAGGGAGAACTGACTCATACGAAACTTCTGGGAAGTCCGCTGCATTTGCGCCAGATTCTGCTGAATCTGTTCAGCAATGCGGTGAAATACAACAAAAATGGTGGCACGATTGATACCTATGTGGAGGAAATCCCCTGGGCTGATGATCCATCCGGCAGAAAGCTGGCGGGATTCGAATTTAAGATTTCAGATACGGGGATTGGCATGAGTGAGGAGTTTGTAGAAAAAGAACTTTTTGAACCTTTTACCCAGGAGAAGTCAGATGCCCGTACCCAGTATCAGGGAACCGGTCTGGGAATGTCCATTGTCAGAGAACTGACGGAGAAAATGGGGGGAAGCATTCAGGTGGAAAGTGCACCGGGAAAAGGAACTACATTTACGGTAAGCATTCCTTTTGAGATCAATACACAGGCGGCAGAAACACAGATGCCAAAAGCAGAAAATACCAGAGAATCCATAGAAGGAATAAAGGTACTCCTTGTGGAGGATAATGACCTGAACATGGAAATCGCGGAATTCTTTTTACAGGAGATGGGAGCCAGAGTAGTCAGGGCATGGAATGGAAAGGAAGCAGTTGATCTGTTTGCCGCATCTGCACCGGGAGAATTTGAACTGATCATGATGGATATCATGATGCCGGTCATGGACGGACTGGAAGCGACTGCGGCGATCCGCGCCATGAACCGGCCGGATGCGCAGAAAGTCGTGATCCTCGCAATGACTGCCAATGCTTTTTCAGATGACGTGAGACGAAGCAGAGAGGCAGGCATGAATGAGCATCTTTCCAAACCCCTGGATTCAGAAGCAGTTAAAGCTGCAATCCTGAGAAATATATAAGAGGGAGATGATAGATTTCCGAGAGGTGAAAGGCGATACAGCCAATCGTAACCAGAATACCGATCCGGAACATCAGACGGTTTACGGTTCCCTTGGAAGAACACAGACCAAGCTGAAAGCCTTTTCTGAAAGGAAACAGCAGGCGCTCTCCCTTTTTGTTCAGGACATCGATTGCCAGATGAGAAAGAAAGGCAATTCCGAAATAAGGTGCCAGCAATGGCAGAAATACAGCCACACAGCCAGTCAGCATTCCACACGCAAGAAAGGAGTGCATAAAGGACCTGTGTGGCTGTTCTTTTCCAATCGCGCAGATAACGAAAAAAGCAGCGACAGAAGGTGCGGCCTGACGGATACTGGTATAATTGAGCAGTCTCTGCCAGATTCCCAGATGCCACACAGAATCCATAAGAATGATGGCGATCACTGTAAAAACCGTAAATCCGATGATTTTGTCTGCCTCCTTGTGAGAATCGGAAGTTCCGATATCAATATCACTGATCACAGAGCCGATCATGGCAGCTCCGGTGCCAAGGATCAGTTCTGTGATATTTTGTGGCTGCATGATGAGTAAACCGGCAGCAGTACCTACAGCCATATGTGTCTTTCCTAACATTCGTTTTCTCCAGAGTTTTTATGTATTTTCTGATAGTGGGACCGTTTTTGCAGATACATCAGAATATCCGCTTCACTGTAAACAGTATACCATTTCCGGCCGTGACATTCAATTAAAACTTGTTACTGAGAACGGAGTGAACAGCAACTAAAACTTTACTTTTTAAGTAAAAAAAGAAGATTTTGTAAGATCCCGCCGGTCGTTGCCATTGCCGTTATCCTGATCTGCTGGGAACTGGCATGTGTGTTTCATGTTGTACCATCCTATATGCTGCCGTCACCGGTAGATGTGGTAAAGGCACTGGTCGGAGATATGCCTACCATTTTGTTTCATGCGAAATTTACGCTGCTGGAATCTTTTTACGGTCTGCTGATCGGTATCGCACTGGCATTTGCCTTTGCGACCATGATGGACAGATTCCGTATCATGGATCAGGCATTTTATCCGATCATGATTATTACCCAGACAATTCCGACCATTGCCATTGCGCCGATCCTGGTATTGTGGATGGGATTTGGAATGGCACCGAAGATCACTCTGGTTGTGATCACCACTTTTTTCCCAATTACAATCGGACTGCTGGATGGATATAAAAGTGTGGATCCGGATGCCATTCGTCTGATGAAGGCCATGGGAGCCAGCCGGGCACAGATTTTCCGCCATGTGAAATTTCCAGGTGCTTTGCCCCAGTTTTTTTCCGGGCTGAAAATATCTGCTTCCTATGCAGTTGTAGGAGCAGTTGTTTCTGAGTGGCTGGGTGGATTTAACGGACTTGGTGTTTATATGACCCGTGTAAAAAAAGCATATTCTTTTGATAAAATGTTTGCAGTCATTATCTTCATTGTGATCATCAGCCTTTTACTTCTTCTGGCAGTAAATATTGTCAGCCGGATCACAATGCCATGGCTGCAGGTAGAAAAGGAGAAAAATCATGAATAAGAATCTGAAAAAAGTAATCGCACCAGTTGCAGCGGCAGCTATGGTGCTTGCAGTTCCTACAGGTGTATACGCAGAAGATGGTGCACAGGAGAAAATCACATTCTGCCTGGACTGGACACCGAATACCAACCACACCGGACTTTATGTAGCACAGGCAAAAGGCTACTACGAAGAAGCTGGTCTTGATGTGGAAATCGTTCAGCCACCGGAAAATGGTGCAGCCCTTATGTGCGCAGCAGGTCAGGCTCAGTTTGCGATCGAGGCCCAGGATACCATGGCTGCTTCCCTTGCACTTGACGAGCCTCTTGGAATCACAGCGGTTGCAGGAATCATTCAGCACAACACCTCCGGAATCCTTTCCCGAAAAGGTGACGGAATTGACAAACCTGCCGGACTTACCGGAAAAACCTATTCCACATGGGATTCCCCAATCGAGCTTGCTATGCTGGAAAATGTTGTAAACGGTGACGGCGGAGATTTCAGCCAGGTTACCCTGATCCCTAATGATATTACAGATGAGCCAGCAGCACTTGCTGCCAAGCAGACGGATGCCATCTGGGTATTCCAGGGCTGGGGCGGAATCAATGCTGACGTAGAAGGTGTAGACTGCGACTATTTTGCATTCTCTGATATCAATCCTGTATTTGACTACTACACACCGGTTATCATTGCAAATAACGACTATCTTGCTGAGAATCCGGATCAGGCGAAAGCATTTATGGAAGCAACTGCAAAGGGATATGAGTTTGCAGCAGAGAATCCGGATGAGGCAGCACAGATCCTCATTGACGGCGATAATACAGGCTCTCTGAAGGATGCTGAAGATCTTGTAAAGAAGAGTCAGGAATTCCTTTCCACAAAATACATTGACGATGCAGAAAGCTGGGGCGTAATTGATGCAGACAGATGGAATGCATTCTACAAATGGCTGTATGAGAACCAGCTTTGCGACAAGGATCTTACTGGAGTCGGATTTTCTAACGAGTATCTTCCGCAGTAAGGAATGAAAGAGAAAGAAATTAACGCATAGAGCTATTCTGTCAGGCAAATTTACCCCAATTATTGCGGAAAATGGAACTGGTTATGGAAGTAGCGCTGTGTATAAGGAACGAATATGTCATCAGAACAAAATAAAGTAATTTTACGAGCAGAACATATTTCAAAAACATACGGTGAAAAAAAAGTTTTGGAGGACATTTCCATTCATCTGGAGCAGGGTGAGCTGGTTTCCCTTCTGGGAGTCAGCGGTTCCGGAAAGACCACATTGTTCAATATGCTTTCCGGTATTATCCCGCCTGATGAAGGAAAGGTCTATCTGAAAGATCAGGATGTGACTTCCACACCTGGAAGCATCAGCTACATGCTGCAGAAGGATCTTCTCCTTCCTCACAAGAAAGTGATCGACAATGTAGCACTTCCACTTGTACTGAAAGGCGTGAAGAAAGCAGAAGCCAGGGAAAAGGCCAATCCGCTTTTTGCAGAATTTGGTCTGGAAGGCACCCAGTATCAGTATCCAAGCCAGCTGTCCGGCGGTATGCGACAGCGTGCGGCTTTGCTTCGAACTTATTTAAGTTCCAGCGGAGTTGCCCTTCTGGATGAGCCTTTCAGTGCCTTGGACACGCTGACCAAGGCCAGTGTGCATAAGTGGTATCTGGAGGTTATGCAGCATATTGATCTGTCCACCTTGTTTATCACCCATGATATTGACGAGGCCATTCTTTTGTCCGACAGGATTTACATCCTGAACGGAACTCCGGGAACCATCAAAGATGAGATCGTGATCCAGGAGAGAAAACCAAGGGCAGCGGATTTTGCATTGTCAGAAGAATTTTTGGAATATAAGAGACAGATTATCAGCAAGCTGTAGTTTTTCGGTTGATGAAAATAAAACTTCCCGGCAGGTTTCATACTACCTGAGTTTGAGCGCTCAGAAGCAGAAGCCTGCCGGGACTTTTTATGTAAAATATCCAGTTGACGTGCTATTGTGAAGCCGGCACAAAAATGGTACTATTAGTACTATAACGAAGAAGGAGAAAAATGTAGGATGAGGAAAAATGAAAAAAGAAATGGAAAAGCACTGCTTCCTATAGTAGTGTTTGTTGTTTTGTATCTGGGGCTTGGCATATTATTTGAGTATGGCCTGGATATCGAGATGGGATTTTATAAAATCCCCGTTGTTGTAATATTTCTGGTTGCATTACTTGTTGCCTGTATACAGAACCGCGAGCTTAAATTGAATGATAAGCTGGAAGTTATGGGGATTGGAATCAGTGATCCTAACATTATTACAATGATCATAATTTTTATGCTGTCCGGGATTTTTGTGGGTATCGTTGGAAGAACCTCTGCGAACAGTGTTGCGTATTTTATTTTGTCACTGGTACCGCCGCAGTTTGCGGTTGTTGTACTTTTTGTGGTAAGCTGTTTTGTTTCTCTTGCAATGGGTACCTCTGTAGGAACAATTACACTGATCGTTCCAATTGGAGTTGCAGTAGCAAGGGTATCCGGATTTGCACTGCCGGTTTGTATTGGTTCTGTCATGAGCGGCGCCATGTTTGGAGATAATCTGTCATTTATATCAGACACAACCATTGCCGCATGTAATGGACAAGGCTGTGAAATGAAAGATAAATTTAAGGAAAATTTCTTTATTGCACTGCCGGCTGCCATTGCCAGCATTGTTATTCTGCTGGTTTTGTCTGTGAAAAATTATAATGGTGGATTTATCGAAGAAAAATACGATTTAATACAGACCGTTCCCTATATTCTGGTTCTTATAGGTGGTATCATCGGATTTAATGTATTTTTCGTACTGATTACAGGTATTCTAAGTGGCTCAGTTATTATGATTGCAACAGGAATGATAGCACCAACAGACCTGATCGGAAATATGGGAACTGGTGCTGCAGGGATGTTTGAAACCAGTATGGTTGCGATTCTGGTAGCTGCAATCTGTGCCCTGATCAAGGAGTACGGTGGATTTTCCGCTTTATTATACTGGATAAAGAAAGTGTTTAAAGGAAAAAAAGGCGGACTCTTGGGAATGGGATTGTTGGTTGGGTTAATGGATATTGCAACTGCCAATAATACAGTTGCGATCGTTATGGCGAACCCGATTGCAAAGGAAATGTCAAAGGATTACGGTATCAGCGCCAGAAAAGCTGCTTCTATCCTGGATACATTTTCCTGTATTTTTCAGGGTATTTTACCGTACGGAGCGCAAATGCTGGTTGCTGTTTCTGCTGCAGCCAGTTTAGGAGAAGTGGTCAGTGCATTTGATATACTTCCAATGCTGCTGTATCCTTATATGCTGCTGCTTAGTTCACTTGCTTTTATATTTACCATGAAAGTTCCGGATGGCAGACAGTGAATGGAGAAGCCTAAGCCTGTGCTCACACATACCTATCTGCTCTGCAGAATTGAGGAAGCGTATGAGCTCTTTGAAAATAAGAGAGATGGCGTGATCAAAGTGGCTGTGGAATGCTGAATAAAATCCGCAATCTGCACGCCCACTTTGCTGGAGATTTCACCCGAATTCGGTTGCCGTAGCCCGCTACGATGCCCTCATCAAGGCAAAATCTCCCACAAATTGTGACGCACATCTTGCAGAAAGCCTTTTTCAAACACGCTCTAATAGATCTCTGCAAAAGTCATATTTAATCCTTCTGAAATCGTAAAACTCAGATATTTTATGGTCTCGTCCACATCTTTCGGCGTCACAAACATTCCATGAAGATGTGGGGAAATCATTTCTTCCAAAAATTCTTTCTGTTCGGCCTCGTCCAGTGTCTCAAGCAAATGAGCCATAGAATCATGAACAATAGTCGCCGCATCCACCACCGTAGGCACTCCGATCCCAATCACTTTTACATTCAGATTTTCTTCTGTAAGACCATTTCTGTGGTTTCCCACTCCTGATCCCGGAGTAATTCCTGTATCCGTGATTTGAATGGTCCGATTAAGGCGCCTGGTATTTCTTGCGGCAAGAGCATCCACAGCGATCACTACATCTGGCCGTGTTATTTCCACCACGCCCTCCACGATTTCCGAAGTTTCCATTCCAGTCTGCCCCATTACTCCTGGAACAATTCCGCTGATTGCATGAAGAATCTGCTTTTCTGTACTTTTCAGTCCATACTCGCGGATCAGATGGCGTGTCATATGAAGATTCCCAATTACTTCCGGTCCCAATGAATCCGCCGTAATACCCGGATTTCCAAGCCCAACAATAAGCACGGACTTTTCCTTTTCCAGACCGATCAGCTGGCGTAAATGTCTGGAAAGTTCTTCAGACACTTCCCTGTGATAGTCCTCATCTGGCGCTGAAAGCCCTTCCGATTCAATTGTAATATATGTCCCCTGAGGTCTCCCCATCGCCCTGGCACCATTTTCCGTGGTTATTTTCACCACAGTGGTTCGAATGTCTTTTTCCTCATTATAATCTTCCTGAACCTCCACCCCGCGCACTTCTACATTGTCCTCTGTAAAGCGTTCTCTTGCCTCTACCGCCAAATCGGTTCTGATCTTATAAGTTCCCAGCATATCAGTTCCTCCATACTTTCCCAAATTCTCCCATATCACCGGCTCCGCCCTGCTGTTTTCTATGTGCAAAATGTATTTCTCATTGCAATTCATACCTTTCACAGCCACACCTTTCGATTTTTATATAATCTCCCCACTTTTTTGCAAAAATATGTATGTCAAGCATTTTTGTAAAAATATGTATTGACAATCCAAGGTAATTATTATAAACTATATAAGCATGTTCATAGGAACGCCCGTGTCTGTTCTTATGATGCAAAAAATTAATCATCATTCACGAATTGGAGGTGTACGAATTGGCTAACATCAAATCTGCAAAAAAGAGAATTTTAGTTAACAGAACAAAAGCTGCGAGAAACAAATCCATCCGTTCTGCTGTTAAGACTTCCATCAGAAAAGTTGACGCAGCAGTAGCAAACAACGATAAGGCAGCAGCAGAGGTTGCATTAAAAGAGGCTATCTCTACAATCAGCAAAGCAACTTCCAAAGGTGTTTATCACAAAAACAACTGCGCAAGAAAAGTTTCCCGTTTATCCAAAGCCGTTAACAGCATTGGCTAATAGATATCTGAATTTTTAGTTATAAGCTTATAAGTGAAAATTAAGGCAGTCGAACCGTCATCGACTGCCTTTTTTCTGTATTTTTTTCATTCCTGTTCAGCCCACTGTCTATTTTTGCAAACATCATAGCCTGCACCAAAACGTCATCTTCTGGCTGAACTATACTTCACGATCAGTAATTCCACACTAAGCACATCCTGCAATCTGCCTGTCTTCACAGCTTCCTCTGCATCCACAAAATCCGTCACTGCCTGACGAAGTTCACTGATTCTATAGGATCTTGCACAGACTGCAATATTTTTCGCCACAAAAGACGGCACTCCCAGTCTTGATGCCATCACCGGCTGAGGGATTCCTTCTTCTGCATATTCTTTTACCAGAAGCAGCTGGCGAAACTGTTTCGGTACAGAGGTTGTAAAGGCCCTGTGCGGTCTGGCGGCCCACGTTCCAGCCGGAGT
>OLRP01002526.1_pt1 | contig 12512 bp, 8 predicted proteins | sample 1672401 | NCBI WGS metagenome assembly OLRP01 (sample SAMEA3136682, study PRJEB25190) | human gut metagenome | reverse complement strand
GCCGCCTGCGCGAGCGCCTCTTCGGCCAGGTCGAGCTCCCGCTGCGCCGCGCGTTCGCGCTCGGCGGCATCGTCCACGAGCGATACGAGGTCGGCCGCTTCGGCGCGACGCGCCAGCACGTCTTCCATGCGCGGACCGTACGTGCGCAGGAGCCCTTGCAGCGAAGCCATGCGCTCTTGCTGCTGCGCCAGCGTCTCGGGGTCGAACTCCACGCCCTCGCGGTAGTCGCGCGTCTCGCGCGCCATGTCCTCCAACACGTAGCCCGCCTCGCGCAACGCGTCGGCGAACTCGCCCAGCTTGGCATCGTAACGCGCCGCACCGTCGAGCGCCGCCACCGCGCTGCCCAGCGCGTCGATGGCCCCCTGCTCGCCCGCAAGCGCCTCATGCGCCCCGTTCGCAGCGACAGCCAATGCCTCAGCATGCTCCACGCGGGCAAGGTCGTCCAGCAGCTCGTCGTACTCGCCCTCGCGCGGATCCACCGCGTCGATGCGCTGCAGCACGAAGCGCGCCTCGTCGAGCTTGGCCGAGGACGCCTCGCCCGCCTCGCGCACGCGCGTCAGCTCGGCCGCCGCCGCGTTCGCCGTCGCGAACGCCTCCTCGTAGGCGGTGCGCGCCTGTACCACCGCGTCGCCCGCCCAGGCATCGAGCATACGAACATGTTGGGACGTTTTCATGAGCTGCTGGTGCTCGTGCTGACCGCACAAGTCGATGGTGGGAGCAATGGCGCGAGCCAGCTCGCCGACGCTGGCCATGCGGCCGTCGATGGACACGCGCGAACGCCCGTCCGAGGTTACGCGGCGCATGGCGACCAGCTCGACGGGAACGCCGTCGTCCGCCTCCCCGCTTTCAACCGCGTCAGCGGAAGACCGGCCCGCAAGATCGTCGGAAGCCGCAAGACCGGAAAAGACGGCGCCATAGAACCTTCCCGACACGGCGAGGGCTTCCTCGCCGTCGCGGACGGCGTCTTTGTCGGCGCGCGCACCCATGAGCAGCTTCAACGCCGAGAGCAGCGCCGTCTTGCCCGCGCCCGTCTCGCCCGTGAGCACGGTCAGCCCGAGCGCCGGCACCAGCGTCGCCTCGCGGATCAGCGCCAGGTTCTCAACTTGGATCTCGTCGATCATCGCGCACCTCTTACAGCCTCGTTCGTTCCAGAGCCATCAAGTATAGCAGCGCGAGGGCGCGCCGCCGAAGCGGATTCGCCCAGTCGCTCAAACCGCTTAAACCTAGCGCAAAGTCCACGCCTTTCCGACGCGTGTTACACGCCGCGGCTCACAGCGCGAACCGCTCCTTCGCGCTCGCCGGCTTGGCCTGGGCGCGATGATGCTCCATGAGGTACGCCACGCAGTCGGTACGGTTGCAGGCGCGCAAAAGCTCGATCTGCCGATCGAACGAGGCATCGTCGATAAAACCGGCCTTGACCAGAGCTTCCACCATGTTCCGATCTCCCTCGCGCGCAACGCGCTCCTGAGCCTCGCGCCCCAAGGCGCGCAGGTGCGACACCAGAACCGAGCGCGTGTCATCGGCGAGCCGATAGGGCACGGCCAGCCGATGCAGCAGCGCGCCCAGACGGTCGGGCAGATTCTTCCCCGACCGCAGAAGCTCGTCGTAGCGCGCGAAGTCGAACGGAACGCCGTCGGAAGCGTCCGTCAGAAAGCAGGTGAGCAGCTGATCGGCCGACACGTGCACGATCGCTCCCACGTGCGACAAGCGGCACACCGCGTACTCGAAGCTGCCCTCTCCGATGGAGCGCACGCTCGCCGGAACGGGCACGGGCCCCTCCAACTTGCGCGACCAGAAGCAATGCGCGCCGATGGAAACCAGGCCCTCCGGAAGGATCAGGCGCTTCGTGCCGCGGCATGCGTTGTCGCGCTCGATGATGCGCACGGTGTCGGGTACCACCACCGAGGCCGGCGCGAACGGCAGGGCCCTTACGCCGATGCGCACGAGCGGCCGCCCTTCCACCTGTCGCGGAAGCGCCAGCACGTCGCTCGCGCTGGCCGACACGTAACCCACGGTGGAGCCCGCTTCCCCCGAGGCCGCGAACTCCGTGGCCGCCTCGGCAGCCGCCGCAGCGGGCGAAAGCGCGCAGACATCGGCATCGTCTGCAACCTCGTCTTTGCCGCGCACGGCCACGGCGCGCACCGCAGCCTGCTCGGCGAAGCGCCGCGACACCGATATCGGCTTCGGCGGCCCCGCTACCAGCACCGCGCCCTCCGCGTCGAAGTCGTACCAGCATCCTTCCAACTCGACGGCTGCCGGCCCCGCCAGACGGACGCCGCGCTTGCGAAGCGCGCGGTACGCGGGAGCCTCGACCGGGCAGCGCCAGACCGCGTCGTCCCAGCTGCGAGAGTCAACGCGCGCAAGCGCCGCCGAGCAGTCCACCACTGCAGGGGGCTCGCAACCGTCTGCAAACGCCGACGAAGCCACGCGCTCCACCCCATCGGGCAGGCTCACGCGCTCGCCGTACGGAGAGGCCAAGAACACGAGCTCCCGTCCGCCGTCCGAAAACAGGTTGCCCTCGCGCGCCAGATAGCGCGCGTTTCCGGCATCCACCGAATACTCCCGGCGCGCCAACCGCGGCGAGACTCCCGCCAAATCGCAGCGCTGCTCTCCTAGCTGGCTTACGCCGCGCCCGATATGGATCCGCTGCGCCGACATCGCTGCGAACGCGTTCGCAGCGATATGCTCCACCGTGTCGGGCACCACCAGAAGCCGCACTCCCACGCCCTGCACGAAGCGGCGCGCGAACGCTTCCACGGCCACGCGCACCACGGGAATCCCGTCCACGTACGCGGGCAGCAGAACCGCCAAATCGTCGCTCTGCCCCACCGCCGCAGCGAATCTCCGCAGATCGAACGCGGTCAGGGCATATCCGCCGGGCACCTGCCGCACCCCCACGGCTCCGCGGAGCCCTTCCTCCATACGAGCGCGCGGCGTCTCCTGCGCGTCGGCGGCATCGCGTTCGGCCGCCTGGGCAAGCAGCTCGTCGAACTCGCCCATCCACAGCGCGCCTGCGGAATACAGATCCCCCTCGCGACCCGCACCGCCCGCGACGTCGCCGGCTTCCCCTTCGGCAGCCCAGGCCCGATAAGCCGGAAGCTGCGGAGACCACACTTCGCCCTCCACCGCCCGCGCAGCCTCGACAACCTCCACGTCGCGCGCGTCGAGGCGCACCGGATTCTTGATCGCATGATCAAGCAATTCTTCGATCGGCGCATGAGCACCATGATAGACCAGCGTGTTCTCCATCATAGTATTGTGCTACCTCCCAAAAACCTCTCGGCAACGAGCCTGTTTACCCTTGGCTTCCCCCATGCTACACTGCGGGAAGCGACGAAGGCAAGAGCCGCCGCGAAGCAAGCACGCGCTTCGCGCACGCACATTCGTTCAAAGGAGCATCATGGCCGTCGAAGCCGTCGAGCCGCTTGCCCGCCAAGCGCTCGACCTTGCGAAAAACGCGCTGCTCGTGAACCTGCGCTTCATGAACGCTGCGTTCGCGCGCCTGCGCCCTTTCCCCGTGCGCGATGCCACGCTGGCCACCGACGGCCTTCACATCCGCTTCGACCCCGCAACGCTCGCGCGCCTCTACGCCGCGGAACCGGCCGAACTCACTCGCGCCTACCTGCACATCGTGCTGCACAACGTGTTCCTGCACCTCTACCCCGGCCCGCACGTGGACGTTGCGCGCTGGGACGCCGCATGCGACATCGTCGTGGAACGCACCATCTCCGAACTCGACCTGCCCGCCACCCGCACCGCTCGCGCCGAGCGCCAGCGCGCGACCCTCGCGCGCATCGACGCGGCGCTGCCGCTGGCAACCGCAGAAACCGTGTACCGGTACCTGCAGGACGAGGGGCTCGACGATGCCGAGCTGGCCGATCTGCGCGCACCGTTCTACATGGACGACCACGATCCGTGGTACCGCCTCGCAGCCGCAGAGGAGGCCCGCAAAACGAATTCGGAAGAGGGCGAACGCGATGAGGGGGCGGACGCGCAGGACGGAGCCGCGTCGGCCCAATCCGCCACGAGCGGAACCGACATGGAGATGCCGTCCGATGCCGACCAGGCGAAGCCGAACCACAAGTCGCACCAGGCGGTCAGCCAGGACGACATCGTGCAGAAAGAGGCTCCCGAACAGGTAGGACGCTCCATCGACGACCGCTTCGCCGACACGGTGAACCTAGATCGGTCCAAGGAGCAGTGGAAGAGCGCGGCCTACGAGATGGGCGTGCAGCTTGACGCCTACGCGAAGCTGTGGGGCGTCGAGGGCGCGAACCTTGCCATGAACCTGCGCGCCGTGACGCGCGAGAAGCAGGACTATCGCGAGTTCCTGCGCAAGTTCGCCCGCATGGGCGAGCAGATCCGCGTGAACGACGACGAGTTCGACTACGTTTATTACTGCTACGGGCTCAAGCGCTACGGCAACCTCCCGCTCATCGAGCCGTTGGAATACGTGGAAGAGCGGCGCATCCGCGACTTCGTCATCGCCATCGACACCTCGGCCTCCACCAAGGACGGCCTCGTGCGCCGTTTCATCGAGAAGACGTACGCCATCCTCAGCCAAGAGACCAGCTTCTTCGCCGACATGAACGTGCTCATCGTGCAATGCGACGCCGCCATCACGGACGTCGCGCGCATCTCGAACCTGCGCGATCTGGACGACTACCTGGACGGCCTCGAGATCAAAGGATTGGGCGGCACGGACTTCCGCCCCGTGTTCGCCTACGTGGACGACGCCGTGGAGCGCGGCGACCTCGTGAACCTGGGCGGCCTCATCTACTTCACCGACGGGCAGGGAACCTATCCCGCCCGCAAGCCCGATTACGACACCGCGTTCGTCTTCGTCGACGACGCCTCGGCCGCCGCGAGTCCGAACGTCCCTGCGTGGGCCATGAAAGTGGAGCTCGACGAAACCGTCGTATTGGAAGAAATGTCAGCAATGGAGGAACAGGGTTTCCGTGGCGAGTCGCATAGCCACGAAGCGCCGAGGAGCTTGAGCTAGCGAACAATCCGGTGAATTGTTCGCAAACACATTTCCCGGCCGAGCGGCCGGGTCGTGTGCGAAAGCGACGAGGGGGTGAGCGGCTAGGCGGCCGCCACGGAAAGCCGTCAGGAGGAATCATGGACATCCGTCAGGCAAAGCAGCAGATCAAAAACGCCATGCTGGCGTACTTTTCGAAGGACGAGTTCGGCAACTACCGTCTGCCCACCGAACGGCAGCGCCCCGTGTTCCTGCTGGGCGCGCCCGGCATCGGGAAGACGGCCATCATGGAGCAGATCGCCCAGGACCTCGACGTGGGGTTCGTGTCGTATTCGATGACGCACCACACGCGCCAAAGCGCGCTCGGCTTGCCGTTCATCGCGAAGAAGACGTACGACGGCGTGGAATACGACGTGTCCGAATACACGATGAGCGAGATCATCGCCGCCGTGTACGACGCGATGGAGGCCACCGGCAAGCACGAGGGCATCCTGTTCCTCGACGAGATCAACTGCGTGTCGGAAACGCTGACGCCCGCGATGCTGCAGTTTTTGCAGTACAAGATCTTCGGACGCCACCGCGTGCCCGACGGGTGGATCGTGGTTACGGCCGGCAACCCGCCCGAGTACAACCGCACGGCGCACGATTTCGACATCGCCACCTGGGACCGCCTCAAGCGCATCGACGTGGAGCCTGATTTCGCCGCCTGGCGCGACTTCGCCGTGGAGACGGGCGTGCACCCCGCCGTGCTCACGTACCTCGATATCGAGCGCGACCACTTCTACCGCGTGGAGACCACCGTGGACGGCAAGTCGTTCGTCACGGCGCGCGGCTGGGACGACCTCTCCGCCATGATGAAGCTGTACGAGGAGCAAGGCGTCCCCGTGGACGAGCTGCTGATCGGGCAGTACGTGCAGAACGCCGAGATCGCGAAGCGCTTCTCGGTATACTACGACCTGTTCACGAAGTACCGCGCCGACTACCAGATCGAACGCATACTGGAAGGCTCCGCGGAACAGAGCGTGGTCGAACGCGCCCGCGAGGCGGCGTTCGACGAACGGGTATCGCTCATGGGACTGATCACGGACGCCTTGGGCGGACGGTTGCGCGACGCCGTGATGGAAGAGCGCGCGGTGGAGTTCGCGCACGGACGGCTGGCGGCGATGCGGGATGCCATCCTGAGCGAAGCGAACGGAGCGAGCGCAGTCGAAGGATCCCCTGCGGCGATAGCGATCGACGACGCGAACGCGCTGCCCCTCCTGCGCGAAGAAGCTGCCTCGCTCCAAGCGCGCTTGGACACCGAGCGCAAAGCGAGCCTGCTGTCGGACGAGAAGTACGTGGCCTACCAGCGCGCGCTTGCGCTGATCGACCGCGCGCTGCGTTGCGACGCTGCGGGCGGCGGGGTTCCGTTCTCGCAGGTGAAAACTTTGTTCGGGGAAATGGTCGATGCGCTGGACGCGCGCATCGCGGCCGTGTCGAGCGCTTTGGACAACGCCTTCCGCTTCGTGGAGGACGCGTTCCGCAATGGCCAGGAGATGCTGCTGCTGGTCACCGACCTGTCCGTGAACCGCTACGGCATGGCCTTCATCAACGACCACGGCTGCGAGCGCTACTTCGCTCACAACGAAGACCTCCTGTTCTACGAACGCGGCGCCGACCTGGCCGACCGCATCAACCGATTGGATATGACGGAAGACGAGGCTTGATAAACGAACTGATGTTCTATATAATGAAGCACATCGTATTCACTGGTCGGGTGCTACCCTAACTTTCCCGCAAAGGACAGCCGCCTTCTCGAAAGGAGGCTGTCCATGGCGCAGATCTACGATCCTTCCCCGGACGAAGCCGTCTATCAATCGGTTCGCACCGCACTCGAAACCGCGCGCACGAAAGCGGCGGCGGCAGTCAACGACGCGATGGTTTCCGCATATTGGGAGATCGGCCGGCAAATCGTCGAAGCGCAGGGCGACCGCGCAGAATACGGCCAGCATCTGATGGAATACCTGTCCGAGCGGCTGACAGCCGAATTCGGGAAGGGGTTCACGGAACGAAACCTTCGCGCCATGCGCCAGCTGTATCTTGCATATCCAATTCGGCACACATTGTGTGCCGAATTGAGCTGGTCGCATTATCGCCTGATCATACGCATAGATGATCCCGTCCGTCGCGACTTCTACGTGCGCTCCGCCGTCGAAGAGCGCTGGACGGTACGACAACTCGACCGGCAGATCCACTCGTTCTACTACGAACGGCTTTTGGCCACTCGCGCAGAAGGAAAAGACGAGGTTCGACAAGAGATCCAGAACCTCGAGCCGCCAACTAAAGCCGACGGCATCCTCAAAGACCCTTACGTACTCGACTTCCTCGATCTGGGTGGCAACTCGAACTACCTGGAAACGGATTTAGAGCAAGCGCTCATGGACAAACTCCAGCAATTTCTATTGGAGTTGGGGAAGGGGTTCTCGTTCGTCGCGCGCCAGCAGCGAGTCAGCGCCGATGGCGACCACTACTACATCGACCTCGTGTTCTATCACTACGTCCTCAAATGCTTCGTCCTGATCGACCTGAAAACCGGGAAGCTCACGCCCCAGGATGTCGGGCAGATGGACTTCTACGTTCGCCTATTCGACGACCAGTGCACCCAGCCTGACGACAATCCCACCATAGGCATCGTCCTCTGCGCGAATCGCAACGAGGCGGTAGCCAAGTATTCCGTCCTCGCCGATAAGAAGGGGATCTTCGCATCGCAGTACGTGCTCTGCCTGCCAACCGAGGAGGAGCTGTCGCAAGCCTTAGAAGCAACCTGCCTGCTCGCAAGCGAAGAAGAATAACCACGCTCCGGCGAAGCATCTTCGCTCGTAAAACACGCGTTGGGAGCCGAGGCGTGTTTTGCGAGCGAAGATGGCGCCCCGAATGGCGACGGGGCGCACGTTCCTATGCGCAGTACGCCTTGATGGCGTCGCGGAGGAATTCCGCAGCACCGGGGGCGACGGCCTCGTAGTAGGCCTTGAAGCGGTCGTCGGCCACGTACATCTCGGCTAGGCCGAGGTGCGCGGCCTTCGAATACGTTCCGTCTTTCCAGAATTTGCACAGCCATTGGCGGTGCAGGTCGGCCGCGCGGTGCGCGTCCTCGCCCGTCGGGTCGCCCGCGGCCATCGCTGCCACCAGCGCATCCTTGACGCCCTGCTCCAACTCCTGGGTTCGGCGGTACTGCTCGACGCTCATGCCCATGAGCTTCGCGTTGCTCGCATCGGCCGCATCGTCGCCCCAACGCTCGCGCACCTCCTTGCCGTAGCGCTGCTCGTTCTCGTCTACGAGGCCTTGCTTGAACGCCTCGAACCTCTCTTCGTCTTCCATGGTTGCAGAACCTTCCATACAGGCGAGCGTCTTCTCCACGCTCGCGATCAATCCGTCCAATCGCCGCTTGCGCGCATGCAGCTCGCGCAGGTGGCCGGCCAGCGCGTCGCGCGCATCGAACGCGGGGTCGTACAGCAAACGCCCGATGGCGGCAAGCGGCATGCCGCATTCCCGGTACAGCAGCACCTGATGCAGCCGGTCGACTTCGGCCGCGCCGTAGCGCCGGTACCCGTTGTTGGCGCGCTGCGCGGGCACCAGCCCCAGCTCGTCGTAATGATGCAGCGTGCGCACCGTGCATCCCGACAGCTCGGCCAACTCGTGCACCGTGTACCCGCCGCCCGCCCGTTCCCGTTCCATGAGCGCCTCCTTTCCTGCGTGCAACCAGCGTACACCCTCACGTTACGTGAGGGTCAACAGACGCGTGCATTTTTTTTCGACCGGATTGAGGTTGCGCGGCGCTCCCCTCGCCAGACGTTATTCGAAAGAAGGGCACGTGCTGATCGAAGTGGACAAACAGTACTAATGTTTCACGTGAAACATTCCGATTCGGGCTCGCTTACCGCATGCGGCCCATGCGCAGACGCAGCACGCCCTTGGGACATACGTCGGCACAGGCGGCGCACTGGATGCATTCGGCGTCGGCGACGGTACCGCCGGCCAGGAGGTCTTGCACCGGCAGGCTCATCGGACACGCGCGGTCGCACTTCCCGCAGCCGATGCAGCCATTCGGATCGGCCTCGATGCGCAGTTGCGGAACCCGCAGCGCCGAACCCAGTTTCTCGCCCAATACCATGAACGGCGCCATCCAGCAGATGCAGTGGCACATGGCGCGACACCCCAAGAACAGATTGGGAACGAAGAACAGCGCCACGATGCCGAAATAGATAGGCAATCCCAAAGGGCTGTTCATAGACACGCCGCCCGGTATGCCGTACAACGGGTCGACCGTCGTGAAACCACCGGCGATCCATGCGCACGCTACGATGGAGCACACCCACGGCACCCAGATCACATACTTGACGCGCGCCCTCCACCCCAGTTTCGCGGGCTTGCCTACGGCGGTCGCCTCAAGCTCCTGCAGGCCGCCCGCCGGGCACAACCACCCGCACCACGCGCGACGCAGCACGATAGCCGACAAGAACTGCAGGCAGAACACGAGCATGCTGGCAGCCACCGCCCCTTCCAAGGCGCCCTCGATGATCAGCGCCGGTGAGAAGTAGAAGATGATGACCGGGAACAGCAGGAACGACACGAGCAGCGCCAACCGCCGCGCGTTCTGCCGCTTCCTTCCCCGCTCGCGCTGCGCGCGTACCTCGTCGGCCGATCGCACCGCCGACCCGCGCACCTTGTCGGCCGACCGCGCGCCAACACGTCCTCGCCCGCCTCGCGCCGGATCATTCGGTTCCTCCACTCGCGTCACGCCCGAAACGACATCATGCAACATGTGTTCTGAAACACCCGATGCTTCACGTGAAACATCGCTCGCACAATTTCTCTCCGACTCCTCCATGGTTTCCCTCATCTCACCAACGTCAGCAGACCCGTGAAGGCCTCGTTCAAGCGTTCGCCCAGTTCCTCGTCGGAAAATTGCGCGCCAGCAACCAGCATGGCCGCCATACCGTGGGTGTACACGATCATGTGCAGGTACAGCGCGCGCGCCGCCGCGGGCGACATATGCCCCAGCTCCTCGATGCATTGCTGCACGCCGTCGACGGCCACGCTCTCGTACACTTCCGCGAAGCTCGTCGCCTCCATGTGCGGAGATAGGTACAGGAATTGGAACAAATGACGCTCCGTGCGCGCAAGGCGCAGATGCGACAACCCGTTCGCCTCGAACGCATTGCGGCCGTCGTCCACATGCTCGCGGTTGTACGCCGCGACCCACGCGCGCGCATGGTCGTACAGTGCGTGCACGAGTCCTCGCATGTCGCCGAACAAGCTGTAGATCGGCTGCACCGAGCAGCCCGCCCGCTCGGCCACCGTCCGTGCGCTCAGCGCCGTTTCTCCCCTCTCTCGCAGCAAGCCCAGTGCAGCATCGAGCACCGTCTCGCGCCCCACTTTCTGCTCCGGCATCCTCACCCTCCCGTATATTACAACCGTTATATAACGTTTGTAATATACGGTATGTCAACAGCACCGTCAAGAGATGCGACGAATCCCGGCAACGCCTTCCTTTCATCTTCGTGACGGCGCATCGTCGGGCAAAGCACGGCTCGCCATCGAAACCCCCCTGCGAAATTCCACACGCACGAGGGGTCCTACAATCGGCGCTGAAATCGTTCGCATACGAAAGGAGTTCCATCCATGAAGAACGTTGAGGAGCGACGCAACCGCACTATCGCTCGCGAGGCAAACCACCATGCAACCATGCGCGCGCCGCATATCGACAAGACGGCCATCAGTCCGTACGACGACTATTGCGACGGATACGGCATGCCCGGCGCCTACGGCAACGGCTACGTGTCCGTGCTGAAGGTTTCGGCAGGCACGGTGGAGAAGACCAACGACGAGCTGGTCGACCGCATCGTCACGTACGACAAGGCCGAGGCCGCCGATGCGTACGTCGGCCAGATCAACATGCTGACCGCCTCGTCGTTCTGCGGCATGGCCGGCCAGGTGTGGGGCTACGACCTCGCCCGCCACGACTCGGTCGACAACGGCAAGAGCAAGCCGCTGTTCACCGAGAAGCAGTGGAACGGCCGCGAGCTGGAAGTGTACGACGCCGCCCCGCTGCTGAGCGCAGGCGTGGAGCTGTTCGGCACCGAGCAGAACCGCCGCTACCATCCCATTCCGGGCGCGCACACCATCTGCGCGAACAAGGGCGTCGTCGCCTACCGCCCGAAGACCGACCGCCCGCTCAAGGAGGGCGAAGGCTACGGCGTGTGGTCCTTCATCGCCATCTCCCTTTCCGCCGATCGCGACTTCGCGGCCGACCTGTTCATCGAGGATGCCGGCGTGTGGACCGAGAACGACAACGAAGAGGACATGATCGCGTTCCTCGAGCAGCATCGCAAAGCTATCGTCTGGTCCGTCGTCGAGTGCGGCCGCGACCAGAACGTGCTGTTCGACCGCACCTACGTGGGCTTCGCTCACCGCATGATGAAGCCGGGCGAGATCGGCAACGCCATCACGGTGGGTCCCTACGTCACGCTGGCCCGCAACGCCGTGCCCGCTACCGGATTCGCCTCGCTCAACAACCTGCACCTGTCCGACTGGCTCAAGCAAATGGACTTCGAGCCGCTCACGGACATCGCGTAACCGACGGTATCCCCCTGATCGAGCCGTCCAGGCAACCCCCGGGCGGCTCGATCACGTTTAGACAAGGACTGGAAACATGGCAGACAAAACCGCTTCCGGTTCCGGCGGATCATCGGCCCAGGACAGCTCGAAAAAAGTTGGCCTGATCGGCCTGGTAGGCATCGTCATCAGCGCCATGATCGGCGGAGGCATCTACAACCTCCCCCAGAACATGGCCGCAGACGCCTCCGCAGGAGCCATCATCATCGCCTGGGTCGTCACCGGCATCGGCATCTGGTTCATCGCGAACACGTTCCGCATCCTGTCGGCCGCGCGACCCGAGCTCACGAACGGCCTGTACACGTACGCCGAGAAAGGCTTCGGCAAGCTGATCGGCTTCTTCGTGGCGTACGGCTACTGGATTTGCAACTGCTTCGCGCTTGTTGCCTACTCAGTGCTCGTCATGGCCACGCTGAACTACTTCGTGCCCGACTTCACGGGCGGCAATAACATTCCGTCCATCATCGGCGGCTCCATCATCACGTGGATCATGTACCTGCTGGCCCTGCGCGGCGCGAAGTCCACCAGCTTCCTGAACATCATCGGCACCATCGGCAAGCTGCTGCCCGTGTTCATCTTCATCCTGGCCGTGGCCACCGTGTTCAAGTTCTCGGTGTTCATGGAAGGCTTCTGGGGCATGAAAGACGGCGTGGCATTGACCTTGGACTTCAGCAACGTCATGCCTCAGGTTTCGTCCACGATGCTGGTCACGCTGTGGCTGTTCCTGGGCATCGAGGGCGCCGTGGTCGTGTCGGGCAAGGCGAAATCGCAGGCTGCAGTGCGCAAAGCAACCACCATCGGCTTCCTCGTCACGCTGGCGCTCTACATCGTGCTCCTGATGGAACGCTCTGACGCTCTTCATTTCTTCCCGGTTTTT
>OLRP01002525.1_pt1 | contig 12517 bp, 8 predicted proteins | sample 1672401 | NCBI WGS metagenome assembly OLRP01 (sample SAMEA3136682, study PRJEB25190) | human gut metagenome | reverse complement strand
ATGCGGTCCGTAGCAACCATAATCAGGCTGTCATCCGCATCGTAGAGCTCACGAACTTTACCTTCTTTAACCGGGGTATATTCCTTCATTTTCATAACTCCATTCTTTGCTGTACATAATAAGACTTGACTCAATAAATATACCACCTGCCGGAGAATTGTTCAAGAAATACGCCCACAAAAATAAGATTCTTTCGGCGGAGGCGGCCGGGAAATTTTTCAGTGAATTTAGCAGGAAATAAACCGCTGGTTTATTTTCCAAGGATGTTACATATAGTAAAATTAAACAGAGTTATTGAGAAAATCGATAATGAGAAAAGGGGGGAAAGAAATGTTAAATCGATTGTGCAGAAAACGATTCGCTGTGGCGATGATTTTGTGCCTGACCATGGTTTTTTCCGTGCCATCGGGAGCTGTGTTTGCAGACACTGGGGCGGAATCGTCACAGAACTCGGCATGGAATCAGTTTTCGAAGATTGAGAACATCAGCGACGGGACCATTCGCGGAGTGGATCTCTCCATGTATCAGAAGAATGTGGAGTGGAAAAAGGAATTTAAGGATTATCAGCAGAGACCGATTGAGAATCTGATGGAATTCCTCAAGTAGCAGGGCGTGAATACGGTGACCGTTAAGGTGGCGGTAAATCCTAGCGCCGGTGACTTGGGACAGAAGAACCTCTGCACCTTGGAGGATGGAATTAAAACTCTGAAGGCCGCCAAAGCGGCAGGCCTGAAGACCAACATGGTGCTCCTGTTCTGCGATTGGATGACGGACAACAATGACCAGACACCATCGAAAACCTGGGACGGAAAGGATGCAGACGCTGCGGCAAAGGCGTACACTAAAGACACCGTTCTGGCCGGATTCACGAAAGCCGGTTTTACTCCGGACATGATTACCATCGGGAATAACGTGAATTACAATTTCCTGGGATATAGCGGCAACGATGATGCTTATAAGGGCTGGAAGGCTATGGGGGATATCTCCGGCATCATCAAGGATTACAACAAGGATATTCAGGTTGGAATCGGAATTGCGGCACCGGGAGATGCGAAAGATTCCTCTAAGGCAGAGAATATTCAGTGGGTTCTTAAGAAGCTGAACGACGAATGGAACGGAGTTCAGTACGACGCGGTAGGCGTGACGCTGTACGGAAACTATTACAGCACGGAGTACATTGCGGCGTTGAGAGATGCCTTCCAAAAATATGAAGGAGAGGCGAAAGCAGCCGGAAAGAATCTGTACGTTGCGGGAATTTCTTTCCCGACGAAAGACGACAAGGACACCTCGGCGACGAGAGATCGGCAAGCGTCTCAGATCTACGATGTTCTGAAAGCCACCGTAAGCGGAAGCAACGAGGGCGGCTTGATTTACGATAATGCTCTCTTGGGTTGGGAGTCCTCGGCTTTGGTGGACAATTACGGTCACCTGAAGAAATCCATCGCTGCTTTCGCATACGGAAACGGCACGAAAGCAGATGTGACGGAGTGGTACAATCCGTACGAATACGGCGGGGAACCGGGACTGAAAGCACAGAAGGTGAAGATTAAAAACCTGCTAAGAGAAGTCAAGGAATTTTTCTCTTAGCAGGTTCCTAAATTTAGGTATAACAAAACTACTGACTACGTCAGTCGCAGTTTCCCTATTTAATGTACTTTCTATGCGTAGACCTCCAATACTCGAGCGTAGTATATCCTTAAGAATTTATTTAGGGCTGCTATCTTAGCTGCTTTCTTTGCTTTTCCTTCAGATTCTTTCTTTAGCATAAAATCATATACTGCTGGATCATCTTCTGATCTTCCGTTTGCTTTTACGCATCGCATAACCTCATACCCGATTTTTCGCAATGTTGAAGATCCTCTTTTAGTTATGTGTCTGTTTGTTCCAATTAACTTCCCGGACTCATATGGAGGGGGATCTATACCAGCATATGCTACTAGAGACTTGCTGCTATGGTATTTACGAATATCTCCGATTTCAGCCATTAACTTAACAGCGAGAACATCTCCAACACCACTCATAGCTCTGACAACAGGATATTCAGGAAGTGTCTTTGCTAATTCCTTCATGCGTGTTAAAATAGCAAACAAAGCACTGTTAATTTCGCGTAGTGCTTTTGTAGCTTCTAACAACAACATTTTGGTCGATGGTGCGTTAGAAGGCACAGTTGGGATACCTTCCTTCGCGAGTCTGTAGATTTGAACTGCTTTTGTCTCGCTGAACTGGTATCCCTTTTTCTTTGTCCATTTCTGATACCTCTCTACAAACTTCGACTCGCTGAATTTAATGATGTTGTCGTAATGCCAATATTCTTCAACAAAATCACATAGCTTATCCTTACCTGAATACTCGCTCCAGCCACTAAAGCAGCTCTTAAGTCCTGGCATAGTGTAATCAAGCAGATGTGTAAGATTAAGAAGCTGTTCAATTCTTGATTCCATAAAGAATCTGTACTGTCTTCCCAGAAGCCTTAGTTCTACATATACATCCTCTTGAGGAGTGAATTCACGCAAATTAATCCATTTATCAACTCCATAGTTTGCAATAACCATGGAATCTCTCTTGTCTGTTTTGACCTTTCGAATATCCTGAGAACGATATACTTTCATTTCATAAGGATTGATTATCGATACAAATAATCCCTGTTCCTTTAGAAATGTTGCTACTGGTAGATGATATATTCCGGTTGCCTCCATAACAACGCGTGCATCATCATCCAATCGCACAATCATACGTGCAAGCTCTGACAGGTCGGATTCTGTATGTGCAATTTCAAATGGACCAAATACAATTTCACCTAAATGGCGCATACCACACACAGTACTTTTCTCTTTAGAAACATCGATACCAACACTAAAAGCGACATTTAAGCAGGAATACAAAGGTGTCAAGGGAACCGTATCCGTGAAATACCGGATTGTTCCGAAGAAACCGGCAATGAAGTCGTTGAAAAAGGGACGGAAATCCATCAAGGTTTATTGGAAAAAACAGAGAGCGCAGGTAACCGGTTTCCAGGTTCAGCGGAGCACCTCCAAGACCTTTAAGAAATCGGCGACAAAGCAGTACACGGTGAAGTCCGCGAAGACCACCACAAAGAAGCTGACAAAGCTGAAAGCAAAGAAGCGGTATTACGTACGGGTTCGGACTTATAAGAAGGTAGGAAAGACGACCTACTATTCCGCTTGGTCCCCATCGAAGAATACGAAGACGAAATAGCGCGTAAGTGCGATTGAATCCCCGAAAGCCTTGCATTGCACAGGAAATTGTTATACAATGACCTGTGTATGTGGCTCGGGGATTCTTCTTTTTATAAAGAAAAACCGGAAGCCCATGCGATTCAAAAAAAGCTATTTTTACAACGGTAATTGGGCGATGCAGAAGGTCATTCATTGGACGAGGTCACAAAGCCTTTATGAGAGCAGAGTGCTGCATTAAAGGAGGAAATATGATTACAGCAGTTGTAGGAGCAAATTGGGGCGATGAAGGTAAGGGAAAAATTACCGATCGCCTGGCACAGGACGCAGATTATGTGGTTCGTTTTCAGGGAGGCAGCAATGCCGGCCACACCATTAAGAACGAGTGGGGCAAGTTCGCACTGCACCTTCTGCCATCGGGCATTTTCAGCAAGGACGCGGTCAGCGTAATCGGCAACGGCGTAGCGGTAAATGCGAAGATTCTGGCAGAGGAGCTGAAGACGCTGGAAGATGCCGGCGTAGAGCACAGCAAGCTGATCGTTTCGGATCGGGCGCAAGTGGTAATGTCCTACCACATGCTTTTGGATGCGTATGAAGAGGAGCGACTGGCGGGCAAATCTTTCGGTTCCACCAAGGCCGGAATGGCGCCGTGCTACTCGGATAAATACGCAAAGATTGGGTTCCAGGTGGGCGAACTGTATGCGGACAGAGAGACCCTGATGCCGAGAATCGAAAACGTATGCCGGATTAAGAACACGCTGATGGAGCATCTGTACCACAAGCCGCTGTTGGATCCGGAAGAAATTTACAAAGAAATCAAAGAGAATGCGGAAATTCTGAGACCGTACGTGGCACATACATCCGCCGTGCTGCACCAGGCACTGAAGGACGACAAGAAGATTCTTCTGGAAGGTCAGCTGGGTGCGCTGAAGGATACGGACCACGGTATCTATCCGATGGTCACATCTTCCTCCACACTGGCAGGATTCGGTGCAATCGGTGCGGGCGTTCCGCCGTATGCAATTCAGAAGATTATCTGTGTGGTAAAAGCATATTCGTCTGCCGTAGGTGCCGGCGCATTCGTATCCGAACTGTTCGGGGAGGAAGCGGATGAGCTGAGAAGACGCGGCGGAGACGGCGGAGAGTTCGGTGCTACCACCGGACGTCCGAGAAGAATAGGCAACTTCGATGCCGTGGCAACACGGTACGGTTGCATGATGCAGGGCGCAACCGAAGTGGCACTCACCGTTGTGGATGTACTGGGATACCTGGACGAGCTGAAGATCTGCGTGGGCTACGACGTGGATGGAGAGATCACCACCGACTTCCCGAACACCATTCAGCTGGAGAAGGCAAAGCCGGTATACGAGACCATGCCGGGCTGGAAGTGCGACATCACCGGAATTACGAAGTACGAAGATCTGCCGAAGGAATGCAGAGACTATGTGGAGCGCATCGAAGAGCTGATTGGCGTTCCGGTTACCATGGTTTCCAACGGTCCGGCAAGAGACGAACTGATTTTCCGGTAAAAAATACAGAACATTCATATAAAGACTCCATTCATCGTATATAATATGGAATAGAGCGGAGAGCCTGCGGCCTGGCCGCAGGCTTTTATAGTTAAGAAAAGGATTTTACAGGAAGGACGGCCGCCCGGAGCGGCTTGGAAACGGAGGAAAAATGGGCAGCACAATTACCCAATGGGATGGAAATCTGCTGATGGAAATTCAGCATTTTGTCATACACGAAGGACTGACACCTTTGGTGAAATTCATCACCCACCTGGGGGACGCCGGAAGTATTTGGATTGCCCTGATTCTGCTGATGCTGTGCTTCAAGAAGACCCGGAGAGTCGGAGTCATTGCGGCGACGGCGCTGATTCTCTCCTTTGTGGTGAACAACCTGATGCTGAAGAACCTGGTGGGCCGAATCCGGCCTTACGAGATGTTCACCGGAGTTCAGCGGCTGGTGGAAAAACCCTCGGACTGGTCCTTCCCCTCCGGTCATTCGGCGGCTTCTTTTGTGACGGCGGTGGTGATGTTCCGGGAACTTCCCCGGAAGTACGGCGTGCCGGCGCTGACCCTGGCATTCCTCATCGCCCTGTCCAGACTGTATGTGGGCGTGCACTATCCGCTGGATGTGCTCTGCGGAGCTCTCAGCGGAACCGTCATTGCGCTGCTGGTATGCCGATTCTATGAACGAAAGGATGTGCTTTCAAAATGGTAAATATTGGAAATGATTGGGACGACGTACTCCGGGAGGAATTCAGCAAGGGCTACTATCTGAACTTGCGACAGTTCCTGAAGAAGGAATACTCTCAGGGGATGGTATATCCGCCGATGAACGATATCTTCAACGCTTTTCGGTACACCCCGTATCAGGATGTAAAGGTGGTCATCCTGGGACAGGACCCGTATCACGAACCGGGACAGGCCCACGGGCTGGCCTTTTCCGTTCAGCCGGGTGTTCCGGAACCCCCGTCCCTCCAGAATATTTTCAAGGAGCTTCACGAAGATGTGGGGTTTGAAATTCCGCCAAAGGGAAACGGCTGCCTGATTCCTTGGGCCAAGTCCGGTGTGCTGCTTCTGAATACGGCGCTGACGGTGCGGGCGCATCAGGCCAACTCCCACCGAGGAAAGGGCTGGGAGCAGCTGACGGACCGGGTGATTGAGCTGCTGAATGAGCGGGAGAAGCCGATTGTATTCATCCTTTGGGGCAGCAACGCCAAATCCAAGGTGCCACTGATTACGGGGAAGCAGCATCTCATCATCACATCGGTACATCCCAGTCCGCTGTCCGCCTATCGGGGCTTCTTCGGGGGAAAATACTTCTCCCGGGCCAATGAGTTCCTGGAGGAACACGGCGAAGCACCGGTGGAGTGGACCCTGTCGGGAAGAAACGGGTCGTTGGAAGGATAAGGAAAGGGTTGTAAAATGAAATATCGTTATAACGAAACGCTTCCGGCGGATTTCGCGGCATTGGCGCAGAAGTGCGGCGCGAGAATCCCTCTGAAGTCGGCCCATGAAGCGATACGAAACAGTCTTTTTACCGTGGGAATCTTTGAAGAGGAACAGCTGGTGGCCTTTGGCCGCATCTGCGGAGACGGGGTGCTGTACTATCTAGTGTGCGACATCATGGTGGCGGAAGAATTCCGGGAACGCCACTTGGAGGAGAACCTCCTTCGGGAACTGGGCGACTACCTGCGGGAGCATCGGCGGCGAGAGAGCCGGGTGATGATTCGGACGGACCGGGCGTACGCGGAGGTTTGCCGGAAGCACGGCTTCAAATACGTGGATGAGGATTACGAAGTCATCATGAAGGGGTAGCAATGAATTTACGGGAACAGATATATGCGGATTACATCCGCGAGTTGAAGGAACATTACGAAGAAAATCAGGCGGCGGCAGAGGCGATGAAAGAAGAACTGCAGCATACTCCGCTGATTTCCCGGGGACGCCTGATTGACAAGCCGCTGGCGATGCAGAAGGTGTATACCCGGGAGGACGACCGGCGGTTTCGGGAAATCGTGGAGATGACCCATCGAATCTGCTGCAAGGTGATCGATCGCTACGTGGCGGACCCGGAATATCGGAAGGGCTTCGGCTTTTCCGAGAAGCTGGAGGAGCTGATTCTGGCGGATCCGGGGTATCCGGATGAACTGCCGATGGCCCGCTTCGATATTTTCTATCACGAGGATACCGGGGACTTCAAGTTCTGCGAGATCAACACGGACGGAACCAGCGCCATGAACGAGGATTTCCATCTGGACAAGCTGAACCTGCGAAACCCGGCTCACCAAGCCATTTGCCGGAAGTATCGGCTCCGGAGCTACGAGCTGTTCGACAGCTGGGTGGAGACCTTCCTGGAGCTGTACACCCACTACCGGAAAAAACATCCGGAGATGCCGCTGGTGCCGACGGTGGCCATCGTGGATTTTCTGGATAAGGGGAACGTGCCGGAGTTCTACGAATTCGCCGCACGGTTTCGGCAAAAAGGAATTTACGCCCAGGTCATCGACATCCGGTCGCTCCGTTACGAGGACGGCCGGCTGCTGGCACCGGAGGGCTATGAGATTCACGGAATCTACCGCCGGGCGGTGACGGCGGATGTGATGGAGGAGTACGATTCGGTCACGGCGCTGCTGGATGCCTATCGAGAGGGAAATGTTTTCTTGTGCGGCTCTTTCCGAACCCAGGTGGCCCATGCCAAAACCTTCTTCAGCATGCTGCACCGGGAGGAGACCCGGGCAATTCTCACGGCAGAGGAGAACCGTTTCGTGCGGGAGCATGTGCCGTACACCTGCGACTTCGGGGAGGAAGGCATCAATCTGGAGGAAGTGATTCGAAACAAGGACAAATACATCCTCAAACCCAACGATTCCTACGGATCCGACAGCGTGGCGGACGGCCGGGGCCGGTCGCCGGAGGAATGGCGGGAGGTGTGCGAGGCATACTACAACAAAGGATTTATCTGTCAGGAATACGCGGAGCAGTATGCGACTCCCAATGTGGACTTTATGTTCGGAGACGGAAGGACGTGGGATTACATCAACATGAACGGATTGTATTCCTATAACGGAAGTTTTGCCGGGGTGTTCACCCGGCAGGCGAGGGGGACGATTATCGCCTCCCACGGAAGCGAACGAAACGTGGCCAGCTACCTGGTGACGGAGTAAGACGGTGCGCCGGAAGGGCGCGATAAAGAAAAAACGGTGAAATCTTAAGAAATCTTAAGATTTCACCGCTTTTTCCTATGGTACAATATTTATAAATTGCGGATGCCGGAGCTGCCGGCGGGTGTTCATCTCCCCCCGATTCGAGCGCTCGGCAAACCGGTAGGGCCGGATTCGCAATTTATTTTTACCGAACAGAACACATCAACACAGACAGGGGTAAGAGCAATGAAGAAAAAGACTCACCGAATGAAGACCACAGGGAAGAAGCTGACGGTGCTGGCGCTGGCCTGCGGAATGACCATCAGCATGATGCCGTTCCAAGCTGCAGCGGCGACGGAATCGGAGCTGCCGAACCTGGCCGCCTCCGCCAAGGGGAGCCGCCTCACCGGATCTGTCAATTCCGGGAAGAAATATCCGGAATGCGTACCGAACCAGGTTGTAGTACAGTATAAGGAAGGCGCCGTTACCACGGATGCACCGACGGCCAAGGAGAAGAAGATGGCGCGCCGGGCCGCCACGGCGGAATCCTTCGGCAGTGCCATGAAGGAAAAGTCCGGCGACCGGCAGAAGAAAGCGGAGAACACTTTGGGACAGCAGGCGGCAATCCTGGAGAAATCCCTGAATAAATACGAGATTCAAGATACGATTGCCCTGACCCCGACGAAATCTTCGGAAGATGAGACGGTCATCAGTGTCGTTTCCTCGAAGGACGGAAGCGCCAAGACCTTGGCAAAGGAATTGGAGAAGAACCCGGAAATCGAGAACGCGGAGCCGAACTATATTTTTGAGGCGAAGGATACGGGAACCGGGACGGGATGGAACGATGAATACCTTCGAACCGCATGGCATCTGGACGGCATCCACGCCTCCGCCGGCTGGGCGGCCTATGACAAGACCGCAGAGAAATCCGCAAAAGACGTGGTAGTTGCGGTAATGGATACGGGAATCGATTACGAGCACGAGGAATTGAAGAGCCACATGTGGAAGGCCCCAAAGGGCTTCAAGCTCACCGGCACCTACGGCCACGATTTTGTAGAGGAAGAGGCGGATTTCTGGGACATTCTCCTGGGCGGCAATGCTTCCGACGATCCGGACGGCATCGATCCGATGGACCAGAACGGCCACGGCACTCACTGTGCCGGCATCATCGCGGCTCAGGCCAACAACGGTACCGGAACCGCCGGTGTATTCGGCAGCGACAAATCCGGCGACAGCAGCGGTATTCGGCTGATGGGCGTTCGGGTGCTGGACAGCGACGGCAGCGGCACCCTGAGCGGAATCCTCAAAGGTTTCTACTATACTATCCGGGCCAAGCAGCTGGGCGTGAACCTGAAAGCCATCAACTGCTCCTTTGGCGCGGACGTAGACTCCGACATTTACGACTCCGTCATTGACGAAGCGGGTAAAGCGGGCATTCTCACCATTTGTGCCGCCGGAAACGAGACGTCGGACAATGACGTAATCGCCAGTGCTCCGGCCAACACCGGCTCCGATTACGGCGTTTCGGTGGCGGCTTCCGCCGAGGACGGCACCCTGGCATCCTACTCCAACTACGGAAAGCGGAACGTGGATGTGATGGCGCCGGGTACCAACATCCTTTCCTCGGTGAGCTATCCGAACTACACCCCGTGGCTGTACTCCGCCGATAAGGTGAAGCAGCTTTCGGAGTATTACGGGGAATTCAATAAGGATTCCATAAAAGAAAACGGCATCACCCCGGTAACCGGAACGGACGTTTCCGGCAAGTCCATCGACGGCATGAAGGAGTTCGGCACCGCGGTGACCGGAAAGAAGCTGAGCAAGGGCAGCAAGGGAAAAGCGGAGCTGTCCATCGACGAATCCGAAGACGCTAATTTCCGCGCCTCCGGCGACAAAACCGCGTTGAAGTGGAAGATTACCGGAGCGAAGAACGGTGATATGTTCCTGCTGTACTTCCCATACGAGAAGAGCGGAGAATCGGATGGATCCAATACCTACTGCAACATCGCCTACCGGACCATCACCCGGGGCGGGGGTTCCGGATTCTTCATCGCAGGAGACATTGTGGCGGACGTATCGGATCAGGGAACCATCCAGTCCCTGAACGTGGCTTCCGAGGATATTAACCAGACGGATTCCGGCATGAACGATGTGTGGAGAGCCGAAGGAAATACGGACCTGTTCTCCGCCGCAAATGCGAAGGGGCAGAACTTCGGCCTGGGCTTCATCTATCAGGTGGGAGAAGAAGGCGATGCCACCATCGAAATCAGCTCCCTGGGAATTTCCAAAGCCGGTGCGGATGCGGATCAATTCGGCAAATACGCCCTGTACTCCGGAACCTCCATGGCTACTCCGGTGGTCACCGGGTCCGTGGCCCTGATTGCGGCGATGAATCCGACTGCGGATGCGAAGCAGCTGAAATCCATCCTGTATCAGACCACCAACGATCGATATAAGAACGAAGTATCCACCGGCGGCGAAATCGATTTCGAGGAATACACCGCCAACAGCGTTTCCGCCAAACCGGCCGTCCGGTCGGCCAAGGTGGACCCGAAGAAAAATCAGGTGATTCTGGAGGGTGCCGGATTCGGAACCAATCCGGAAATCACGGTGACCAATACGGTTCAGGACACCAAGCGAGACATCGCTTCCAAGGATGTGTCCTCCGATGGCAGCAAAATCACCATCTCCAATGCATCCTCGTACCACCTGGCGGGAAGCAGTGTTGCTTTTAGCATAAAGAATGGGGAGAAGACGGGCAGAGGCACCTTCTATCTGGTAAAAGGAAATGCCGAATACAAGAAGGAGTTCGTCCTGTCGGATGAAGAGGAAGAACGCAGCGACGCGGCGGCCCGCAACAAGAGTTCCTCATCCAAGGATCTGCTCGACGACGAGGAGGACTCCGATGGAAACAACGTCCAGTGGATTCCGAATGATATCCGGAAATTGGGATACGATGCGGGAAGCGGAAATCTGTATACCGTGGACAAGAACGACTACGACCAGGTGGGTCAGAGCCTGGATGACGCAGTGACGAAGTATGCGAAGAGTCAAGAGAAGAAGCATTTCCTCTGGAAGCTCAAGAAGGGGGAACGCCCGGAAATTACGTTGGTGACCAACGCAACGTATATGAGGGGTAACGTCTATGAGGTAATCTGCTGCGATCTGGGGGACCGGAAGTCTTACATGCTGGTGGGCATGGATCTGACCGGCAGCAAGAAGAACTGGACGGTATACTCCGACACGCTGATCGACAAGGGCAGCATGCCGAGCACCATCGATGAAGAGAGCGCCGGCTGCACCGCTTTGGCAGGAATGAACGGGAACCTGTATCTGACGGGCGGCGCAAAGAAGGAAGGCAAGAAAATTATGCCGTCCGCTGAGACCTGGAGCTGCCCGGTAAAATCCGGCGCCGTGTGGAAGAAGAAGGCGAACCTGCCGGAAGGTCTGTACGACGGCAAGGCCTTCGCTCAGAACGGAAAGCTGTACTACGTCCTGGGCCGGAACAGCAATGGACTCAATTACGACGTGATGGCTTTTAACGGCAGCAAGTGGCAGAAGGCGGGTACCCTGCCAAAGGTACTGAACACAAGCCTTACGCAGGATGTTTTTGAACAGAATCTGGTAAGCTGCGCCGTGGGCCTGGATGCCAAGGGCATCGTGTTCGGCGGCGCCTCCTCCGATGGCAAGGGCGATACCTACCGGTTCAACACCTCCACCGGCAAAACCGAGGCCCTGAACTATACCCTCTGGAGAAAAGGTCAGGAGACGGCAGCTTACGGTTCGTCAGCCGGAAACCGGTTCTATGCGGAATACGTGTCTTACGATGACGATATCACCTATGAGACGTTCAAGAGCATCCCGGTTAAAAGTGCGTACCGCACCTTCAAAGTGAAGAAGAGCGGCAAGGGCTCCGGCACGGTCACCGGCACCGCCGGCGTTCTGAACGGGGAGACCATCACGGTAAAAATCACTCCGAAGAAGGGATCCTACGTATACTCCTACAGCATCAGCCGCTACGGCAAAAAGAAAAGCTTCAAGAAGCCGACGGCTTCCGCTAAGAAGGGCCAAAGCATCAAGCTGAAGGCCACGAAGGATGCCACGATTACGGTGCACTTCGGAAAAATCTGCACCAAGGTGAAGATGAACCGGAAATCCGTGAGCCTGAAGCGGGGAAAGAGCATCAAGCTGAAGGCTTCCGCCAACGGCACCAACCGCAGCGTCACCTGGACGGTGTCCAACCGGAAGTATGCCAAGGTGACCAAATCCGGAAAGGTGACCATCCGGAGCAGCGCCCGCCGCGGCGCCAAAATCCGGGTCACCGCCCGCTCCAAGGAAAACCGGAAGCTGAAAGCTGTGTGTGTGGTGAAAGTCCGGTAGCCTCCGGCGAGGAAAAAGTGAAGATCCGAAAAATGCAACGAAAAAGACAAGGCGATGGGGGGGTGCCTTGTCTTTTCCTTCGTGTTAACTTATGTTTGAGATTGGGTGGTGATAGAATTCTGTAAACAGTATCTCTTCTGTTTACAGTTATTATTATATGCAAAAACCTTAAACCAACTTAAAGGATTGAAAAAGGAAACGGAAAAACTTTTAAGGGCCTTCAGCGGTCGACGGCGCAGACGGGAAAGGATTTCAGGCAAAGAAAAACGGATGCAGCCTGCGCTGGGTA
>OLRP01002523.1_pt1 | contig 12520 bp, 15 predicted proteins | sample 1672401 | NCBI WGS metagenome assembly OLRP01 (sample SAMEA3136682, study PRJEB25190) | human gut metagenome | reverse complement strand
GCGTATGAAGATCATCTCATTTTGGCAGTGTATTGTGCCGGAGCAGTTCTTTCCGACAATCCGGCCAAATATCCGATGGCTTCCCGCAGCGTGCATTCCTGATTCCATTCCAGCACCGGATTCAGTTCGGCTTCAAACGTTTCTTCGTCCACGATGATTCCCTTCGCCTGACACTGGGCCCGGATATCGTCATAGAACTGCTGGAAGGTTCCGTTTTTCTGTGCCGGTATATACGGATCGTTCATCAGCTGGAACCCGTCGAAGCACTGCAGCGTTACCGTGCCGTCGTTGTTGTTCTGCTGTTTGAATACATAAAAAGTACCGAGTATATCCCAGCCGTCTCCTTCCGGAACCGTCTCTTCTTCGGTACCTTCCCCATCCTCTGCAGCTTCCCCGTTCATGATGTCGTACAGGTCCAGCTCCAGAGCGTCCATTTCCGCTTCGGATTCCGCTTCCTCTGCTTCGGTTACGTCCTCTGCCTCTTCATCCGTGTCTTCGGTTTCTTCGGTGTCCACGTCGTTTTCTTCGTCCGTGTCTTCGATGTGCTCGGTTTCTTCCCGGTCTCCGACTTCTGCTTCCAGTGTATCCGTCCGAGACTCCTCTTCCTCGCTTTCCATCGGCAGCACATAGAAATCTACCTTGTCACCGTCGAAACTCTCCTTGTACGGTTTAATGACCGTGAATTCCAGCATACTGGATGCGGTGCTTCCAATCTGGAAGCCGTTGCCACAGGAACCGGTTAAACTGACACCTGTAATCGATGATGCATTTTCTTGCTGCTCATCCGGGAGCTCTGCTCCGTTTATAATTACTTTTGTTCTGTATTTCATCCTGTCCCTTTCCCATTGTTGTCTATACTTCCGTTAACGTCACCGATACGCTTTTATACATGCCGTTCGGGTACTTCTCCACTTTACGGTCGGACGGAAAGAACGTTCCGTTCTTCGCCTTCCCGGTCTGCGGATCCAGATACTGCGCAATAATGTAATTGTTTTTCAGCGTGGTTTCGTTGACTCCGGTGTACGTGTTCGTCGCATTCAGCACGTTCAGCAGCTCCTGTCCTTCTTCCGGATTGAGCCCCGTCCATTCCAGTTCCAGCTTGACGATATTGGATCGCACGTTTGTATACACGTACGTTCCGGAATTGTCTCTGGATTCGTTGTTGTTCGCCGTTGAGTTCAGATTCTTCCGCACCTCTCCATAGGTCACATTGAACGAAGTCGGATGCTTCATTCGGCTCGGGCTGTTTACCTGCGCGTCTCCGTCGTAGTATACCGGGGAGAAATACGCATAATACTTTCCGTCCGTATCTTTGAACGTGGAGTACGTGGTTTTAACGGTCGGCTTGTCTCGGTACTGAATTTTGTAGAAGTACGGCTTCGAGCTGTTGTTGTATGTGTACTTATACATCTTTTTCTTTTTGCCCTTCCGGAGGCTCTTCGGCTTGCTGTAGGTGACAGTTCCGGCAAGGCAGTACCTCACTTCGACCGTCCGTTCTACGCCGTCAATCTGCCGGACGGCAGTCGCCGGGATGGTGGTGCCGGCAATCTCCACGTTTGTCTTGCTCTGCTTCCATTTGCTCGACTTGCTGGGTTTTCCACCCTTTGCCTTTTTACTGTACTTCACTTTTTTCGCTGATGCTCTCACCGGCTTTTTCAGTTTGGTCCAGCTTCCGGCGGAACCCCAGCTCCAGCTCGTCACGGTTCCACCCTTTCGGATTTCTTTGACGCCGGACCCGGCTAAGAAAAACAATTGTGTTTCTGTCATTTTGTTCCTCCTTACACGTTCAGCGGACTGGTCCCGAACATGAGCGTCTGGTTGTTGATATAGCGGACAGTGCTCTGGGCGATTGTCTGGCCGTCCAGGTTGATTACCAGTGTCACATTTCCGCCACTGCTTCCCTTCATGTTCTGCATTGCGGCCAGTGTGCTGTCCAGTCTGTCCCAGAACGGCGTCAGCGGAACGATACCTTCCGGTCCCGCTTCCCCGGCACCAATCAGTGTGGCGCCGTCCACGATACCGCCTTTCGCATGCCAGCTCACGCCGAAGGACGGCAGAGACCCTTTCCCGCCGATTCCAAACGGCGCTTTTCCGCCGCTCACAGAAATGTGCGGAATCTTCAGGTTCAGGATTTTACCCAAGTTGAACGGGAACATCCCTTTGATTTTCCCGATGATTCCCTTGAGCGTTCCGGATGCTGCTTTTATCGGAGACAGCATTGCCGTCTTCACCCTGCCGAATGTCGCTTTCACGGATCCGACCAAGCTGTTGAAGTTCACGGAACTTTTGATTCTCGCCACGATGGACTTCGCGCCCGATGCGGCCGACTTGAACGGTGATGTGATGAACTTTCCCACCTTCGAGAATGCGCCCTTCACAGCACCTTTGATTGCACTTCCACCCTTCACGATGCCCGCTTTCATTGCGTCCATGGCATACATTCCTTCCAGTTTCAGTGTCTGGCCGAAGGATTTCAGTCCGGATCCGATTTTCGTGATTGCGGTCTTCCCCAGGTTTGCCCAGCCGAATGCACTCCATACGTCCCATATTGCTCTCAGAATCGACGGAATGTTGGCAATCAGTGTTGGGATTGCCTGCACCAGTCCTTTGGCCAGTGTCCAGATGATTTTGGCAGCTGTTGCCAGCACCATCGGCACGTTGTCGTTGATCACGTTGGCAATATTGCTGATAATCTTCGGAGCGGTTGCAACAATCGTTGGCATTGCCTGAGCAATCCCTTTGGCCAGATTCACCAGCATTTGCATTCCGGAACGAATCAGCTTCGGTGCACTGGCCCGAATTGTTCCGGACAGGTCTAGCATTCCTTTAAATGCGTTCTCAATGATTCCGCCACTCCCTTTCATGGAATTCGCCATGGAACTCAGTACACCCTGCATGCTGCTGATCAGCATCGGGACACCCTGACTGATGAATGTACCTATCGCACTGGGCAGTGCTTTGAACACGTTCCCGACTGCCGGAATTAAGTTCCCGAACAGCCAGGTTGTTGTGGTCGTTACCAGTCCTTTCATGGATGCGCCCACATTCTGCCCAAGTGCTATGTTGCCCATGAAATTGCTTGCGGCTGCCTTCATGGCATTAAAGGACCCGGACAGTGTCGTTCTTGCTTCCTCTGCCGATGTTCCGGTGAGTTTCATTTCCTTCTGGATTACATGAATCGCGCTGTACACATCAGACAGGTTTCTGATGTCGTACTTCTGCCCGGAGAGTTTGCTTGCGTCTGAAAGCAGCCTCTCCATTTCGGATTTCGTACCGCCGTATCCTAGCCGGAGATTGTCCAGCATCGTGTAGTTCTGCTTTGCGAAGCCCTGATAAGCGTTCTGAATATCTATGATGCTGGTGCCCATCTTGTTGGCATTGTCGGACATGTCCGCGATTGCCACATCCGCTGCAGCCGCTGCCTTCTTCGTGTCGCCGTTCAGTGACTGAAGCAGTGCTGCGGAAAAGGATGTTGCCTGTTCCATGTAGTCGTTCGCAGATATCTGCAGGGTCTTATACGCGTTTTGAGCGTTCCGCTTCACTGTCTCGGCATCCTTCTTCCCGAACAGCGTCTCCACGCCGCCAATGGACTGTTCCAGCTTTGCGCCTTCGCTGATGGACTTTGCAATGACGGTTCCGATGCCCGCCGCCGCAATCGCCTTTTTGAAAGCGCCGGTGAATTTCATTCCGGTGGTTTTTCCTCCGGAGTCTCCTTCATTCCCCAGCTCTTTCCCAAGCATGCCTTTAATTCCTTTGGTGGTCGGAATTACCTGCACATAAGCCTGTGCCAGAGTGGTTCCCATTAGCTCTCACCTCCGTATCGTGCCTTCATAAATTCTTCCTTGCTCTCATACACTGCGGTATTCCCGTGTCCCTCTGCCTGATTGTTCGTGCTGTTCTCAAACAATTCCGCAGTAATTGACTGTGGGTAATCCGCTCCGATGAGGGCCGCATGAATCGCCCGTGTTTCGTCGGCGATTACTGCCAGCAGTAAATCCTTCCGGTCCCCTCGGACACCATGCATTTTCTGTCCTAATCTTGATTCTTCCCTCAATCCAGAGAATAAGGCAGCCACCACCCGAAGGGGCAACTGCCTGTAATCAAAGATTCCATATGTTTCTGCCAAGTCGCAGATCAGAAGTCTTTCATCGTCCCGGATTACTCTGGTGAGGGTTATCAGTTTTTTAATTCGCCGTCCTGAAGCTCGAAGATTTCCTGCAACGTTTCCAGCATTGCTGTGGCGGATACACGGCCCGCCTCACTCCGAATATGCTCTTTCAGCGCCTTGTACTGTTCCACGCCCAGCAATCTCTTGTAGGCGCTCACAATCTTTCCGGTGTTCTCTTCCCCTTCATCCAATGCGGCCAAATCTTCCAGTAACTCGTAGTCGTCCAGATTCTCGTCCGGGATTACCACTTCAAATCCGTTTTTCAATGTCTCTTTGATCATGCTCTTGATTCTCCTTATTCATAGTACATGTAGAACGGTCTGCCCTCGGCATCCGGAAGTGCGGTCACCGTCACTCCGTAACCCATGGCTTCGTCTCTTTTGTACTCAATGTCCCCGGTATCCGAGATTTTTCCGCACGGAATAACTTCACGGCACTTTCTGCCATCGTTCAGCACGGTATCGATTACCCACGGTCTCTGCGGAAGTTCCGCGGAGCTTCCCTTGATGGTAATTTTATTCCCGGCTACGGTTACGTTGTCTTCTCCGTAGTACGTTTTCAGCACGTTCTCATTCAGAATCTCAATCATCGTGAATTCATAGGTGGCTTCATAGTCCTTCTGAATTGTGGCCACGGTGTTGCCGCCCCAGTCCTTGACGGATTCGGAGTCCCTTGAGATTTTCTTTTTCACGCCGTCTTCCGATACGGTGCCCAGACACTCGAAGCCGGTCAGTTCCCCGGTTGCGGTTGTGGGCACTGCTGCCTCTGCCCCGCCAATCCAGATGGCGCCCTGCACGCTCGGTTTAACGGTAGAAATGTTCTTCACATTGTTCGCCATATTGTTTCTCCTTCCTATTCGCAATAACTAATGTTATAAATCGCCTGATATCGATACTGCTTCGTGGTGGTGTCGGTAAAATTATAATCGCTGTTCAGGCTTACGGCTCCGATTCCCCGGAGTTCGGCCAATTCGTCCATGGCCGCTTTCACCGTCTCATTCAGTTCCGCTGCCTTCTGCAGGGATTCCTCCACCGACTGCAAAGCGATGGTGGCCGACTTGATGCAGTTGTACTCTCCGGATCCGGTCTTTTCCATCACCACGTATGGAGTACTGTCCATCTTCTCCGGATATTCCATCAGAACCGGCACCGGCTTCAGTTTCGCGCTCAGGTATTTAATCACTGTTTTCTCAATCATTATTTTCCTTTCGCGGCGCCCATTGCCTTCACCAATGTGTTGTTCTTTATGTTGTCGTAATAACCTTCATCGTCTGCCGGGTATACTGCAGCACCTCGTCTTTCCGGATAGCTCCGGTTCTCCACTGCAAAGTGTTCTCCGGCGGCCGTCTGAATCTGCTGCGCATACGATACGCATTCTTCCTGCAGTTCGCTGCTTCTCAGCAGCTCCCGAACCCCGGAGGTATTCAGCTTAATCTTCACGCTACTCATACCGTTCCACCTGTACTTTCTTGTTCCATCTCAGCGGCATCATATCCTCAATTCCTTCAATCGGTTCCCCGAATGTCCGGAATTTCTTTCCGAAGAATTCCACCTTTCGGTCCTTCCAGTCGTGGGTATCCCCTTTCGGTATGGCCAGTGTATACACCAGCTTCTTCCCGGTGATGTTCAGCGTGTCCAGAACTTCCGTGGATGTCGGTTCTCCCACCAGCACATCCGGAACAACCTCCGGCAGCTCTTCGTAGATTGGACGGTTGAATTCGTCCGTGCCGATTCTGTTTTTTTCGTACAGAATCACATCTATTCCATGGAGTCCTCTGCCCATAACGATATTCCTTTCATCTGCTGACGCCGAAGTCCCAATCTGGCCAGTTCGCTCTTCTTAATGAAAAGTCCACCCCCGGGCACCAAATACGTGCCGGAGATGGAATATCCCATAGCTGATTCTGCAAACTGAGACACCGGCTCCTGATTGGTGGATGTCATGAGCGTTCTGGCCACCACATCCACGGTCACCGACTTCGCCACATCCGCAAGATACGGTTTTCGCCGAATCATCTCGTCCAGGTCTTTTCCCACCTTGTCCGCTTCCATCCGGAGGGAAGAAGCGATCACCGGCAAAAGTGCCTCTGCTCTCGCCTCCTCCTCGGTGCTTAGATTTCTCCACAGGGCTTTGATGTCCTCAACCTCTGCAAAATTATTCATCGGTCTTCACGTCCTTTTCCGCTGCGCTTGTGCAGCGTTTTTCGTTTTTCTGCTGCTTTTTCGCAGCGGGTTTCTTCGGTTTACTCTCTTTCTGTTCTTCCCAGTCCTCTCCGGAGCATACCGAAGCGGTCTCCACGACCGCCCCGGTTCTGGTATTCACATACTTATGCATTGTTCTTAACCCGTGCGAAGGACTTCTCGTCCAGGATTCCCCATCCGAGATATACCTCTGCTCTCAGATAAACCTGGTTGGAGCCCTTCAGGTCCACACCGGTATTATCCGGATCGCCGTACGGAATTACCTCCAGCGGAATCTCTTTCGCATAGCCCCACTTGAACATGTTGGCGAAATCGCCCACAATTACCTGGTCTGTATTACCCACTGCAACGGTTCTGTTGAAGTCTACCGTCAGACCGTTCACGGTTCCCGGGTTTCCGCCCCAAGCCAGATCCGGATACAGTCTCTCTCCCGCAGTAGTCTTCAGTGCAGCCAGTGCCTGACGAACGGCCGGAGTTGCAGCCATTCCGGAAATGTCTCCGTCGGAGCCCTCTACCAGGGCAATAGCTGCCTCAATATTGTCGTCCACCTTTGCGGCCACATAATCCACGGTCTGGGTAACCGCCTTATCGAAGCAGTTGTTTCCAACCACATCGGAAGCAGTGCCGGTTCTCGGGTTGAAGCCGTGGAATGCGGCGATGTCGAGACCTCTTGCCACCTTCTTTGCAAATCCATCGTTGAATGCCTGCAGGATATTCAGCTGAGCCTCTTCCGTTGCGGTCATAAACTCATCGGACACACGTGCGCCATACTCAAACTTAATCGGTGCGATTACAATCGGGGTGATCGTCAATCCACCGTGGGACTTCTTTCCGTTCTCTGCTACGATATCCACGTCCGCATCCAGAGAGAAGGTAAACTCCTTATTTCCGTTGAAGGATACCGGAGTCTGCCCGGACAGCATTGCCAGGGAAGAGTGTCCTTTAACCTTCGTTGCCAGATCTGCTACCAGTACCGGGTCAAACAGTGTTCCTTTAGTTCCAATTGCCATATCTTATTCTCCTTTCATTGCCTGCAGCATATTTTTCAGTGCTGCATTTTCTTCATCTTTCGCCGTCGATTCCGGATTGTAGTTGATGCGCTGCACCGAAGTGCTGCCGACAATTCCCTTCAGCGCCTCTGCATCCTTTCTAATGTCCTCTTCCGTCTCTCCGGTCAATCTATTTGCAAGGCCGGCATCCAGACCAAATTCCTGTGCAATTCTCGTTTTTACCGAGTCGGACTCGTATTTCTGCACTTTCGCCTGAAGCTCCTTGATTTTCTCGTCGTTGGTGCTTCCGGCATTCTTTGCCTGTTCCAGCTCTTTGCCTAATTCAGTGATCCGATTCTCTTTCTCTATCAAGGTGTTCTTGATGGAATCGTAATCTGCGTACTTCTGAGTGAACTCTTCCTCTACGGTTTTTCGCTCACTGGCTCTCGCCTTCGTGACGCGGTCGCCGATGACTGCGTTCAGCTCTTCCTGTGTTGTAATTGGTTTAAATTCTTCCATGGTGATAATTTCCTTTCTCCACTTAACCCGGTGGGACGGTAAAAAATGTATTATAAAAGACAGCCGATTGCAGCTGCCCTGTATAACCTAGTATGTTACTTTCTGCTTTCTTCTCGTCTTGTCCTCATGACAAACCCAGAATGCCAGGGCCACGCTCTCGGTCAGCGTAACATCCACTCTGTCCTTGATGGACCGATAGCCGAAGCCTCCGGAAGAACCGATTGCCCGGTGTTCGCAGTTGGCCACGGACTGTTTTAAGCTCTCCTGATTGCAATGGCATATGCTGCCATCGAACAAACACTGCTCAAACAGTGAGTTGGCCAAAATGACCTCCCGCACAGTCGGCAGAATCACGCCCTTTACGCGGTTTTCTTTCAGCTCTTTTTCCAGAATCTGCTGTGCACCGTTGGCACCGTCCACGATAATTTTCCGGGGCTTCATGTCCCGGAGGTAATTAATCAACCAGCCGTTTCCCTCCCGGGTTGTCCGGCAGTCCACGGCCTCCACGAACACTTTTCTGCCGGCTGTTTTTACGGCAACAGATAATGTTACGGTGGTGCTGTCGTGGCTGAACTTCACCGCGGCATAGATATCGCCCACCAACTTCGGCAGCCTCTGCACGGCCAGTTCCGTCCATTCCTTTTCGGTGATGGCCGACTTCTGGTTGTACCGGAGCCACAAGCCTAATCTCTGAATATTGAAATCCGTCTCGTCCGGGCCAATCTCGTCCGCAACGGATCGTTCGGTAAAAACAGTTCCCAGTGACGGGTTCGTCTCGTACCACAGTTCCCGGTCGGTGGGCTCCGACATTTCCGGAACGGACCATTCCGCCCAGCCGGTATTCTGCGCCCGGCCGCTGATGGCCGATTCTCGCATTTTTTGAAAAACGGTTCCGGAAGAAACCGGTGTGGGTGGTGTTCCGCAGAAAACGGTTTGCGGATTCTTTGAGGATGTAACGATGTATTTCAACGCGGATTCTTGGTCATCGGTATATTCCTGTGCCTCATCCACCACCAGCAAGTCATATCCTTCACCCAGTCCGCCTTTGCTGGATCTGGTTCGGAAGTTCACTCTTCCGTCCTGCTTCAGCATGGTGATCTGTTCCAGTCCGAACTGTTTCAGTGTCTTGTAATCTTCTCCCTCTTTCAGCCCGGTCTTTGCCATCAGCATGCAGAGCCGTTCCCATGCGGAATGAGAAGTTGGTGTTCTGTGCGCCGTGTGGAGAATGCTCTCTCCGTTCATGATTCCGTAAAGCTCCCGCATTGCCACAACTTCGTTCTTTCCGTTACGGCGGGGGACGGAATACCCATATTTGGTATGTGTCCATAATCCCTCTTCATTGTATGCCATCATATCGCACAGAAGCAGTTCCTGCCACTCCTGCGCGGTCTTTCCGGTACTGTTATATATTCTGACGGCTTCCGTTCCGTGGGTTTCTCGGTATGGAAGCACCAACGACTGAGTGGGAGTCTGACGTCCTTTTCTTTCTGTCATGTTTTCCCCTCTGCAGTATTTTGTGCTGCTACTTCACCAGCAGCGCCACTCCAATCGCGAACATTATAATTGACAGATTCAGGTGTATTAGCCCCTTCATTCGATAGGTCTGTTTTTCCTCTTCGGACATATCTGAGAGCTTACATCCCAATCCCAAAAACCGCATTACACCCATAATTGTCAAAAATATTCCCGCTGCATTTTGTATGATTGATTCCATGCTTCCTCCTATTCCTTGCTCTTTATCCTGTTCTCTGGCAAAAATTGCGCATTAGAAAACCGTCCGAAGGCGGCTTTTGGGGTGACTGATGGGAGTCGAACCCACGCTTCCGGAACCACAATCCAATGTTCTGCCATTAAACTACAGTCACCATGATTTATTAAAGTGCCCTTTACAAAATAGTATGAATCATGTATAGTATTTATAGTAATACTAGTTTATACAAGAGGCTTCTTGATCCCCCACCACTTGGGTCAAGAACCCTCTTGTTTTTTATGTTTTCTCAAAGTTCTTGACTTTTCCACGTACTGATGTTATAGTTGAAGCATATTTAAGAGAGTGGCCTGTGTCCCCCCCAAACGAAAGTAAAGGCTATATGCCCAGGGACGCAGACCTCTCTCTTTTTATACTCTGCTAATTACTTTCAGTATTTTTTTCTTTTTTATATCGAGTAATATTATTGTCTCAACATCTTTTGTCCAATCTGACCTAAAAACACCTTCCTCAAGCTGTTGCATTATTTCTTCTAAGTTTAAGGGCGTTTTAGAAACGTCAATTGCGAAAGTATTTGCTTGCTTCTTGCTAGCTTTCACTATTTCATATATTGTATTTTTCCCATTTCCTTTTGGGGATTTTAAATCAATACGCACCCCATTTAATAAGTAATCTGCACTTTTGATATCTTTGTATATTCCTCCTCCTGATGTTCTTGGAAGCAATACAATTTCTCCCCCAAACTCATCCACCAATAACTTTGCCGCGTTTCTTTCTTCCTCAGTATGGCCTGATAAAATATGTACATCATCAACATAGTGCAATTCATTCTCAATAATCAAATAGTTTTGCTCTGTCACCTTTCCGTCTTGCTTTTCGGCCTTTTTTGCATTCCATTCTGGAGTTGCATCATAACAATTTCTCCCCTCATCCCTTGCAATACTCCAATTCCTATTCGATTTTTTAAGTAATTCTTCTTTTCTTTCAAATTGTTCAATCCGTGCAATTCGAGCTTCTCTCTGTGTCTCGAATTTCTTCTTTGACCAAGCATCTGTATACCCCTCTTCATCCTTGAAGGTGACCAAACAAGTACAGTTGTCGTGCCTCTTGAATATATCTTTCGGATGTTTTCCATATTCATAAATTCCTGCTAGCTTTTGACACCATTCACAGCACCCGCCCAACGCTTCCCGGATAACCATTTCCTTCATTCCAGCATCTGCTCGGGCTCTAACGTTGAGTTCAACGAAGTCATCATAGAAGCTTTTTACAATATGCTCAATTGGGCCATGTCTTAATACAGCTTTCACCTCTTCATCACTGGCTTTTTTCATTCGCTTTCTCCTTCAAGCTCCTGTTTACAACCATGTTCAGGTAGCTATTTATCCGTTCTGCCGGAAACTCCGGACGCTCAATCCGGAGTTGTCGCCCTGCTTTTCGTGTTTCTTGTTCTTTTTGCTTCACCGCAATATCAATTACGTAATCAAATGCTTCTTCGTACAAAGGTGTTAGTGCTGCCTCTGCAATATTCCAGTAAAGAATCCCATCTGGCAGTACATCCGGCTTTATCGTGTGCTGCACGGCCTTATATGCACACTTTGCAACCCTATCGACGTAGAGACCACATTCACGTCGATTCAGCTTTCCGTATTCCAGTTTTTTTCTGTATGTCCTAGCTTGCGGATCCATTTCCAGATACTGGTGGAACCGCTGCAGAACTGCTTTCCGAAGCTTTGGTGCGATATCTTCCATTCTCATTCACTCCCATCTTTCTGATTCCTGTAAGGTCCCCCATCGTCTCTTCATCTACATAACCGTCAACCGCCTGATTCAGCTTTAGTACCCCGTCTCCGATGGAACTGAGCATGGATGCGTCCGGCTCGAAGATTGGTTCCCATGTGGCAATCGCTTTGCACGCTGCGCTCCTGTTATACATATGTTCGTCTCTCAGACATGCAGCCAAGTACCCCGCATTCCGGAATCCCGAACCAAAGGAGCGCTGCGCCGCTCTTGCGGTCAATCTCAAAGAATCATGCGCCGCCTTGATGGCATCGGCACTGGATGGGTTCGCCGTCGGGAATCCCAGGTCGTCCAATGTGAGCCCAGTCTCACCGGCGAACATGGATGCGAACATCTTGAGATGGTCCGTGTGCGGCGTCATGGACTGCTGCATGAACTGGCCAAAGGTTGGCTTTTCTCCGTTCTCTCCATTTGTGACTGCAATCAGCGTGGCCATGGAGGCTCTCCACTTATCCGCAATCTCGGTATCATCTGCCAGTCCGGTTACCCATTTCTGTGGATATGAAAAAAACTCGGCAGAAATCTCCGAGCGCTTCATCGTACGTATTGCAGAGCTCATCAGTGACATGCACGCCCTGCTGATTCTGGAGTGGCCAAATGGTCTTTTGGCTCCCGGCCTATAGATTACCGGCACCAGCAGCGGATAGGCCACCTCGTGCCGGATAATATCCATGTAGGATTTGTTCTTGTAGTGAACCTGTGTCTCATTTGGGAGGAAATAGGCCTCGGTCTTCACCACGCCGTACTGATCCCGTTCCAGCACCGCATAGCCCTCCTTTAGAAGGCCGGTGACCGTGTCAATGATTCCGGTGGCATTTGCGCCGTCTATTACCTGCATCAACGGCGCTTCATTTTTCTTTTCCGCAGGCTGAATGTAGATGAACGCGCATCCGGCAATCATTGCCGACAGCTCCGCGGACCGAAACAGAATGTCCGGATTGTTCATCTGGTAGATTTCATTCATTGCCAGAATATCGTTTCGAAACTCATTGAACACCACTCGATCTGCCAGGGAATCCACCGCCTTGGCACACCACCCAAGACTGGAATTGAACGCCCGCAGTTCCGGTGGCGTACTGATGCCGAAGTCTCTGGTATAGTTCTTCATGTCGTAGTATTTGTACCGGAGATTCAC
>OLRP01002510.1_pt1 | contig 12545 bp, 11 predicted proteins | sample 1672401 | NCBI WGS metagenome assembly OLRP01 (sample SAMEA3136682, study PRJEB25190) | human gut metagenome | reverse complement strand
CACAATTTGTGGGATATTTTGCCCGGATGAGGGCGCCGTAGCGGGCTACGGCAACCGAATTCGGACGAAATATATCGCAAAGTGGGGCGTGCAGATCGCGGGAATGCTTTTCCAACATGCTCTGTGGAAAACGTTACAAAAGTACCAAAAATGTAAAAAAACACACACGTCATAAAAGAAGTATGCTATAATGGGAGCACTTAACCGATTACGGTATAAGGAATTGCCAATTAAATGAGGAGAACCAAGTATGAGTGATTATGTGATCATAACAGATACATCTGCAGATATTCCGGCAGACATTTTAGATAAGGGTCAGATTCATCTGATTCCTATGGTATACCAGTTAAACGGAGAGGGGTGTCCGCACAGGAATCCGGGAAACTGGGACAGCAGGGATTTTTATGACAAGCTTCGTGCAGGTGGAACCGGAAGTACTTCCCAGATTTCCCCGGCTACATATACCGATTGTTTTGAACCGTTTCTGAAAGAGGGCAAGGATATTCTTTATATTTCCCTTTCTGGAGGACTGACTTCTACATGGCAGAGCTCTCGCATTGCAGCTGCTGATCTAATGGAAGCGTACCCGGAGCGTAAGATTTCCTGCGTGGATTCTCTTGCCGCGACAGGAGGACAGGGAATCCTGGTGATCCTGGCAGCAGAAAATCAGAATAAGGGAATGTCCCTGGAGGAGAATACTTCATGGCTAGAGGAGAATCGCCTCTACATCTGCCATTGGTTTACAGTAGATGATCTTGATTTTCTGAAACGCGGCGGACGTATTTCCCCCACAATCGCCTGGATCGGCGGTAAGCTGAAGATTAAACCGATTCTTCGTATTGTGGAGGATGGAACTCTGGCAATCCCGGAGAAGGTACGTGGCTCCAAGGCTGCTATGAATACGATCGTTTCCAAGTATATCAGCTCCGGATTAAATGAGGAGCATCCTTATGTATTTATCTGTCACGGTGATGCTGCTGAGCAGGCTGAGAAAGAGAAGGCTGCTATCCTGGAAGCTGTACCACAGGCTCAGGTTATTATTATGCCAATGAGCCCGATTATTGGAATTCATACTGGTCCTGGAGTACAGGCGGTTATTTATTTTGGAAATAACAGATAACGAAAGCCTTTTTTCAGACACGCTCCAGGATAGCAAAAATTCAGAAATCATTGAGCGTTCCAAATGTATATCCCATTTCTTTCCATTTGGTCAGCAGTTCATCCAGAATCTGTCCATTTGTGGAAGAAGTATTGTGCAGCAGGACAATTGCCCCTGGGTGGATTCGTGTGAGAAGCTTATCGAAGGCTTCCTCTCTGGTTGGCTGTTTATCCTGATACCAGTCCACGTAGGCAAGACTCCAGAAGAAGGTTTTATACCCCAGTTCCTTTGCCATGGACAGATTTGCTGTACTGTAAATTCCCTGAGGCGGCCGGTAGAATTTCGTCATGGATTCTCCGGTCGTTTCTTTATACAGATTTTCCACGCCCTCCAGCTGTTTCCTGAAATCATTCAGAGAAGAAATCCCGGACATATCCGGGTGAGAGAGGGTATGATTTCCTACAATATGTCCTTCCTGAACCATTTCTTTTATCAGATCTCCATTATCTCTTATGAAATTTCCAACAACGAAAAAAGTTGCTTTTACATTGTGTTTTTTCAATGCATTAAGAAGCAGCGGTGTATTGCCATTTTCATAGCCACAGTCAAAAGTAAGATAGAGTATTTTCTCCTGGGTATCCTTTGCAAAGTAGGCGTTATAGGAAGCAAGATCTTGGATGGAAGCATTTCCTACAGGACGTTTTCCTTCTTCCTGGAAACTGAGTCCCCAGCTTGCGCAGTCTGATGAAGTAGCGACTGCTTCCGGGGGCGAAAAATGTTGGACGATCACCCGGGCGGCAGAACCAGCCAGAAAGGATAGGGCGAAGAGAAGAGGAACGCCGGCGTAGTGGAGAAAGTCTTTGATCGCAGGGCGATTTTTCGAGCAAAAAGAGGAAATATGCGAAGAGAATTTTTCCTTCAGTGCTGGAAAAGAAAAAATGGGAAATTTCATGAAGAGAAAACCTCACGGGTATTTTTTTACAGATATATGAGAAAATAAAAGCTTTATGCCAGAGCGTGTTTGAAAAATCATGCGAATAAGGGCAAGGCAGCTGCCTGAAAATGAAAGGAAAATCCAGGCATTAATTAAGCCACCAGCATCGACGTTTACTGGTGGCTTAAATCTGATCCATATCCAATGGAATGTACCTCTCTTTCCGAATATATTATGCGTTTAAAACAATTGGAATTAAGGCTTACGTTCTTGGTGGACTGTACCTCGCTTTTCTTAAAGTGTTAAAAATTAAGATGTTTCGTTATGCTTCTGGTGGTCCGTACCTCTCTTTCTTAGATTATAAGTAATGAACTTATGTTTTCGGTGGTCTCACTCCTTTTTGTTTTTATTTTTAAGTTCCTTTTGTTTTATGAACTTACTATAACAGATTACTTCCAGTTTGTCAATGAATAATTTGAAAAAATATTATTTTATATAAAATAAAAAGTTTATATATGCGAAAATAATTGAAAATTCAGACAATATTTCCGCGTATAATGTGGTATGATGAAACTATAAAGAATATGGCTTTTCAACGTGATAAAGTGCTGGGAAGCTGTATGACAGAAGATGAGGAGGAAGCGAAGATGTTAAATGCAATTCTTGATGAATTGAAACTGAATGCCCTTGTGATCACAGATCCGTATAACATGCGACATGTAAGCGGTTTTCGCGGCGGCGAGGGCGCTTTATATATTTCAGCAGCCCAGAAGGTGCTGATCACAGATTCCCGTTATACGGAGCAGGCCGGTAAAGAGAGCGATTTCACAGTAATCGAAGAGTGCCGTGGGCATAACCGTCAGACGATTCTGAAGGAGTGTATGGAGAAGGAGAATGTAAGCAGCGATTTCCATATGGGATATGAGGATCAGTCCATGCTTTGCTGTGATTTTGATAAGCTCAGAAAGGAACTGCCGGTTCAGACATGGACACCTCTTGGCAGCAGAATCGATGATCTTCGCCAGGTTAAGACTGAGGAAGAACTGGAGTATCTGGCAAGAGCCGAAGAAATCGGGGACAAAGCATTTGCAGAATTTTTGAAAATCGTGAAACCAGGAATGACAGAGCTGGAAGCTGCGGCAGAACTGGAATATCTGATGAAAAAAGAGGGAGCAGAGGATTTAAGCTTTAACACGATCATCGCTTCCGGTCTGAATTCTTCCATGCCTCATGCAATCCCAGGAGATAAGAAGCTGGAGGAAGGGGATTTTGTTACCTGTGATTTTGGCTGTAAATACAAGGGATACTGCTCCGATATGACACGTACCTTTGTACTCGGAAAAGCAAGCGATAAACAGAAAGAAATTTACAATGTTGTATTAAAAGCACAGCTGGCCGGTCTTGCAGCAGTAAAGGCTGGTGTAAGCGGAGCAAGTGTGGATAAGGTGGCGAGAGATATTATTACAGAGGCTGGTTACGGTGACTGTTTTGGCCACGGACTTGGTCACAGTGTAGGTCTTTTCATCCATGAAAGTCCGCGCCTGTCTCCCTCTGACGATACCATTCTGAAAGCCAATATGATCGAGACTGTTGAGCCGGGTATTTATGTACCTGGTTTCGGAGGGGTTCGTATTGAGGATATGGTAGTGGTAACGGAGGATGGCTGCCGCAATCTGGCACATTCTCCTAAGGAACTGATTGAGGTTCCCGTTGAGAAATAAAGAGCTGATATATATAGTGAATAGATAGTGATGTCGCCGACAGGCGAAATGTCTGTTTTGTGAAAGAAAATTATCTGCCCGGGCGGCATCTGAGTTTCTTTTATGATTAAAATGTTAATATTGTTATTAAAATATGGAAAGGAATAAGAAAATGCTGAAACAATTATCAATTTTTGCGGAAAATATCAAAGGGAAAATGCAGAAGGTGACTGGAATCCTCCTGGAGGAGGATATTAATATCCTTGGTTCTGTTACCAATGACAGTGCTGAATATGGAATTATACGTATGGTTGTTTCCAAACCTGAGCAGGCGTTAGAAGCGCTGACAAAGGCTGGTTTTATCTGTAAGCTTAGTGATGTTCTTGGAATCGAGGTAAAGGATGAGGTTGGTAATCTGAACAAACTGCTTCTCAGTCTCCAGGAGAGCAACATCAATATTGATTATCTGTATCTGTCTTTCAACCGTGCTACCGGACTTCCGATCATGGTTCTACACGTACCGGATATCAGTGAGGTGGAGGCATGTCTGAGAAATAAGGGATTTAATTCCATTTCTGAGGTTCATTGAGCACTTCTGACAGAAACAGAATCTGAAATCCTGCATAGAACTCTGAATAGTTGGAAAAACTACCGTTATCAATCTTTAGGAGGTAAGGAAATGTTACGGTATTTGCCTATTCGGAAGATTCACGCAAGACAAATTCTGGATTCCAGAGGCAATCCTACTGTGGAGGTAGAAGTGACAGTTGGAGAAGGCGTTATTGGAATCAATGGATATACAGGCCGTGCAGCGGTTCCATCCGGCGCGTCCACAGGAAAATTCGAAGCATTGGAGCTAAGAGACGGCGATAAAGGAAATTATAAAGGCCTTAGTGTACAAAAAGCAGTGGATAATGTAAACACGAAAATCTCGGAGGCAATTCTGGGAGAAAATGCACTGGATCAGACCTATATTGATTCTCTTCTGATCCAGACAGATGGTACGGACAATAAAAGCAATCTCGGGGCAAATGCCACTCTGGGTGTTTCTATGGCGGTGGCGAGGGCAGCCGCTATGGCACTTCGGATTCCGCTTTATCAGTATATCGGAGGCTGTCATGCGAACAGGATGCCAGTACCAATGATGAATATTTTGAATGGCGGGCGGCATGCGGACAATACAGTGGATCTTCAGGAGTTTATGATCATGCCAGTTGGGGCTTCCTGTTTTTCAGAGGGAATCCGCATGTGTGTGGAGATTTATCAGTCACTGAGGATTCTTTTAAAAAAGAAAAATCTGTCTACAGCAGTGGGCGATGAGGGTGGTTTTGCACCGGATCTGAAGGATTCCAGGGAGATTCTGGAATTGATCCTTGAGGCTGTGAAGAACGCCGGATATGAGCCGGGAAAAGATATTGGCATTGCCATTGATGCGGCAGCCAGTGAATTATATGACGGAGAAAAAGACGGTTACTATTTTCCTGGGGAGAGTAAGATGACTGGAAAAGAAGTGATCCGGGATTCTAATGAAATGATCCGTTATTACGAAAATCTGTTGGATGAATTTCCTGTTGTTTCTATCGAGGACGGACTGCAGGAGGATGACTGGGAGGGCTGGAAAGCTATGACGGAGCGGCTTGGAAGCCGTGTACAGCTGGTTGGGGATGACCTTTTTGTGACAAATATCAAACGGCTGTCCTGTGGAATAAAGCTTGGAACAGCAAATGCAATCCTGATCAAGGTAAATCAGATCGGAACCCTGACAGAGTCTCTGGAGGCAGTAGAACTGGCTGCACGGGCGGGTTATCGCTCTGTTATTTCCCACCGCTCCGGTGAAACGGAGGATTCCTTTATTGCAGATCTTGCAGTGGCAACTGGTGCGGGGCAGATCAAGACTGGTGCACCATGTCGTTCAGATAGAAATGCCAAGTATAATCAGCTTCTGAGAATCCATGAGCAGCTTGGCAGACTGTCGATGTATGAGAATCCGTTTGCCTGACCCTGAAAAAAACGATAGCGTAATTTGTCCAAATTCAAGATAAAAAGGAGTTGAAATCAAATGCTGGCTATGGTACAATATCTCCTAGTTGATTAGGAGGTGTAACCACGTGCAGATTTTAAGAACGATTTTAACAATTCTTTTTGTTATAGATTGTATTGCCCTTACCGTAGTAGTCCTTATGCAGGAAGGTAAGTCACAGGGTCTTGGTGCGATCGCCGGAGCTGCAGACACATACTGGGGTAAGAACAAAGGACGTTCCATGGAGGGCGGTCTTGTTAAGGCAACTACAGTTATGGGAGTTTTGTTCTTTGTACTGGCAGTTGTATTGAACCTGAATTTCTAAGAATAAACTGGGAAACACTCTTGTTGATCTGATCGCAAGAGTGTTTTTTATGTAAGCGGAAAATCCTGCTTTGCAGGATTCTTTCCTGATAATAGGAAATTATGGAAAGATGGTAGAAAAGTTTTGTGATAATTACAGTCTGTGCGTGCGATTTTAATAGAGCAGCTTGCGTGTGCAGGTATTAAGAAGGAGACAAATTGAGTAAAGACAGAGAATTTGACAAACGAAAAAAATTTATGATGGAGCTTCTTGGAGATCCAGTGTACCAGCCTATGCGTTTCCGGGAAATTGCAGGTCTTCTGCGCCTTTCAAAGGACGAGAAGAAGGATCTGTACCGTGTTCTGGATGATCTGGTAGCAGAGGGAAAGGCTGACCTGGATTCCAAGGGACGTTATTCCAAAGTAACTGGAAGAAAGCGCGGGAAAGAGAAGCAGCGTGGAAAAAGAGAAGAACGTGACGAGAAGTTTTCGGGTAAACGTTCCGGGAAATATGCAGAAGAAAGCTCCGAGAGACGTACCGGGAAGAAAGATGAGAAACATTCCGATAAGAAATATAATGATAAGCAGGCTGGAAAGTATGATCACCGCAAGCCCGACGATCGTTACGGCAGGGGAAAAGATAAGTACAACGAATATCCGGACAGTCCATCTGTGGAAGGCACCTTCATCGGTCATCCCAAGGGCTTTGGCTTCGTGGAAATCGAGGGGGAAGACAACGACGTATTTATTCCGGAAGATTGTACCGGAACGGCTATGCACCAGGATAAGGTTCGTGTTATAATCACAAAAGAGCCGCAGGAAGGCAAACGCCGCGAGGGAATTGTAGTAAAAGTTCTGGAAAGAGGTATGACCCAGATCGTGGGAACCTACGAGAACAGCCGTGACTTTGGTTTTGTGGTAAGTGACAACCCTAAATTTTCCAGGGATGTATTTATTCCGAGAAAAGATTCCCAGGGAATTAAGGACGGGGATAAGGTAGTGGTGGAAATCACCAGCTACGGAAGCAAGAATCGCAATCCGGAAGGTAAGATCGTAGAGAATCTGGGAAGCTGCCGTGCACCTGGAACAGATATCCTTGCCATTGTAAAAAGCTTTGGCATTCCAAGCGAATTTCCGGATAAAGTAATCCGTCAGGCTGACCGTGTGCCGGATCATGTTCTGGATGCTGACAGGGATGGCCGACTGGATCTTCGCCATCTTCAGACCGTCACCATCGACGGAGAAGACGCCAAGGATCTGGATGATGCAGTTACTTTGACAAAGGAGAATGGCATCTATCATCTTGGTGTTCACATTGCAGATGTAAGCAATTATGTACAGGGAGGAAGTGCACTGGACAAAGAAGCACTGAAAAGGGGCACCAGTGTATATCTTGCTGACAGAGTCATTCCAATGCTTCCGGAACGGCTGTCTAACGGAATCTGTTCATTGAATCAGGGGCAGGACCGCCTGACTTTAAGCTGCCTTATGGATATTGATGAGAATGGTACAGTAGTTGCTCATCGGATTGCAGAGACGGTTATTCGAGTGGATCGTCGTATGAGTTATAATCAGGTCAGATGTATTCTTGAAGATGGAGACACTGAGACAAGCAGAGAGTATAAGGAATTTGTGCCAATGTTTTTCCTTATGAAAGAATTATCGGCACTTTTGAGAAGCAAGAGACATAACAGAGGTTCTATTGATTTCGATTTTCCTGAAAGCAAGATCATTCTGAACGGGGCAGGACGGGCAATTGATGTGAAGCCATACGAACAGAATGTTGCTACACAGATCATAGAAGATTTTATGCTGATGGCAAATGAAACAGTGGCAAAAGAATACTGCCAGGGAGAATATCCGTTTGTTTACCGTACGCATGACAATCCGGATCCGGAAAGAGTGGAAAGCCTTCTTACGCTTCTGAGACACCAGGGGATTCAGGTGCAGAAAGCATGTGAGGAAATCACACCAAAGGAAATTCAGGAGATTCTTGAGCAGATTCAGGGAATGCCGAATGAAATGATGATCAGCAGACTGATGTTGAGAACGATGAAACAGGCACGATATACAACAGAGTGCAGCGGACACTTTGGGCTTGCGGCGAAATATTACTGTCATTTTACCTCTCCGATCAGAAGATATCCGGATTTACAGATCCACCGTATCATTCGTGATAATATAAGAGGCAGATTACAGCGAGAAGGAAAAACAGAACATTACAGGGAAATACTGGAACATGTGGCAGAACAGTCCAGCGTATGCGAAAGACGTGCACAGGAGGCGGAGAGAGAGTCTGACCGTCTGAAAAAAGCAGAGTATATGTCCTATCATCTGGGAGAAATTTTCGAGGGAATTATTTCGGGAGTTACTGCTTATGGATTTTATGTGGAACTTCCGAATACAGTGGAAGGCCTCGTTCATATCACGGCACTGTCAGATGATTATTATGAATTCGATGAGGAAAACTATGAACTTCGTGGAGAGCTTACGAAGAAAGTTTACCATCTGGGGCAGAAAGTTACGGTCAGAGTGGCAGATGCAGATGCACTGAAACGAACGGTGGATTTTTCGGTAGTTGAAAACACTGTAGATGAGATGAGTCTGAACGAATAAAGGAGGTGTTTTTCATGGCAAAAAAATCTGGAATGAAATTGATCGCAAATAATAAAAAAGCTTTTCATGACTATTTTATAGAGGATACTTATGAAGCAGGGATCGCACTTGTCGGCACTGAGGTGAAGTCGCTCAGAGCAGGTAAATGCAGTGTGAAGGAATCGTTTATTCGTGTGGAAAACGGGGAAGTATACATTTACGGGATGCATATCAGTCCTTATGAGAAGGGAAACATTTTTAACAAAGATCCTATGAGAGTCCGTAAATTACTTCTTCACAGATATGAGATCAACAAAATCGAAGGAAGTCTTCAGGAAAAAGGCCTGACTCTTGTACCACTGAAAGTATATTTCAAGGACAGTCTTGTGAAACTTGAAATAGGAGTTGCACGCGGTAAAAAGTTGTATGACAAGAGACAGGATATTGCGAAGAAAGACCAACGGAGAGAGGCAGAAAGAGAATTCAAAGTCAAAAATCTGTAACTTTAAAAAAAGTATGAATTCGCAGACAATTAGTTGACAAGAATTTGATACTCTGTATAATTAAACTAAAAGATGACTATTCTGGTTACTGTGAACGGAGTGAACAGTAACCTATTCCGCGACTAGAATTAGGAGGAAATATATATGATCAGGAAAAGATATCTGGCAGCAGCCGGACTGTTGACACTGGCTGTTGTGGCAGCAGGATGCGGTAAGAAAAATGATGCAGGTTCTGTAGTACAGACAACACCAACTCCGACCGAAGAAACTTCAGTATCCCCGACTCCGACGCCGGAGATGGTAAATATGGAAGAAACTGTTGAAAAGAATATCATGGGTGAGAAGACATCCACAGCATCAAAGGTGACTATTGTAAATCAGACAGGATCTGAGATCGCAGCGATCTATATCAGAGAGACTCCGTCTGATGACGCAGATGAAGACACCGCAGATGAGTGGGGTGATGATCTGGTAAACGGTATGTTTACACTGAAGAGTGGAGACAATGCAGTTTATTACTATGAGAAACCACAGTCAGCGTCAACCATATATGATATCAGAATTACGTACACAGATGAAGAAAAAAATGAATGTTTCTTCAGAAAACTGCCGCTTACAACGATTAAACAGATCACACTTCGTATGGATGGAAAAGATGAAGATGCGATTCCGTATGCAACCTATATGACGGCAAACAGTACGAAGGAAATCTCAACACTGAATGATGTTAAGAAGAGACTCGGTCTGGAAACAGATGAGGACAGTGATTCTGTGACACCGACTCCGACAGAGGCACCGGATGATTCCAATAATTCCAATAATTCCAATACAGATAATCCGGATCCGACGACAGCACCATCGGATAATAGTAACAGCAGCAATAATAATCCAAGCAGCGATGATCCTACAAATTCCACGATTCAGACAGCAGAGAAATATATCGGTATGTCTATTGATGACCTTGTCGGAGCCGTAGGGGATTCCCAGTCTTCCGAATATGATGATGACTCTGCTACCGGAACAACTGGATATTACTATTATCCGGATTTCACAGTTTCCACATCTGTAGATGAAGAAGGAAATGAAATCGTTACAGGAGTTTGGTAAAGATAAACAATGCTGTGGCATTGCGGGAAAGGATAAATGATCTATGAAAAGAATATTACTGAAATTAAGTGGAGAAGCTCTTGCCGGAGCCGAAAAAAAAGGATTTGACGAGGCAACGGTTATTGCTGTTGCAAAACAGATCCGTGCGGTTGCAGAAGAAGGAACACAGATTGGTATTGTGATCGGTGGAGGCAACTTCTGGAGAGGCCGTACAAGCGAGACGATCAATCGTAACAAAGCAGATCAGATCGGTATGCTTGCCACTGTGATGAATTGTATTTATGTATCTGACATCTGCAGATATCTGGGACTTAAGACAGAAATCTTTACACCATTTGTATGTGGCGCATTCACAAAACTTTACTCAAAAGATGCAGTAGAAGAGGCATTTGCAGAAGGCAAGATTCTTTTCTTTGCAGGAGGAACAGGCCATCCGTATTTCTCAACAGATACAGCTACAGTTCTGCGTGCTGTTGAGATCGAAGCAGAAGCAATCCTTCTTGCAAAGGCAGTAGATGGTATTTATGACAGTGATCCGAAACTGAATCCGAATGCTGTGAAATACGATGAGATTTCTATTGAAGAAGTTGTTGATAAAAAACTTGCAGCAATGGATCTTACTGCATCTATTATGTGCCTTGAACAGAAGATGCCGATGCTGGTATTTGGCCTTGAAGAAGAAAACAGTATTGTAAATGCTGTACATGGTAAATTTACAGGAACAAAAGTAACTGTATAAGAGAATTCTAAAAAATAAAATATAACCGGAGAAGGAGAATTCGACAAATGGATGAAAGAGTTCAGAAATATGAGCAGAAAATGACAAAAACACTGGAAGGCTTTGAGACAGAGCTGACCACGATCCGTGCAGGACGTGCAAATCCGCATATCCTTGACAAGATCACAGTAGATTATTATGGTAGCCCGACACCACTTCAGCAGGTTGCGAACATTACTGTACCGGAAGCAAGAATGATTCAGATCCAGCCATGGGAATCCAGCCTGATCAAAGGCATTGAGAAAGCGATCCTTACTTCAGATCTTGGACTGAATCCGAGCAACGATGGTAAGATCGTGCGCCTGGTTCTGCCGGAACTGACGGAAGAACGTCGTAAAGATCTTGTAAAAGACGTAAAGAAAAAAGGAGAAGCAGCCAAGGTTGCTGTTCGTAATATTCGCCGTGATGCAAATGATGCATTTAAGAAGCTGACCAAACAGGATGTTTCTGAGGATGAAGTAAAAGATCTGGAAGATGCAGTACAGAAGCTTACAGATAAGTTCATCAAGAAGATTGATGCAGCGGTTGAGACGAAATCAAAAGAAATCCTGACAGTATAAGAATTGTGCAATTGTCAGATTGGAGGGAGAGGGAGAGCCGGAAAGGGCTCTCTTTCTGTTCGCTCTGCTAAGAGAGGAGAAAACATGGAAAATATGAAAGTCCCGAATCATATTGCGATTATTCTCGATGGAAACGGCAGATGGGCAAAAGCCAAAGGGATGCCGCGAGGATATGGACATATCAAAGGATGTGCAAATCTTGAGTCTATCTGTGATGACATTAAAGATCTCGGCGTAAAATATCTTACAGTGTATGCTTTTTCTACAGAAAACTGGAAGCGTTCCAGAGAAGAAGTCGAAGGTCTGATGAAACTGTTCCGCAGTTATCTCAAAAAATGTATGAAGAGTGCAGAAAAGAATCATATGCGTGTGAAAATCATCGGAGATCCGACTGCGTTTGATCAGGATATACAGGACAAGATCAGGAAACTCGAAGAATTTTCAAAAGATTACGATGAATTATATTTTCAGATTGCATTGAATTATGGAAGCCGCGATGAGATCACCCGTGGAATGCGTAAACTTGCACAGGATGCAGCTGATGGAAGATTGAATCCGCAGGAAATTACGGAGGACACGATTTCGGGGTATCTGGATACAGCAGGTGTTCCGGACCCGGATCTGTTGATCAGAACCAGCGGAGAACAGAGACTGTCCAATTTCCTTATGTGGCAGCTGGCATATACAGAGTTTTATTTTACAGATGTTGCATGGCCGGATTTTCATAAAGAAGATCTGATCAGAGCAATCGAAAAATACAATGGAAGAGACCGCCGCTATGGAGGCGTGAAGGAGGAATAAAATATGTTTAAGACACGACTCATAAGTGGCATTCTGCTTGTAATCGCTGCGCTTCTTACGATCATAAGCGGAAACTATGTGCTGTTTGTGACATTGCTCTGCGTTTCTCTGCTTGGAATGCAGGAACTTTATAAGGCAATGGGGG
>OLRP01002504.1_pt1 | contig 12562 bp, 7 predicted proteins | sample 1672401 | NCBI WGS metagenome assembly OLRP01 (sample SAMEA3136682, study PRJEB25190) | human gut metagenome | reverse complement strand
GGTATTATGTTTCTCGGCACGGAATACCGGTCCGGTCTCAAACACACGATCAAAAACACCTACCATCATCTGTTTATAAAACTGTGGGCTCTGTGCAAGAACAGCCGGTTTGTGGAAATAGGTGAATTTGAAAAGGTTTGCACCACCCTCGGCTCCTCTTGCGCCGATCTTCGGTGTATGGATTTCAGTAAATCCCTGTTCGTAGAGGAAATCACGGAAAGCACGTGTCAGTGCTTCCTGAATCTTAAATTTGGAGCGCTCCTGCACATTACGGAGTGCGATCGGACGTAAATTCAGTTTTGCCTCCAGAGATGTATTTAATTTCCATTTATCAATTGCCAGCGGCATTGGTTCCGCCGGTGATGAAAGAATCTCGATCTCCTGAACACGGACTTCTCTTCCATGAGGTGCTCGTTCTTCCTCATGGAGAATTCCTTTCACACGGAGAGTCATAGCCTCTTTCAGATCATGAATGGAAAGATTTGCTTTTTCATTTTCTACAACAGTCTGAAAAAGTCCCTCTCTTCTTCTCAGGATCACAAAAGCCACATCGCCCATATTACGGATGCTGTGAACGGCTCCTTCCAGAACTACTTCCTGATTTAAGAGAGAAGTACCAGTCAGTTCATCCCACTCGGTTACTTCTTTTTTGCAAATACCGTTCAAAAACTCCATTTCCTCATCCTCCATATATCTAGTCTTTTTTATTTAACTTTCGTATAACAGCATCAGAAGCATCTGTGCTGTTTCTACCATATTGGTTCCGGAATCCATACTTGATTTCTGGATATACCGATATGCATCATCCTCACTCAGGTGATTTCGCTGCATCAGCATCATTTTTGCATTGGATATATAATTCTGTTCTTTCTCGGAACGAAGCTTTGGTTTCTTTTTCTCTTTGCGTTGCTTACGTTCCTGCTGCATAAGAATCATATTTACCGTATTGATCAGGTCACTGGCTTTCATTGGCATTTCTACTGACAGAATCGATGGTGGTACTTCACATATCACCCTCGCAGACGCCAGAAGCAGCATTTCAAAATCTTTTGGCATACACTCTGCCAGATCCAGATAATTCATATCAGGAAGACGATGCCCACAGATCAAAACACCATTTCCTAATTCAGATGCGCTGGAAAGAGCATTCGATGCAGTACTGCATACAGAGGCTACCGCTAATCCGTGGCGTTCCAGAACACTGCGGATTTTTCTGGCATCTTCTATTTTTGGTAATGCAATAACAATGCTGCTCATACCAGTGTCTCTCCTCCTTCAGACCTCATACGTTTCTCCTACAAGGCCATATGCTTACAGGCGATACAGATATTCTGCAATTTCCCAGTCAGTTACCTGCTGTATATATCGCAGCCATTCATTTTTCTTGGCTGCAACATACTGTTTGCAGAACTCTTCTCCCAGCACGTCCTTTACCCATGTACTTTCCTCAAAATAGTCAATTGCCTCTTTCAGCGTTGACGGAAGATGCTCCGCCTGTTGTCCCTGCATTGCAAGGTTTGATGATTTCGTCGGCGTAATCTTGTTTTTGATTCCATCCAGACCTGCTGCCAGGCAGATTGCCAGAACAACATACGGATTCGCGGAAGTATCGGGACTTCGAAGTTCTACTCTGATTCCTTCGCCTCTGGTAACTGGAATGCGAACAAGTGAATTCTGATTATTCTCTGTCCAGGTAAGTTCTGTCGGAGCATCATATCCCGGAACAAGTCGTTTATAGGAATTAACCAGCGGATTGGTGATCAGTGCCATTTCCTTGCTGTGTGCCAGAAGACCTCCGATAAAATAGCATGCCTCATTACTTAATTTGGACGGATCATCCGGATCCACAAAAATATTTCTTCCATTTTTAAACAGCGAAAAATGGATATGCATGGCGGAACCATTTACTTCCCGTCTTGGTTTCGGCATAAATGTCGCATGAAGTCCATGGCGTTTGGCTACGGTCCTTACAGCCATCTTAAAGGTCATAACTGCGTCTGCCATCTCACGTGCTTCCCCGTAATGAAGGGCGATCTCATGCTGTGCAGGTGCTGTCTCATGATGAGAGGATTCCACCTCAAATCCCATATCCTCAAGAGTCAGTACCATATCACGTCTTGCATTTTCACCCAGATCCACCGGACTTACATCCAGGTATCCGGCTTTTTCGTGAGAAACCGTTGTAGGCATTCCGTTGTCATCAATATGAAACAGGAAAAACTCGCATTCCGGGTCAACATAGCAGGTGTATCCTGCCTCTTCTGCTGCCTGCGCTGTTTTTTTCAGAATGTATCTGGAGCTCATCTCATGCTCAGATCCGTCTGCACGGCGCATATCACAGATCAGTCTTGCAACCTTTCCCTGCTGAGGACGCCATGGGAGAATTGAAAAAGTATCGTAATCCGGATACAGGATCAGATCCGGCTCCTTCTCTCCAACAATGCCCGCAATATGAGAGCCGTATACAACGCACTGGTTATCCAGGGCTCTTGGAAGCTCTCTTGCTGTGATCGCAATATTTTTCAGAGTTCCAAACATATCTGTAAACTGGAGGCGGATGAACTCTACGTCTTCCTCCTCTGCCATTGCAAGAATCTCTTCTCTGGTATAATTCCCCATAGTATTCTCTCCTTTATTTCCTCATCACACAAAATAATTACCCTAAAAAATAGAAAAAGGGTGCACTTCAGAGAGCTTTCGCTCCTGAAGAACACCCTTGTTCATGGACGTAATTATAGCAATCGGTCAATTCTTTGTCAACTTTTTTTTAAAGGAAATTAGGGGCAAAAAGAACTTTGCCCCTGGTATTTTTAACTTTTTTACTGTAAATATGAATAACTCATCAGAGATTCATCCACTGCCTTCGCAGCCTCACGTCCCTCGTGGATCGCCCATACGACAAGTGACTGTCCACGGTGCATATCGCCTGCTGTGAATACACGGTCTACGCTTGTTGCGTACTGCTCCGGTTTTGTCTCCACGTTGGTTCTTGGTGTCAGTGCTACACGGAAAGCATCGGTTACATATTTCTCGCTTCCGAGGAAACCTGCTGCAATCAGTACCACATCTGCAGGAATCACTTCCTCGCTGCCCTCGATAGGAACCATGTTGAATCTTCCGGTCTTTTCGTCTTTTACGCTTTTCAGTTTGACAATCTTTGCCTTGCAGACATTTCCTTTTTTATCTTTGATAAATTCGGTAACGGTTGTCTGATAGATTCGCGGGTCATGACCAAATACTGCAATAGCCTCTTCCTGGCCGTAATCGGTTTTCAAAACCTTCGGCCACTCCGGCCACGGGTTGGACGGTGTTCTTGTTACCGGAGGCTTTGGCATCATCTCAAGCTGTGTTACGGATTTTGCACCAAGACGGATGGAAGTTCCCACACAGTCATTTCCGGTATCACCACCGCCGATGACCAGAACATGTTTGCCTTTTGCAAGCTCATATGGGAATTTTGCAAAATCGGTATCCAGAAGGTTTTTTGTTACCTGTTTCAGGAAATCCACTGCAAAGTAGATTCCTTTTGCATCTCTTCCTGGAACCTTGATATCTCTCGGATGGGAAGCTCCGCAGCAGAGAAGGACACGGTCATAATCTTTCAGAAGCTGCTCCGCGGTAATGTCCACACCAACGTTGATGTTGGTGACAAACTTCACGCCTTCCTCTTCCATCAGTTTCAGTCTGCGGTCGATGACTTTTTTCTCCAGTTTCATATTCGGGATACCATAGCGGAGAAGTCCTCCGATACGGTCGTTTCTTTCAAATACGGTTACGCTGTGACCACGGCGGTTCAGCTGCTGTGCTGCTGCCAGTCCGGAAGGGCCGCTTCCGATGACTGCGATTGTCTTTCCTGTGCGGACAGGCGGGATCTGTGGTTTTACCCAGCCTTCTGCATAGGCAGTCTCGATAATGGCTTTCTCATTTTCCTTTGTGCTGACCGGATCTCCGTTCAGGTTGCAGGTACAGGCAGCTTCACAGAGTGCCGGGCATACTCTTGAAGTAAACTCCGGAAAACTGTGGGTCTTGTTCAGACGAAGAAACGCCTGTTTCCAGTTTCCTGTGTATACAAGATCGTTTGTCTCAGGAACCAGGTTGTGAAGCGGGCAGCCGGAAGCCATTCCGCCGATCATCATACCTGCCTGGCAGAAGGGAACGCCGCAGGCCATGCAGCGTGCTCCCTGAAGTTTCTGTTTTTCTTTATTTAACGGAATACGAAATTCGTTGAAATTCTGAATACGTTCTTTTGGCGGCAGAACTTTTGCCGTTTCTCTTTCATAATCTAAAAATCCAGTTGGCTTTCCCATTTCCTCATCCTCCTTAATGTTTCACGCCGATGCTCTCATAGAATGCTTCCATCTGTGCCTGCTGGCTGGTCAGACCTTTTTCTTCCAGCTTTGCACTTAATGTGATCATTCTCTTGTACTCATCCGGAATGAGTTTTTTGAAGTGAGGCAGATAGGAATCAAAATCAGCCAGCACCTTCTTACCGATCTCGGAGCCTGTTGCTTCCACATGAGCCTCGATGAGATCACGAAGCTCTTTTTTATCATATTTATTATCCACTTTTTCAATGGAGATCATTGCTTTGTTAAGGTTCTTGTAAAGAACGTTGTCCACATCAAGAACATAAGCGATACCGCCGCTCATACCTGCCGCGAAGTTCTTTCCGGTTTTTCCGAGAACTACCACACGACCACCGGTCATGTACTCGCATCCATGCTCACCAACACCCTCAACTACTGCCACTGCACCGGAGTTACGAACTGCAAAACGCTCACCTGCAACACCGTTGATAAATGCAGTTCCGCTGGTTGCGCCATAGAGAGCCACGTTTCCGACGATGATGTTATCCTCTGCCTTGTATCCGGCCTTCTCCGGTACTTTAACGATCAGCTTGCCACCGGAAAGTCCTTTTCCGAAGTAGTCATTGCTGTCGCCGGTAAGTTTCAGTGTCAGTCCTTTCGGGATAAATGCACCGAAGCTCTGTCCGCCTGCACCTGTACAGTTTACAGTTACAGTATCTTCCGGAAGACCCTCTTTGTGGTTTCTTGTGATCTCAGAGCCAAGGATGGTACCGAATGCACGGTCTGTGTTGGTAACATTTACATCAACGGAAACTTTCTCACCTTTCTGGATTGCCGGTGCACATTTCTTAACCAGAACTTTTTCATCCAGAGTTTTCTCAAGGTTGAAATTGTATACCGCTTTCGGATCAAACGTAACTTTACCTTTTCCTGCATATGGATTGTTCAGGATGGCGCTTAAGTCAACTTTGCCCTTGTGCGGCTCCTGTACGCTGTCAGAAACGGTAAGAAGATCTGTACGGCCTACCATCTCGTCAATGGTTGCAACACCCAGGCGTGCCATGTACTCTCTCAGCTCCTGTGCGATAAATCTCATGAAGTTCTCCACATACTCCGGTTTTCCGCGGAATCTCTTACGAAGTTCCGGATTCTGGGTAGCCACACCAACCGGGCAGGTATCCAGATTGCAGACTCTCATCATCACGCAGCCCATGGTTACAAGGGGAGCAGTTGCAAAACCGAATTCCTCTGCACCGAGAAGTGCTGCGATAGCAACGTCACGGCCGCTCATCAGCTTACCGTCTGTCTCGATACGTACACGGTTACGAAGTCCGTTCATGATCAGTGTCTGATGTGTCTCTGCAAGTCCCAGCTCCCACGGAAGTCCTGCATTGTGGATGGAGCTTCTCGGTGCCGCTCCGGTACCTCCGTCGTATCCGGAAATCAGAACGGTCTGTGCTCCGGCTTTTGCAACACCGGCAGCGACCGTACCGACACCAGCCTCGGAAACCAGTTTTACGGAAATATCTGCATACTTGTTTGCATTTTTCAGGTCATAGATCAGCTCTGCCAGATCCTCGATGGAGTAGATATCGTGGTGTGGCGGCGGAGAGATCAGGCTGACTCCCGGTGTGGAATGACGGGTTTTTGCAATCCACGGATAAACCTTCTTTGCTGGAAGATGTCCGCCTTCACCAGGCTTTGCACCCTGTGCCATCTTGATCTGGATCTCTCTTGCAGATACCAGGTAACGGCTGGTAACACCGAAACGTCCGCTGGCTACCTGTTTGATCGCAGAGCAGCGGTCATTGTCTGTTCCCGCGGAATCCAGACGCTCATCACTTTCGCCACCCTCACCGGTATTGGATTTTCCATGGAGATGGTTCATGGCGATGGCCAGTGTCTCATGTGCTTCCTGGGAAATGGAACCGTAGGACATGGCACCTGTCTTAAATCGTTTTACAATGTCGTCAACACTCTCAACCTGGTCGATGGGAAGAGGCTCTTTTGCAAACTTGAAGTCCAGAAGTCCTCTTAAGTTCCCATGACCTTCTTCGTCTACCAGTTTTGTATATTCTTTGAACATCTCATAGCTGCCCTGTTTTGTGGACTGCTGAAGAAGATGGATAGTACGTGGATTGTATCTGTGCTCCTCGCCCTGACTTCTCATCTTGTGAGCACCTACGCTGTCTAAAGTAAGGTCTGTGGCAAGTCCCAGCGGGTCAAATGCCTCAGAGTGGAGTTTTTCTACGTTATCCTCGATATCTTCCAGTGTGATTCCGCCTACACGGCTTACTGTTCCTGTAAAGTAGCGGTCGATCACATCCTGGGAAATTCCGATTGCCTCAAAGATCTGAGATCCCTGATAAGACTGGATGGTGGAAATACCCATCTTGGAAGCGATCTTTACGATACCGCTGATAACCGCATGATTGTAATCATCAACCGCTGCATAGTAATCTTTGTCCAACATATGGGTATCGATGAGTTCATGGATGGTATCCAGTGCCAGGTATGGATTGACAGCACTTGCGCCATAACCAAGAAGTGTTGCGAAATGATGTACTTCTCTCGGTTCACCGGACTCCAGGATCAGCGCAAGGGATGTACTCTTCTTTGTTTTTACAAGGTGCTGATGCACTGCGGAAACAGCAAGAAGAGACGGGATCGGCATATGGTTCTCATCTACGCCACGGTCAGAAAGGACCAGGATATTTGCGCCCTCACGGAAAGCCTTATCAACCTCTACGAACAGGCGGTCAATGGCACGTTCCAGTTTTGTACTCTTATAATACAAAGTAGAAATAGTCACAACCTTGAAGCCTTCCTTTTTCATGTTCTTGATCTTCAGCATATCGGTGTTTGTCAGGATCGGGTTGTTGATTTTAAGAACCTGGCAGTTCTCCGGATTCTGAACAAGAAGGTTTCCGTCTTTTCCTACGTATACGCTTGTGGAAGTAACGATCTCCTCACGGATGGCATCGATCGGCGGGTTTGTTACCTGTGCAAACAGCTGTTTGAAGTAGTCGAACAGTGGATAATGCTGTTTGGAAAATACTGCAAGCGGGGTATCATGGCCCATAGCTCCGATGCTTTCTGAACCATTTAATGCCATGTTGCGAATGGAAGTACGATACTGCTCATAGGTATATCCAAAAGCTTTCTGCAGACGTGCTCTTTCCTCCGGCGTGTACTCGATCACTCTCTGGTTCGGGATCTTGATATCACGGAGCTGTACCAGGTTGCTGTCCAGCCACTCTCCATATGGCTGTTTCTTTGCATATTTCTCTTTCAGCTCATTATCATCGATGACACGGCCCTGAACGGTATCAACCAGGAGCATTTTTCCAGGATGGAGACGCTCTTTTAATACGATCTTCTCCTCGTCTACCGGAAGAACACCAACCTCGGAAGAAAGGATCATATATCCGTCAGAAGTAATATAATATCTGGATGGACGGAGACCGTTACGGTCGAGAACCGCTCCCATCACATCACCATCCGAGAACAGGATGGATGCAGGTCCGTCCCACGGCTCCATCATGGTTGCATAATACTGATAAAAATCACGTTTTTCCTGGGAAATGGTATCATTGTTTGCCCACGGCTCCGGAATGGTGATCATCACTGCAAGAGGAAGATCCATTCCACTCATAACCAGGAACTCCAGGGTATTGTCAAGCATCGCAGAGTCAGAACCATTACGGTTGACTACAGGGAGAACTTTGTGGAGTTCGTCTTTCAGATACGGAGAATCCATGTTTTCCTCGCGGGCAAGCATTTTATCTGCGTTACCGCGAATAGTGTTGATCTCACCGTTATGTACGATGAAACGGTTCGGATGTGCTCTCTCCCAGCTTGGATTTGTGTTGGTACTGAAACGGGAATGCACCACTGCAATGGCAGATTCATAATCCTGACTCTGAAGATCTCCGAAGAATGTACGAAGCTGTCCAACCAGGAACATACCTTTGTATACAATGGTACGGCTGCTCATGGAAACTACGTAAGTATTGTCATTACTCTGTTCAAACTCACGGCGGGCAATGTAGAGCATACGGTCAAAGGCAAGGCCTTTTTCCACATCTTCCGGTTTCTTGATGAATGCCTGCATGATGCATGGCATACACTCTCTTGCCTTATGTCCAAGAACCTCCGGGAATACCGGCACTGTACGCCATCCAAGAAGCTCCAGGCCTTCTTTTTCCACGATGATCTCGAACATCTTCTTTGCCTGGGCACGTTTGATCTCATGCTGTGGAAAAAAGAGCTGGGCTACACCATATTCTCTCTCGCCGCCGATCTCAAAGCCCTCTTTCTTACAGACTTTTTTGAAGAATTTATGGGAGATCTGGAGAAGGATACCGACGCCATCGCCGGTTTTTCCTTCTGCATCTTTACCTGCACGATGCTCCAGATTCTCTACGATCTTAAGAGCATTTGCAACAGTATCATGTGTTTTCTTTCCTTTTATATTAACAACGGCTCCGATACCGCAGTTATCATGTTCGAATTCAGGGCGGTAGAGGCCCTGCTGCTGATTTCCTACTTCTCTCATTTTTCTCATCCTTTCATTGCAGCTTCTTCTGCCGTCTTTTTGTCAACTGCCGCCTGCACAAATCCACGGAACAGCGGATGTGCATGGTTCGGTCTGGACTTGAATTCCGGATGTCCCTGTGTTCCTACAAAGAACGGATGTCCGGCAATTTCGATCATCTCAACGATATGTGCATCCGGGGAAGTTCCTACGATGGACATTCCTTTTTCACTTAATTCTTTACGGAATGCATTGTTTACCTCATAACGATGTCTGTGACGCTCCTGGATCTCTTTCTTTCCAAAAAGCTCATAGGATTTGGAGCCTTCGGCCAGCACACACGGATAGCTTCCAAGACGAAGGGTTCCGCCAAGGTCTTCCACATCTTCCTGATCCGGCATCAGAGCAATGACCGGATGCGTGGTCTCCGGTGCCAGCTCAATGCTGTTGGCATCTTCATATCCAAGTACGTGGCGGGCAAATTCTACAATAGCCATCTGCATTCCAAGGCAGATGCCAAGGTACGGGATCTTATGAACTCTCGCATACTGTGCTGCAAGGATCATTCCTTCAGTACCACGGTTTCCGAATCCTCCCGGAACCAGAATTCCATCTACAGAATGAAGGGTCTGATCCAGGTTTTTCTCATTGAGCTCTTCAGAGTCTACCCAGACGATATCAACTTTTGCACGGCAGGAGATTCCACCATGTTTCAGGGCTTCCACAACACTTAAGTATGCATCATGAAGCTGTGTGTACTTACCAACCATGGCGATCTTCACGGTTTTGTCCGGGTGGCGGAGATTTTCTACCATATTCTCCCAGTCTGTAAGATCCGGTTTACGGTTCTCAAGTCTTAAGCTCTGCAGTACTACATCTGCCAGTTTTTCTCTTTCCATTGCAAGAGGAGCTTCATATAAATATTCTACATCCAGGTTCTGAAGTACGTGGCTTACCGGTACGTTACAGAACAGGGCGATCTTTCCACGGATATCATCAGTCAGAGGATACTCGCTTCTGCATACCAGAACATCCGGCTGGATTCCCATTCCCTGGAGTTCTTTTACGCTGGCCTGGGTCGGTTTGGTCTTCATCTCTCCGGAAGCACGAAGGTACGGGATCAGGGTAACATGAATAAGAATGGCATTGTCATGTCCCACATCATGCTGGAACTGACGGATGGATTCCAGGAACGGCTGACTCTCAATATCACCAACTGTACCGCCTACCTCGATGATGGCAATTCTGTCCTCATCCGCTGTTTTTGCTCTGTAAAAACGGCTCTTGATCTCGTTGGTGATATGCGGGATTACCTGTACAGTACCTCCGCCAAAATCACCGTGACGCTCTTTCTGAAGAACAGACCAGTAAATCTTACCGGTTGTCACATTGGAATTCTTGTCAAGGCTTTCATCAATGAAACGCTCATAATGTCCAAGGTCAAGGTCTGTCTCTGTACCGTCATCGGTTACAAAAACCTCTCCATGCTGAATGGGGTTCATAGTTCCCGGGTCAATATTAATGTAAGGATCAAACTTCTGCATGGTCACCTGATACCCTCTTGCTTTCAGAAGGCGTCCCAGGGACGCTGCGGTAATTCCTTTTCCCAGTCCGGAAACAACTCCGCCTGTTACAAAAACATACTTTACTGCCATCTTCGATTTCCTCCTCCATTTTGTGTTCCACAACAAAAAGGCGTCCGGAACAGGTTCCAAGGGGTGAGAATTCCCCTGTGGTACCGTTCCTGACGCCTTTGTCAGTTATCTTTCATATAAAATATGGTTTACTATAAACTATTTTTTTTTATTTGTCAATAACAGATTTTTTCTATATAGTCTGATGAATTTCTTCCTATGATATGGTGATACAGATGCAAATAATGCTGTGGATACAAAAAAACAGACGCCTGCCAGGGACTCCCATATGATGTCCTCTCTCTGCAGTCACGTCTGTTTTCTCTTTTTATTTTCTTTACGCTTTATCTCCCTCTGTGCTTCCCGCCTGTCACGCTACCGCAAACTTCTGAAGGAAACGGTTGAACTCGTGATCTTCCCCATGACAGGTTACAGTAAGGACCTTGGTCAGATCCATGCTGAGAATTCCAAGAATGGATTTTGCATCAATGATAACTCTGTTATATGAAATATCTACATCAAAGTCGCATTTGCTTGCAGCCTGTACAAACTCTTTCACATCTGCTGTTTCGTTTAACCTGATTTTCTGAGACATAAATTTCATCCTCTCTTCTCTCGGCCTTAAGAAAGGCCGGCAAACCGGTGACGCCAGATCTCTGCGATTCTTTTTCGTCACTTCTCATCTGGTTGTCTCACATTATGTCTCATGTTGTCGAATTTGTCAAGTTGATGTTTTTTATCATTTTTAAAGGTTATCCTATAAAAACCCGAATTTTATATAACAAAATTCGGGTTTTCTGCTTATTTATTGTATATTTTTCATATTTTCATTTTCGAATCAACCGACGTTCACTGTGAGATTAATTCCACACAGACCTTAATCCTGTTTGATTTCTTTCGGTATCTCCATCGGATAATTGCCGTCAAAACATGCTTTGCAAAGCGGAAGTCCGCCTGCCATGCCCTCCAGATAATCAATCTGCATATAACCCAGGGAGTCTGCTCCGATCATCTTACGGATCTCCTCCGTGCTGTGCTGAGCAGCAATGAGCTGGTCATTGGACGGCACATCGGTGCCAAAATAACAGGGATGTAAAAATGGCGGGGAGCTGATACGTACATGAACTTCTTTTGCTCCGGCCTCTTTCAGCATATGAATCAGGTTTGCAATGGTAGTTCCACGAACAATAGAGTCATCTACCAGAACAATCCTCTTTCCCTTTACTACAGATTCCAGAACACTCAGCTTCAGATGAACACTGGACTCTCGCTCCTGCTGGGTCGGTTTGATAAAGGTTCTTCCAATGTAACTGTTCTTATAGAACGCAAAACCAAACGGGATTCCGGATTCCTCAGAATAACCTTTGGCTGCCGGAAGTCCGGATTCCGGTACACCGGTTACCAGGTCTGCTTCTACCGGATAGGATTTTGCCAGAGATTTTCCCCCGCGGATCCTTGCATCATAGATCTTTACTCCATCCATGGTACTGTCCAGTCTGGCGAAATAGATATATTCAAAGACACAATGGGCATGCTTTTTCTGAACGTCCAGTTTGCTGGATTTCAGACCATCTTTGGTGATGGTGACGATCTCACCAGGCTCAATATCACGGATAAATTCTGCGCCTACAGATGTAAGTGCACAGCTCTCGGATGCCAGAACATAGGCATTGTCTCTTTTTCCAAGACAGAGGGGTTTCAGTCCGTAAGGGTCACGGGCACCGATCAGTTTCCGTGGGCTCATGATCACAAGAGCATATCCTCCGTGGATCTTCTCTACGGTTTTATGTACGGCTTCTTCTACAGTGGCAGAATGCACGCGCTCCCTTGCGATATGGAACGCGATAACCTCAGAGTCGGTAGTTGTATGGAAGATTGCTCCGGTCTGGATCAGTTCCCATTTCAGGGCTTCTGTATTGACCAGGTTTCCATTATGTGCAAGCGCCAGACTTCCCTTGATATAAGAAAGTACCAGCGGCTGTGCATTCTCCGCAACAGACTCTCCGGTGGTGGAATAGCGAACATGTCCGACGCAAAGGTCGCAATGATGATGCGCTTATTGCGGGCGCGGGCAAACAGGCTGC
>OLRP01002483.1_pt1 | contig 12656 bp, 8 predicted proteins | sample 1672401 | NCBI WGS metagenome assembly OLRP01 (sample SAMEA3136682, study PRJEB25190) | human gut metagenome | reverse complement strand
TGGACGGCTCCTTCGGCGCGTCTGAAAAAATGAAAGGCCTCGCGGTTTCCCGTGAGGCCTTTCGGAATCTGGTGCGCGGTACTGGTTTCGAACCAGTGACCCCTGCCGTGTGAAGGCAGTGCTCTACCACTGAGCTAAAGCGGCATGGTAATGAGGTGGCCCATATCTACAGAAGATGGCCCGTTGTGGCAAGCCGAAAATGGATAGGCAGGCATGGATATTTCCATTTTAAGAGATTCAAAACGTTTCAGGAGTCAAACAGGGAGCCCTGTTCCAGCGGCGGATCGGCAGGCGGTTCCTCCAAATGTGGGGCTGTTTCAGGATGCAGCGTTTCCGCGGAGGGGGCGGGTGAGCCTTCCGGCCGTTCCGCTGTTGCGGAAGGAGCGGTTGTTGGCCCTTCCGTTTCCTCATTTCCGGACTTGGCCGGAGGCATGATGCGGGAGACGCGTTCCACAGGATGCCTGGTAATGATATTTCCCTGGGCACCGCGGTTTTTGATTCTCAGGTCCGCGAAGTGGAAGGGCCTGATCAGGTTACGGAGTTTCAGAACGGCTTTCAGATAAACGTTTACGCTTATCTGGGAACTGTTTTCCTCCGTTTCATGCACGGAGAAGTGAAAGATGCGCGTTCCCTTTGCGCCTCGGGTAAGCGGATATTCCTTGTCCCTGGTGAACCCTCCTATGCGGAAACGCTTGGCGTACACAGGGCCGTCTTTTCCGTCCCGGTAAATCAGGTTGAACACGGGGTCGTCCTCTTTTTTGATGACGGAAATATAAAGGGGATTTTTACCAGCGAAAAATTTGTCCTGAATCCGCACGATTTTGAGCACGCCTGCATTGTCAATGATCAACACGTCATCCAGCGTGGAGCATTTGCAGACAGGGTTTCCCTTCTTGACGCCGTAACCGGCAAAGCCTTCGTCATCAATATACAATGTTTCATTGGCAACAGCCACCTGCGCGCGGTTTACGGAGCCGAAGGAGGAAATTTCCGTTTTCCGCGGATAGGCGGCGCCGTATTTTTTACGCAGGGCTTCAAACCAGCGGATAGTGAATTTGGTAAGCTGGTTGAGGTTCTTCTGCGTTTGTTCGATGTCCTCTTCAAGTTGGCGGATGTGCTGGTCTGCCTTGAAAGCGTCAAATTTGGAAATCCGCTTGATTTTGATTTCCGTCAGCCTTACCAAGTCGTCCCTGGTAATGGGGGCGCGCAGCCGGGATGCAAACGGCTGCAATTCCCGGTCAATGGTGCCGAGCACTTCTTCCCACGTTTCGGAATCTTCTATGGAGAGGTAGATGCGGTTTTCAATGAATATTTTTTCCAGGCTTGCCTGGTGCCACGCCTCGTTCAGTTCCTTGAGTCGGATTTCCTGTTCCTGGCGCAGGATTTCCTTGGTGGAGTCCGTATTGTAGCGCAGGATGTCGCTGACACACATGAACCTGGGTTTTTCCTCCACAATGACGCAGGCATTCGGGGAGATGCTGACTTCACAGGCGGAGAAGGCAAACAGGGCTTTCCTCGTCTGCTCCGGATCCGCTCCGGCCGGGAGATGGACCAGGATGTCCACATGCTGGGCCGTATTGTCCTCAATGCGGGCGATTTTAATTTTTCCCTTTTCCGCAGCGGAGACAATGGAATCAATTAAGATTTCCGTGGTGACGCCGAACGGGATTTCCGTGATGCGGAGAAGTTTCTTCGATTCCGTGAGGATGCGCGCCCTGATGCGGACGCGGCCCGTCCCTCGTTCTCCGTCACGGTAGTTGGTGGCATCCATCACGCCTCCGGTCGGAAAGTCCGGCAGAAGCTGGAAGGGCTGGCCGCGCAAGTAGGCGATGGAGGCTTCAATCAACTCATTGAAGTTGTGGGGAAGAATTTTACTGGAAAGCCCCACGGCGATGCCTTCCGCTCCCTGAGCGAGAAGAAGGGGGAATTTGACGGGAAGGCTGACCGGTTCCTTGTTCCTGCCGTCATAGGAGAGCTGCCATTCCGTGACCTTGGGGCTGAATACTACGTCACGCGCAAAGGAGGTGAAGCGGGCTTCAATATAGCGGGAAGCCGCTGCGGGGTCGCCTGTCAGAATATTGCCCCAGTTCCCCTGCGTGTCGATAAGCAGCCCTTTTTGTCCCAGCCCCACCAGCGCGTCTGCAATGGAACGGTCGCCGTGCGGATGGAATTTCATCGTGTCTCCCACGATATTAGCCACTTTATTATAACGCCCGTCGTCCAGGCGGTCCATGGCGTGTAGAATACGGCGCTGCACAGGTTTAAACCCGTCATTGATCTTGGGTACGGCCCGTTCCAGAATGACATACGAGGCGTAATCCAGAAAGTAGTCGGCATACATGCCTTCCACAGACTGACTCGCGGGAGCAATGTGGGCGGGTTGAGTCACGACGGCAGATATTAAAGGAATTGTTCCGGGGGGGCAAGCGCGATCTCCGTAAAGAAAATAACCGGCTTCCCTTGTCAGGGGAAGCCGGTTTTCCGGAAAAGGAAGGAATAAAAGCAATCAGGCCTGCTTGGCAGTCAGCCTGTTCTTGAGTTCCTCCGCTTCAGCGCGCAGGGCGTCGAGTTTGGCTGTCTGGGCTTCAAGGTCGGCGATTTCTTCCAGAACGGCCGCCAGGCGGCGCAGGTCGGCGGGTTGGGCGGCTGCGAGAGGCTGTGTTTTGGGAGCAGTTGTATTTTTGGTGCCGGGCTTGCGGCCGCGCTTGGCCTTGGATGCCTTCATCCAGCTTGAGATGGTCACCGTGCTGATGCCGAAGCGTTCGGCGGCTTCTTTCTGGGCACCCCTTTTGTTTTGGGTTTTCCGTTCAGCAATGAAATCAAGAACGGATTGTTTTTCTTCAGGCGTGTAGCGCCTCTTATTTTTGGTACTGTCGTTGGAATTCATGATGTTGACGAGTGGTTGTTTATTTAACTAATCATCCTTGGTCTGGCAAGAAAAAAGTATATGTGTTATAACATTTTTTAAGAGGATTCTTAAATGACTGGTGCGTATTCTTGAAGTTCTATTACGGGCGCTTTACTTTATTCATGATTGTTGTTGTTAACATATTGTGTTTTTTATGATTTTGCGGGAGAATCCGCGGGATATTTAAACGCTTTTCCATGTTATATCCCGGGTGAAGCCTTTTTCCGCAATCTGCCTGTTGAGCCACGCACGGCGGCTGTTCCCCGCCCGTTTTCCAGACGGTATTTTGAGGTTGCAGGGGGCCGCGGAATCGTATAAAATCACTCCAATTTCCCAGCCATTTTATCACGATGACCGATCAGACAGGAACCCCTTCTTCGCCGGAACCTCCCAAATTGCGACGCCGTTTGGTAACGGCAGCCCCTGCGGCCGCACCCAAGGTAAAGTTTGTTTCTCCCGCCGCGGAAGGCGTGGAGGTTGTCAAGCCGCGTTTTCTCACTCCTGAGTTGCAGGCCAAGCTGGCTCAGGAGCAGGAGGAAGCCGCCCGCCGCGCAGCGGAACAGGCGGAGGCGGACAGGATTGCTGCGGAAAAGGCGGCTGCCGAGCAGGAAGCCGCCCGTATTGCTGCCGAAAAGGAGGCGGCGAGAATAGCTGCCGAGCAGGAAGCCGCAAGAATCAAGGCGGAGCAGGAGGCTGCCGAAGCCGCGCGCATTGCCGCAGAAAAGGAGGCCGCCCGTGTAGCTGCCGAAGAGGAAAGAGCGCGCCTTGCGGCGGAGCTGGAGAAAAAGGAAGCCGCTTCCGCTCCGCAGCCCGAGCCTTCCGTGGACGCCCAGATTCAGGATGCCCTTGCCAAGGTAGCGGAGGCCCAGAAAGCCCTGGCGGAAGCTCAGGCCGCTGCGCTGGCCCAGGCCGCAGGGGTAGCGCCTGCGGCTGTGCAGACCCCGGAACCGTCTGTTCCGGAGCCTGCTCCTGCGGGGGGGGCTCCCAAATTAAAAGTTTTCAAGACGGCCGCGGCTCCCGCTGCGGCGGAGAAATCCCCGGCCGCCGCTCCGGAAAGCGCCGTTCCCAAGCTGAAAGTATTAAAATCCCCCGTGGGGGTAGCACCAGCTTCTTCCGTGGCTCCCGCTGCGGTTCCCCAGCCTGTGGCCGCCGCGGGAGCTTCCCCTGCCGCTGGCGCTCCTCCGGCGGGCGACGGTATTCAGCCTCCCGCCGGAACGGAATCCGCCCGGGATATGGCCGCTTCCGTGGATAAATCCAAATCCCTGCTGCGGGGTGTCATTTATGGGGTATGTGCCCTGGTTGTCATCGCTGCCGGCGTAGGGATTTATGCATGGAGCACCAGCAGCAAGAAAGAAAAGGTGGAAGGTGAGAACGCCCGCCTGAATGCGCTGGTCGTGGAAGGCGGGAAACTGGGCCGCAGCCGTCTGTTTGACTCCAAGAATCTCAGCCGTGTTCCGGATGTGAAAGTCGTTCCCGATGCGGAGGATGCCGCTTTGCTGCTCGCCAATGTGAGGGGAGTCAAGGGCAACAGGGAAAACTGGCCCGGCGCCGCCCACCTGGTTTCCATCATGGCCCAGATGGATGACAACATTGCCCGCCAGGTGGTGGAAGACATGAAAAAAAATGTCGGCAGGTACAGTAAGGAAAAATATTCCATGATGGTGACCCTTTTGGCCAAGTCTTCTAGCCCCGCCATGCGCGACATGCTGAAAGACCTGTACGCTTCCATCAGCGAAAGCAAGAATAAGAAGATCCAGGACAAGCAGGCCGTGGTGCTCAAGTACATGCGTTTTGCCATGAAGCTGGACGACCTTGACGACGTGATGAAGATCCTCCAGAAGAAGGATGCTTCCCCGGATTTGATTTCCTCCGCTTTCCGTACGGCGCGCTACCTGATTGACGAAGCTCCTCCAGCCAAGCGCAAGGCGCTTTCCTCCAAACTGCTCCAGTATCAGAAAGACATGCCGGAGGAAAACGTCAAAATGCTCTACAAGCTGCTGGCCCGCACCGGTGATCCCAAGGTGCTGGACATGATGGAAAAGAGCTATAAGGAGGATACCAAAAAGGCGCTTGCCATCATTACCGCCTGGGGGGACTGGAATACGGATGACGCCGTTCCGTACCTGTTCAAGGCCTGGAAAGACGAATCCCTGCATGAACGCGTGCGTTCCCAAGCCCATGATTCCATTCTCCGCGTACTCTCCGTGGACCGTGACCGGGATGACAACGCCACGCTCAAGTTGTTTGACCCCCTTATTGCGGATGCTAAAACCAGCGAACGCCGCCAGTTTCTGGTTTCCGCATTCAAGAGGCTCAGCAACCGCCCGTATGTGATTCGCCTGCTGGGCCGCATCAAGCAGACTGCGGAAGACCAGAGAAACGCGGTGGAACCAAAGTTCCAGGCTGCGGAGGAGGCCTTGTTCAAGGCGGAGGACAAGTTCAAGGCCAATCCCGGCGATGCGGCAGCCAAGGCCGATTATGAGGCCAAGGAAAAGATTTATAATGAGTTGTCCAGTCAGAAGACCGGGGAAGACAAGGTGATTGCGGCGGTGGACAAGGCTCTGGAAAAGGTCAGGAAGACGCCTGTTCCCACCAGGAAGGCCGCTTCTGCCGAGGACAGGGATGATGACGACTCTTCCGTGATTAAGACAATCTAAACGGTTTTAACGGCCGTATCCGAAAACCGGAGGGAAAATAATCCCTCCGGTTTTTTATGTGCGGGAGTGACAACCATGATTGGCTGGCCGCTTCTGCGCAGATGAGGCCGAATTGGCCGTTGAGCCGGGCGGAAGGGGGTAGCGGACTTACTTCATGTATTTTTTGATTTCCGGCAGCAGTGCTTCAGCCCAGAGACGGTAGCCTTTTTCTGTAAGGTGGACGAGGTCCCCGGTAATTCCCGGCAGGAAAGTGCCGTCCTTGTCCAGGAATGCGGAATTAATGTTGACGACATGGACTCTCGGCATATTTGTTTTGTCCAGCTCCCTGTTGATCATTTCATTTTGGATGCGCAGGGGGTCTTCCGCCGTTTTCCCCCGGGGAAAGATGTGCAGAAGAATGATTTCAGTGGCGGGGGGGAGCCGATGGACCCGGGAAGCTATTTCCCGGATACCCTCCGCCGTTTCCTGCGGGGTCTGCCTGCCTTTGTATTGCCCCGTGTTATTGGTGCCCACCATGATAACGCATACTTGGGGGGAATGTGGCGTTTTAAGGGCAGAATCGTCAATGCGCCACAATACATGTTCCGTCCTGTCGCCTCCTATGCCGAAATTGACAGGAGCATAGGGGGAAAAATATTGAGACCATATTTTTTTGCCGTCGGTTTCCCAGCGGTGGGTGATGGAATCGCCGATAAACAGCAGTTGGCATGGTGTTTCCGCCAGGGTCTGCTTTAACAGGGCGTGCCTCTGGCTCCACCAGTCAGCTTTTGTTTTGGAAATGTGGGCGGCATCGGGTTTTCCTTTTTCCGGCTGTTGGGAGAAAACAGGCAGGGCGAGTCCGCATCCCAGAAGGCAGATGGAGGCGGATATGGCGTTGATAGACGGGAAATGATTCATGTTGTTTATACAATACGGGGAATGTTTCTGCCGCCTTTCTTTTGGAGGATAAAAAATCCCGTCGGTATATTGAATGCGTTTTCCTGCCGGTACGGCATGGTACCGAAACATGGCGTGGACCCGGCTGGAATGGCAATTCCGTATTTCCTGGCGTAATGGTACTGCAGCAATGGATGGACAGCTTTGTGTTCAGGAATTGATAAAAAGAGGGGACGGCTAACGTATGTTCACGGACAGAGTCCGTTGAATTATCTGATGAATATTCCTGTTACCTTGATTTTGCTTGCTTTCCACATGGCTGCGGCGGCTTCCGCATCCATCTGTGCTTCCCGGAAAACAGAGTGGGCGGATTGGAATTATTTAACTTCTTACGGTCAATCCCTTTCTGTGGGCTGGACGGCTAAGCCCGTTGTAACGGAAAAGCAGGAGGAAGGGGGCTTGTATATGTTCAGGGGAGGGGTGAGAGCGTATGAGAACGGCAGTGACCGCAAGATGCTGGTTCCTCTGGAGGAAGGAGTGAACGGTCCGCGCGGCGAAACTCCCGTATCCGGGGCTGCCTGCCGTTTGTTCCGCCTGATGCAGCATTATTCTCCCGTTACGGCTTCCCGTATCTGGTTGATTTGTTCTGCGACGGGAGTGGGTGGGGCGAGCCTTGGTTCCCTGGGCAGGGGAACTGGAGCCTACAACCGCATTTTGGATGATTTGAAGGCCGCCAAAATACTGGCTGACCGGGAAGGGAAGACCCTTTCCATGCCTGCGTTTATCTGGACCCAGGGAGAGACGGATCACCAGGACAGAAAGACGAGGGAATGGTACCGGGAAAAAATGGAAAAGCTGATCAGGGACATAAATCATGACGCCAGGGCCGTGACCGGGCAGAAAAACGATGTGGTCTGTTTCGGCTATCAGGTTGGTTCCCATTTGAATTATTATCAGTTTAATCCTACGGATTATCCGGCTATTGCCCTGGAACAGCTGGAGATGGCTTTGGAGAAGGACAGCCGGTATGTGATGACGACCCCGATGTATCATTTCGAGTATAGCGACGGAGTCCATTTGACGGCGCCCATGTCCCGCCTTTATGGGGAGTATGTGGGCTATGTCATGAAGAAAGTCCTGTTGGATGGGGCGGACTGGAAACCCGTGCATCCCCTGACCCATAAAATCAGGAAGTCCGGAAAGGGTTGGACGGTGGAAGTGGCATTTTATGCTCCCTGCCCCCCTTTGGTTCTGGACACGAAGACGGTTGACGATCCTGGCAATTATGGTTTTTCCCTTGTGGGGGCTGAGGGAGAGGATATTGCCATCAAGTCTGTCCGGCTGGTGGGGAAGAATGCGGTACAGCTGTTGACGGAGAAGGACCCGGGGAAAGGGCGTCTACGCTATGGGATGACGATTAATGAACACCGTCCTTCCGGTCCGCGGACGGGGGCGCGGGGCTGTCTGAGGGATTCCCAGGGAGATGAAGTTAAGGCCCATATCCAGGGCAAAGATTACCGAATGGATAATTGGTGCCCCTTTTTTGATTACTCCCTGTCAAAAGGGCATTGATTTTCCGGAAATGGCTGCATGATCTTTTTTTGCCGCAGGTTGTTCCCCCTCTGCAAACGGAAAAGGATACCCGGGCGGCTTGAAAAAACAGGAAAGGCTTCAGCCGATGCATACTGATTCCGGATTGTTGCGGAGGGGAGGCTTGCACGGCCATGCATGGTGTTATGCTGCGGCTTTCGTGGCCGGATGATGACGAGGTTGTGATAGCTTGACCGTAGAGCAGGAGAACTTGCGGAAGTGCATCGTAAGCGCCTCTTTTTCCACGAGGTTCATTTTTTCTTCCTCCGGGGGGGGGTATTCCCTGCTTCCGGTTTCTTTATGGCTGGCCCTTACAGAAGGAGCCCTGCCTGGTAGATCAGCGTAGCCGTTGCAAAACCCAGGAGGGTCAATCCGCCGAATTGAGCCAGAGCGAACCACCAGGTGCCCGCTTCCCTCTTGGCGACGGTGACGGTGCCGATGCAGGGCAGGGCAATCAGGCAGAATATCATGATGCTGATGCCCTGGAGAGGGGTGTAGCTGGCTTTAAGGCGGGCGTTCAATGTCTGCTGGGCCGCCGGGCCCGAATTTCCGTCTTCCACTGCATAAAGGATACCCATCTGGGTGACGAAAATTTCCTTGGCGGCAAAGGCTCCTACCAGGGCGGAATTGATTTTCCAGTCAAATCCGGCCACTTGCGTGACGGGTTCCATCCAATGGCCTATTTGTCCGGCGTAGGAATGTTCCATGGCCGCTGCGTTTGTCGGCGCCGTGTCTTCTTCCGGCCTGGGGTAGGTGTTCAGAAACCACAGGATGATGGAGGCTCCAAGAATGAAAGTGCCTGCTTTCCGGACGTACATGAAAGCCCGTGACCACATCAGGATGCCCACCTTCCGCAGGGAGGGGAGGCGCAGGCGCTTCATGTGGTGGAGGGAATCCCTCTGGGGCGCCTTGAAAAGCGTGTTTTTCAGAAGCCGGGCGCAGCACAGCGCCAGCAGGACGCCGCTGGCATAAATCCCGAACAGCACGGGGGCCTGCAGGCGGGAGGGAAACAGGGCGGAGACGAACATCATGTAGATCGGCAGGCGGCCCGCACAGCTCATCATGGGCAGCACGGCGATGGTGACCAGGCGGTCGCTGCGCGTTTCAATTCTCCTAGTGGACAGGATGGCGGGAACCGAACAGCCGAATCCCAGCAGGAGGGGGGCAAAGCTGCTGCCGTTCAACCCCATGATTTTCATGATGCGGCTCATCAGGCGGGAAACCCTCATCATGTATCCGCTGTTTTCCAGAACGGTAATGGCCCCGAAGAGGAGAACCACGTTGGGCAGAAAGGCCAGTACGCCGCCCACGCCTCCTACCACGCCTTCCCCCAGCAGGGATTGCAGGCGGGGCCACGGTTCCAGCATGCGGCAGGCCCAGACGCTGAACAGCTGGGTGCCCGTCTGGATGAGCCTGACCAGAGGATCCCCGATAGCGAAGCTCAGGAAGAAAATAATATAAACGATGCCCAGGAAAATAAGGGAACCCCATATCCTGTGCATCAGGACGGCATCCAGTCTGGCCCTCCACAGGTTGTCCTTCGCCTCTGCCTCCCGTTCCATAATGTTTACCGGGACGTAACTTAAAATCTGTTCATTTGACAGGCAAGCCTAAAAGCCTGGTTCCGCGGAAAGGGGCATGGAAACCAGGCATTCCGGCCGTTTTTGGGACGGGGCTGCCGCATGGGCCCCGGATGGGGCCGCAGGCTTTGTTTTTTAGCGGCGCATAGCCGCCAGGCCCTGGATGAAAAGGATGGCCGTAGTGCAGCCGAATACCATGGAGGGCAGGCACTGAAGCATGTACAGCGGATCTGTGGAACCGTTTCCGTAGGAGGGGAAAATAAAGGCCAGAATCAACGCGATCAGGGACAGCCCCCATGCCAGCCATGATGTAGCGGGAATCCGGCGGCCGGATGCTGCGGCTGGCCGCTGCGGCAGGTTTTCCTGCCGGATGCCGCGTTCGTCAGTATCGCGTCCGGAGAAAGACGGCCGCTTTTTCCTGACGGGAGGCAGGGCGGGCTGCGTTTTCATGGCGTTTTCCGGTTTGCGGCCGGATGGCGAAGAGGAGGCTTCCCCGAAGGGAAGCCCCGTTGTAACGTGAATCAGAACGCCGCACGCCGGGCAGCGCATGCCGGTTTTGGCGTCCAGTCCGGCCGGGTAGGTGTACCCGTGGCCGCATTGGGAGCATGTGGCGGATTCTCTCATGATCTGGCCCGAATGGATGTTAGTCGTCCAAGGGAAGCAGGTCCTCCTGGTCAGCCTTGGTTTCGGGCCTCTGGCGGATTTCCTCAAGCTTGGCTTTCATCTGTTCGCAAATGTCCGGATGCTGGGAGGCTACGTTGTCAAGTTCCTTCGGGTCTTTTTCCAGGTCAAAGAGGCTTCCTCCTTCCGGGGACTTGCTCATTTTTGCGGAGGCTCCGTTGATGCCGTCGCGAATGGCCACGCCGGCGGGAATGAATTTCCATTTGCCGTGGCGAATCGCCAATGCCTTGCCGGTGCTGTTGATGACATGGTAGTCACGCCCCTTGGCGGATTTGCCCAGAAGGGCGGCCATCACGTTTTCAGAGTCGCGGAAGGAATTGGCCTTGCCGGGGGCCAGCAGTTGTTCCAGGGAGGCTCCCAGATCCATCTGGTTGAGCAGGGCTTTGCTCGTGGTTCCGGGTTTGATCACGCCGGGCCATTTGACGATAAACGGAATGCGGGAACCTCCTTCCAGAATGCTGTATTTGCCTGCGCGGAAGGGGCCGGCGGGGGAATGGGTGGCGTTGTCCCGGACGGCGAAATCCCTGTAGCCGTCATCCAGCACGGGGCCGTTGTCGCTGGAGAAGATCACCAGGGCGTCTTTTTCCAGACCGGCCTGTTGCAGAGCCTCTGTAATGCGGCGCACACAGTCATCCAGTTCCACGGTCACGTCACCGCGCACGCCGTGCCGGCTCTTGCCCGCAAAGCGTTTTTCCGGGCAGCGCGGCACGTGGATGTCATGCGTGGCGAACATCAGGAAAAACGGTTCCTTGGCTTTGGCGCTCTTCTGAATGTATTCGATGGCCTTATCCGTAATGACATCGGCGTTTTCCTCATCCTTCCACAAGGCGCTTTTGCCGCCCTTCATGAACCCGATGCGTCCGATTCCGTTGATAATGGCCTGGTTGTGTCCGTGGCTCCACATGAGTTTGAGCTGGTCCTTATTGTCCTTGCCATTGGGAAGCCCGGGGAAGTTGTGCTTGTAGGATACTTCAATGGGGTCGTTCGGGTCCAGGTTGCGGACATTGCCGTTTTCCAGAATCACGCAGGGAACGCGGTCGCCCGTAGCGGCGAAGATAAAGCTCTCGTCAAATCCGATTTCGTTCGGGCTGGGGGAGATATGTTTGTTCCAGTCAATCTTCTTCCCCTTTTCCCCCAGGCCCAGGTGCCATTTGCCTATCATGTAGGTTTTGTAGCCGTGGGATTGGAGCATCTTGGGCAGGGTGGGCTTCTTGGTATCGATAATGAGGGCGGCGTCTCCCGGCAGGATGCCCGTGCCTTCCTTGCGCCACGGATATTCCCCTGTGAACAGGGCATAGCGGGAAGGGGTGCAGACGGATGTGGTGGAATAGGCGTCCGTGAAGCGGCAGCCCTGCTCGGCAAGCTTGTCGATGGCGGGGGTGGGAATTCCCTTGGCTCCATAGCAGCCTACGTCTCCATAGCCGAGGTCGTCAGCGTAAATCATGACGATGGCCTTGGGGGGCTTGACCGTTGGCGTGACTGCGGCCGGGCAGGCCGCTGCCGCCGCCAGGGCAAGCATCAGGTGTAATGCGGATTTATTCATGTTGTCGGGTGTGTGTGATTATAATTTTCCGGAAAGGACGGCCGGAAGGATGCCGCTGTTTAAGCGTGGGCCGAACCTTCGGGTGTGTCCGGAGGCTGTTCGCCGGGATGTTCCGGCGGAAGCACGGGTTCCGTCATGGGGCGCATGCTGGCATTCTGCCAGATGTACCGCTTGTAAAGGACCTTGATGGCGGCTGTCAGGGGGACAGCCAGCAGGGCGCCGATCAAGCCGCCCAGGATGAGTGTCCAGATCAACACGGAAAACATGACCGTGAGCGGGTGGAGTTCCACGGAATCCCCCACGATTTTCGGCTGGATGATCCATCCGTCAAATTGGTTGACGGCCAGGAAGATGCCCGAAACAATCAGCACGTGCTGGAAATCCCCCCATGTGAACCAGGCCAGCAGCACCGCAGGGATGAAGGCGGTGATGATGCCCAGGTAGGGAACGATGCCCAGCACGCAGACCGCGGCGCCGATGGTGATGGCGTACGGCAGGCCTATCAGCTTCAGGCAGATGGCGATCAGAATGCCTTCAATGATGCTTACCAGCATTTGGCCGCGGAAGAAGGAAATCAGGTAGCCGTTGATTTCCTCCATGGTGTCCACCACGTCTTTTCTGAATTTGGAGACTTTCAGGGGCAGGATGCTGGGCCATTTCTCTTTGATTTTATCCGCCTCCAGCAGAAAGTAAAAAGCGAAAATGGGAGTGATCAGGATGCTGACCATGATTCCTATGGTGCTGTACAGGGCCCGTCCCCCGGAAGTGAGCCAGCTCATCAGCTTGTCCTGGTAAAAGGAGGAATTGATGGTCATGTAGGC
>OLRP01002480.1_pt1 | contig 12661 bp, 13 predicted proteins | sample 1672401 | NCBI WGS metagenome assembly OLRP01 (sample SAMEA3136682, study PRJEB25190) | human gut metagenome | reverse complement strand
TGGAGTGTCTGATTGCCATCCTCTTCCTCTTTTTGAGCATTCTGGAGGATTCGGGCTACATGGCCCGGGCCGCTTTTGTAATAAATGTTTACTGTCCTTTTAAAGAGTGGAGAATAACTGGTGATGATTTGCGGCCTTATGCTATTATGAGTGAAATAAGAAAATCTTTGCAGGATACTCGTATAAATGGCTTAGGAGAGATAAGATATGAAGGTTTTGAACTGTCTACTTTAACAGAAGAAATGAGTGCTCATACTATGAGGTTTTATATAAATGCTTTCTCATGATGAATAGAATTATATTAAAGAGCAAACTTTTATTAATGCAGCATATAATTTTAGAAATATAGCTAAAATTTAGCCGCTAACAATAAAAGAAATTTTAACTCTGGGTAGATAGGAATACGAAAAAAGATTAGCTCTTTTATTATTGACCGAAGCAGATATTATTAAGATTATTAAAGAAAAGACAGGAAAACAACCAAATCCAGAAGAAATACCAAAGCCTCTAGAATATTTATTATAGAGTGCGCAATTAGATGACTCATTTTATTTAGAATTAAGAAATTGCTTTACTACTTTTATAGCGGAAGATATTTTATTGCTCCCAAAAATAAATTCTGTATTGATTGGTCCGCCAGAGGAAAAAAGATTAATTACTGATAGTAATTTTTCTGATTTTCAAGAAGTTCTTTGTATTCAAAATGCAAGACCAGTCAAAGAGCCTCCTCCAGAAAATGAATCTGAAATTGCTCGTAAATTCAGATTGAAAAGAGAAATGAGAGATGCTGCTAAGAAGAAGCAATAGGAGAAAAAAGGTGAAATATAGACTTTTACTGAGTCTATGGAAATGGCAGAAGTCTTTGGGATAGATTATCTTAATTGTACTTTGTTTGCATTTTATAGATTAATAAAGCGGCATCAAGCAAAGGAAAAGTGGGATTAGGATATACAGATGATATGTGCAGGAGCAGATTCCAAAAAAATGAAAACAAAATATTGGGGTGAAAACCTCGAAAAAGATTAAAGGAGGTAAGATAAATGGCTGCTGAAAAAAATCTTTTTGAAAAGTATGGTATAAAGGAAGTCGCAGACGTTACTTTTTATCGTATTGACAGACGAAAAGAAACTTATGAGTCTCAGAGTAAAATTACTGCGGCTTCCATTCTAAAGGGCGCTGTTGAATTAAAAACAGTTTATCCAAATGATGGAACTGGTGTTGGCGCAGAGGAAGGATTTGAGGCTTATGTATTTGCTGATGCTGAGCTTCTAACTCATACTAACTATAAGTGTGATGATAGTACAGAAGAAAAAACAAAAACTGTTGTTTATAAGACATCTACTGATCCAGAGAATGCAAAATTAACAGTTGCCGCAATTGTTGAGAAAGCAAATGACACAACCATTGATAAGAATTCTATTACCAATGGAGAGGAACAAGTTTCTCCAGTTGCAAATCTTGGCGAAACAGAATGGACTTATACTGCAACAGTAAAATATACTGTAAACAAAGACGGTTCTCCTGCAAACTCTGGTACTCATGAATATTCTTATCCAGAGCAGGTTCTAATGCTATATGCAAAGAATCAGAATCTGCTAACTCGTGCCGGTGCTCGTTATCATTTCGATGGTGCAGATACTTATTTTGGTGACCTAGAGTTTAATGATAATTTCTTTGAAACCCCCGGCTCTGATTCTAAAATGGTTGTAGTTGGACTAGCCGGTAAGTTTACTGAAAATCTATATGATGCAGAAGACGTAATGACTACTATTTCTTCTCTAACTGCTACTATTACCGCTAAGGCATATGATGTACAGTATTCTGATTATGCTGAATTAATTGTAGAAGATGAAATGGGTTATTTCAATCCAGCATATCTTGGCGGTTCTTATACTAAAGGCGCAGAAGGTTCTGGTGAAGTTGACTTCTTTACCGCAGATAATACTTATGCTACTTGGGCAGAAAAACTAAGTGGCGTGGACCAAGCAATTGCTAATTCTGAAATGTGGGGTAAAGCAGAACACGATAGTATTAATGATGCGATTGATGCTTTAAAACAGAAGAAACTTGTTATTGACAATGAAAGCGAGAATGGTCTAAAGGGTGTTCTAAAGATTCATGGTGGCTATAAGGTTAATGATAAGTACAAGGGTAATGTAGCTCCAGAAGCTGGTAAAGCTGATACAGAATATGATGAAAATAAGTATAATTATAGCGCTGGTGATAACGTAACAAGTAATTATTCTTTACAGAGTGTTCTTGATGCTCTTACTAAGCTAACTTATACCAATGAAGAAGTTATTGACGACTTAGCGGTTACAACAACTAAAGGATAGTCCTCCAATCGTGCAATTTATGTTCGTGTAGATGGCGAAATGGATATGGCTGCAGGTGCTTTCCTATACATTCTAACCAACAAGAACTCTAAGAAACTTTCCTCTGATAAGGATGGTATCTTCTACTTTGTAGACAAGAAGGGCAATACAGTTTATTATCAAGATAAGATTTTTGCTGGTGTAGAACATCTAGCGCTAGTAGTAATTGGTAAGAAAGGTCTAATTTTTGTAACTAATCGTTGTGGTTATCGCAAGACAGACTCAATTGGTTGGGTAGTAAGCCGCAAGGGATATCCTTCTGATGAACACTGTAAGAGAATTGTTGAAAATGGCTTAATTCATACTGTTCCAGTTACAGTTAATGATGAAACTTTTGAAGCAACTTGCACAGTTTCTAAACTAGCTATTCGCAAGATTAAGAAGAATGTTCTACATTATACACCTGTTCTATTCCTAGATACTCTAAAGGTTTCTACTATTGAACAGACCGCAGAGGAAGTATATGCAACTGGTGGTAAGGGTAACGCTAATCTAATTGGTTGGGATTATGGTAAGAATATTACTCTAACTCTACAAGATGCTCTTTATACTCCTGCTTCTATGAGTGCTATGCTAGGCAATGAAGGTACTAACTTCGTTAATGGTGTAAAGGATACTAAGCATATTGATAGAATGGAAAAAGTAATTGCTAAGCGTTCATTTATCGTACCGGCTGGTAATAGCAAGGGCCTACCCTCTGAAGGAGACATGACTGCACAGGCAGTATTTATTGATCCTTCTACCATGAAGCCATATCAAGATGGTACTCCAATTGCCGAGGGCGAACTATTCTTAAAGTGGACTCGTTCTATTGCTTATGAGAATAATAGTATTGGTAATACGATTGAAATTTCTGCTGAAAAGTTCCCCGGCACTTACAAAGTTGTTGGCGACACTTTTGCAAGAAGTAAAACAACTGGTGAGGATGAGAGATTTATGTTTATCATTCCACAAGCTAAAATGGGAAGCGAAGTTACTATTACACTAGAAGCAGAAGGAGATCCAACGGTCTTTGATATGTCATTAACAGTTCTTCGTCCAGACGATGGAATTATGATGAAGCTTGTTCAGTATGATGTAGTTGATAACACTGAAGAGAACGATGGTTCTACTATGGTTAAGGACACTGAAAACCTAAATCTACTTGACGATGCTGAAATGTTTAAGGTTAATGCAGATTCAGAGGACGATACGACTTATATCGGCGCAACTGAATATTGATGATATAATAGAAAAGAATTATTGGCTATTGAACTATTTAATTCAATAGCCATTTTTCTTAGTAATATGTGAGGTGAATGATTTTGGGTATTTTTGACCAATATGGCATTAAAGAAGTTGCTGACGTTACTATTTATAGTATTCATAAAAAGAAAGATGGTAGTGGAGATGTTTATTATGTTCCAGCATTATATTTAGATACACTAAAAATTTCTTCTACTGAAAAAACTGCTGAAAATGTTTGGGCACAAGGTGGTCTTGGAAATGCTCGTTTGATTTGCTGGGATTATGGTAAACAGATTAATGTTACTCTTGAAGATGCTCTTTGTACTCCCGCTTCTTTGGGCTTATGTTGGGGTGGCGTACTAAGTTCTGATTGGAAAGATGGTCATGTAAATCATGATATGGGAATTACTTTCAATGATAAACACCCTGTAGAAAGACTTTCAAGAATGGAGAAAGCATTTTATCCAAGAGGAGACAGAAAAAATATTAGTTATTTGCTTCCTCATATGAAAGATGACAATCTTTTAAATGATGAAGGGAATGAAAAGACAATTCTTTCTAAATCCAGCATTGTCGATGGTACGGAAGTAAACGGTTTTGGGTATGTTAATAATAGGACATATAAATGGAGACTTGCAATTGAATCTAATATTAAATCTATTTCTCAGATTCCTAATAAATTTTTTGATATTTATGGTAAATCTTATAAAATTGCAGACAAGCAAACAATTACAGTTAAGTCTCCTTCTTCTTCAAAAGATGATTTTAAATATGAAATTTGTTATAAAATTAATCCAGCCGAAGGATTAACTTTAGAAAAGCCAAAAGCAGCAATTATTATTGATAAGAGCGATGCTGCGGCAGTGGTCACAAGTGATGACTATACTACATTAGAATCTCTAAAAACAGCTTCTTATTTAAAAATTAGAGTTACAAACGATGACAGATATTTAGCTTATCTTGGCAAAACTGCATTAATGGATACAAGTGCAGGAAAAGAAAACAAGTATATAAATGTAGAGCAATTCAAAGGCTTAGACATGTGGTTAAGATTTTCTAGTATTAATGAGCTAATTTATTTCATTCTAACTAAATATGAAAATGATATTCTTTATATTAAATCTGCGTCTTATAAACCAAAAGATAATGAATCTTCTGATAATCCCGGTGCTGAATGGTCTGTTTCTCTTGATGAATCAGAAGAAGCAAAGCAAAAGGAAGGAAAACTTTGGGCCTATGTAAATCCAAAAACAATGACTCCTTATGAAGATGATTATTGGTTCAATCAAGGTGAGCCATACTATATTAAATCTTTAACTATTGCGTCTGAAAAGAAGAAATTAAAGTCTCAAAGAATCACAGTTACAGCAGGACAATTCCCCGGTATGTATATGATTGTAGGTGAAACATATATTAGAAGTCGTGATACTGGTGAAGATGAGAGGATGCAACTAAAATTCCCACTATGTAAAATTAAGTCTGATTAGACGCTAACGTTAGAAGCTGAGGGCGATCCAACTACATTCAATTTGGACGTAGAAGTTGCTAAGCCAACTAGTGGTGTAATGATGGAATTAACATCTTATGAAGTAGCAACGAAAATGGAATCTACACCGGAAGGTTATTATGTAGAAAAAGATGGCTCAACAGAAGTATTGAGTGAGTAAAAGGAGGGAGAAAAATGAATATTTTCGACCAATATGGTATAAAGGAAGTTGCTGATGTTACTTTATATTCTATTGAATTAGATGAAAATGACGATGAAGTATATGTTCCTGTATTATATTTTGATACTTTAAAGGTTTCTACTGTAGAACAAACTGCTGAACAGGTTGCCGCGAGAGGTGGATTAGGTAATCCAGAGTTGATAATTTGGGACTATGGTAAGGAAATTACTGTTACTCTTGAGGATGCTTTATATAGTCCAGCAAGTCAAGGTATGAATTGGGCAGGAAAGCATGGTAGTAAGCATATTAAATTATATGGTACATTAACCGATAAAAGAACTGGAGAGCCTACTGCCGCGACACTTGAAGTTGAAAGCTATAGAGGCTTTTCAAGACCAGCAAACACTTATTTTTGGGAAGGCGCAAATTATAAAATTGTGGGAAAGAATGGTAAAAGATGTCGTATTGAGAACAAAATGCTTGGATATAATATAGAAACAGAAGAATGGGGCATTGCAGCCGCAGGTAGCCAAACTGGTGCATTAACTCTTCAGAAGGAAGTTGCTGATACTAATTATAACTTCGTTTTAAGTGATGAGATGAATAAACAAATAATTCCACCAGAAGAGGCTATTTATCAAATTGATCATGCTCTAAATAATGTTTATTATTTAGATAGAATGGAAAAATGCAAAGCTAGTCAAACTTTTGTTATTAATACAAAATCTAATGATTTACATGCTAATTATCGTTATCTACAAAAATATTCACAATGCGAGTTATCTGTATTTATTGATCCAAAAACAATGCAGCCTTACGAACCAAATACAGATGAGTTTACTCGCCGTAATGGCTAGACTATTACCGGTGAATTAAGAGTAATTAAACAGCATGAAATTTATTATAAATGGACAAGATCAAGGGCAATTGAAAACACTTCTCTTGGCCATCAGATTATTGTTGATGCAGTTCATTTTCCCGGAACTTATAGACTTGTAGGAGAAACATTTTCCCGTAGTAGAAAAACTGGTAAAGATCATAGATATCAATTCGAAATTCCGCTATGTAAAATGGGCGCTGAAAATAATTTAACATTACAAGCAGATGGAGACCCCACCACATTTAACATGACGCTCAAAGTTCTTCGTAGAGAAGATGGTGTTATGATGAAACTAACTCAGTATAGCGTTGAGGAGGCTAAATATGATGGATATGTTAGCGGTAGTACTAATGTAACTCCTAAAGCTGAGGTGGTGACAGAAGACCCTACTATTGGGTCTGATTGACGATAAGATTACTTATCAAAAAGAGTATATAGAAGATTTGAAAAAATCAAGCATTAAGATAATCTCTCCTACTTCTGGTAGTTACTATGAAGTTGGAGAATATATTGAATCTGCTTTGGCCGCGAATGATGATAAAGGTAAATTAGTTGTAAGATAGAGTACTACAAATAATAAGCAATATAAATTAAGAAAATATACTAATGGGGTTATTTCAAATTCTGCTGAATATAAAGAAAATGGAAAGATTTATCAAGAGAATGGAACTACTACAATAAAAAATCTTCCAGATTCTCAATATAGTGTTGAATTAATAGAGAGGTGAGAAAATGAACCTGTTTCAAAAATATGGTATAAAAGAAGTTGCTGATGTCGTATTTTATAGTATTAACGAAATTGGCGATGAGGTATTTTATACTCCTGTTTTATATTTAGATACTTTAAAGGTATCTACAATTGAAAAGACCGCAGAAAAAGTTGATGCACGAGGCGGTTATGGTAATAAAAAACTTATTACTTGGAATTTTGGTAAAGATATAGTTTTAAATTTAGAAGATGCTTTATTTTCTCCTGCGAGTATGAGCATGATATGGGGAGGAATGTTGGAATCTAAATTGTCTGATTATACAAGTGCAATTGTTAAATGTAATTTGGCTAATAAATATGGTCTTTTGCATTATTCTATTAAAGCTTATCCTTCTCCTGCAATGACTGACGGAGAATGGGAAGTGGTATTTAAGGCGGCGGAATTAATCGAACTAGATTCTGGTAGTGGAAATAATAACAGTACAAAGTATACTTATCCTTCTGATTTAGTATCATAGGATAAAAAAAACATTGAAGAAAATAGAATTACTCTGGTAAAGAAGTATTTTAAACGCAAGCAAGAAATCTCCGATACCAATGGAGAATATAATGGTGGAATGCCAACGGAAGTTATTCAAAAGATTATGACACAAATTGATACTCTTGATAAAATTGGATATATTAAAACAGATATTCATGATTTGGAAGTTATTGACAGAATGGAAAAATGTATTGTAAAAGATAGAAATGGTTTAGCTATTAGTGCCCAAAAATAGAGAGAAAATCTATTTAGATATTATGCTGATGATAGAACTTCTTCTTATACTATTTTTTATGATGCAAAAACGATGTTACCTCTATTACCTGTGAATAATGGCTTTATAGGAACTGTAAAAGAAGATAAAATTATAGAAATTATGTTAAATAAAGTTTGGTATTTTTCAAATTTACCAACTCATGTTTTGAATAAAATTCCGCAAAGACTAAAAGGAGAAACTAATCAAGAATATCAAAACAGGCTTAATAATTTGGGATTAAATTTAAAAGATTTCTGGAAAGATTTTTGGGAGTTATAGCACTGTGAAGAATTAGACAAAAAAATTCGTCAAGAATTAAGCAATTATGATGATTATGAAATTCTTACCATGGAATCTATAAATAATGGTGGATAGGATATTGGCGTTAGATTTGATATTTTAGATTCAACTGATATTTCAAAAAACCAAATGACTATTCAACATATTAAGGTAAAAGTAAGAGTTTATGATAAACAAACTGATATTTTCAAGATTAAAATTGGAACAGTTTATTATAAATGGACTAGAACTGTTAAATACAAGGAAGATGAAGATGATGGTATTCTAGGTAAAACTCTAGTAATAGATGCAGATACTTTCCCAGATAATTATAAAATTATTGGAGAAACCTATATTAGAGAACAAAAGACTGGAAAAGACCAGCGTTATCAATTTACAATATTTGAAGCAAATGTTTCTAGTGATACTAATGTCACACTTGAAGCAGAAGGTGATCCAACGACATTTTCTATGAGTATTGATGTATTAACTCCACCTAATGATATTATGATGGAATTTAGACAAATAGATGTAGAAGAGGATAAATATGAGGGCGGTACTAGAATTGTTCCGCAACATTCTAAATATACTTATACTCCTACAAATATTGAAATGCTTGAGTCTGTTAATGTTGATAATAGTGAAATTTATTAATAAGCTTAATAAGGTGGTCGTTCGCGGCCGCCTTATTTTATTATAGATTTTATTATATTTATTACTTTAATACTAGAATTTAAAGGAGGTGAGCAAGTGTTAGATTATCGTAATATTGGAGTAAAAGAATTGTATGATATGACTATTCGATTAAATAATCCAATTGATATTGCTGGGAAAAAATATGATATGAATGAAGCTATTCTAGTCTTTAAGACTGCTGAGCTTGCGTAGATTACTGAAAATAAAACCAATGTATCTGCGAAAGGCGGTTATCATAATCCGGCATTAGTTAATTGGGAAGTAGATAAAGAAATTAATTTTGGTATAACTCATGGTGTTTTGTCTCCTATTGGTTGGTCTATTTTAAGTAATTCAAATATTGAATCTTAGAAAAATAAATCAGTTAATTATTGTGAAAGTTTAAAAACAGTTGATGATGAAGATTATTGCTATATTGATTTAAAGTATTGTCCCAATCATTGTATTGATAAAATGGGTATTCAAGGTAATCCTTGTAATGAACCACTACCAATGGGGCGGCGACCAGAATTAATGTTAAAGCCACTACCACCAAGTAAAGAAAAATATATTTTTTGTTACGATGGTGACACGGGATTAAGAATCCATGAATTTGAAATTTACTAGAATAGAATTTTCTTTAGATAGACTTATCATTCTGTAATGGTAGATTATACTTTTAATTATGATAGCGAAATAAAAACAATTCAAGTGGGAAATAGATTATTTAATGGATTTTTAAGACTAGACGGGAAAATGAGTGTAAAAGATGAAAAAAGTGGAGAAGTCTCGACTGCAATATTGGAGATACCGAAAATTAAGTTATCATCAAGTTTGTCGTTGCGGCTTGGTAAAAATTGTGACGAAGCTATTGTTAGTGATTTTTATTTCACTGGCTATCCGGATGAAAATACTCGGAGAGAAAAACAATAGGTTTGTTAGATAACTTTTTTGGACAAAGAATTGACAGGAGATTATATTTAAGCGGTATTTCAGAAATGGAATATCGCTTTATTTTATTTATGGAGGTGAAATAGATGAATTTACTTAGCTCTATTTGGAATAGAGATTTTGCTTTTTTTAATATAACAGAAGGAAATTTTACGAAAGATCTTTTAAAAGAAAAAGTTGACGGAACTACTAGAACGGATGTATTAAATAATAAAATGTCTAATGTAGCTACAATTTTTAATTATCTTAAAAATCCAAATGAAGTAGTAAGTATATTAGATGATATACAAAAATTATTAAATCAAAAAATACTTTCGTCAATAAAATTTGAAAAAAAACTTAGTGGCCGGAAAGATTATGGTGAATTATCAATAAAAGAAAAAGTAGCTTATTGGACTGACTTATATCATAACAATATTTTAAATAAAACAAAAAATAATAATAATGATTTAGATAATAAAATGTTAATTTATTCAGTACTTTTATCGAAGGAATTTGCGGAAGAAGTAACAGATAAATATAATTATTCAATATTATCTAGACATGCGCTTTATAGTCCGGAAAATTTTTCAAATTAGACAGAATAGTAGATAGTATCAGATTTAAAGAAAGCTTTTACAGGAAAAAAAGCCAATAATATTGCTGATTCTATAATGGATGCTATATGGACTGGATTAAGTGATGATGATAAAGGAAATAAAAGGAATGAAATTATTTCTAATATTCCCGCTGGGCGGAGAGATCATCGAGGGTACAACTTTGCGCCCCGGTATGGAGAGCTTTGTGGGCTGCTATCCGCTTCCCACTCGCTACGCCCTGACCATCGGCGAGTTTGCCCAAATGGTCAACGCCGAGCAGCACTTTGGCTGCGACCTTACCGTCGTACCCTGCACCGGCTGGCAGCGCGGCCAAAGCGCCCCGGCCTGGGGCACGCCGTGGATCATGCCCAGCCCCAACATCCCCAACTACGAAACGGCTCTGCTCTACGTAGGCACCTGCCTGTTTGAGGGCACCAATGTCTCCGAGGGCCGCGGCACCGCCGCTCCCTTCGCCGTCATCGGTGCGCCCTATATCCATGATGCCGAGGCGCTGGCGGCGGCTTTTAACGCCCGCGGCCTGCCCGGTATCTGCGCTACGCCGTACTATTTTACCCCGACGTTCTCCAAACATCAGGGCCAATTGTGCGGTGGTGTGCACCTGCACGTGCTGGATGCCGACGCCGTGCGCCCGCTTTCGGCAGGCCTGACCCTGCTGGAACTCATCCGGGATACCTGCCCCAATGACTTCGCCCTGCTGCCCCCGCATACCGAGGGCGGCCGCCCCTTTATCAGCCTGCTGGCAGGCCATCGGGAACTGGAACGCCCGGACTGGACGGCGGCGGAGCTTATCAAAGCCCAGGCCCCGGACGAAGCCGCCTTTGCCGCCCGCAAAGCGGCCTACCACCTGTATTGACGAGGTGCTTTTATGCGTACATTGCAAGAAATGACCCTGCAGGAAAAACTGGGCCAGCGATTGGCCGCGGGCTTTCAGGGGTTAGAGCCGCCGGAAGAATTTCTGCGGCTTATCAAAGAATATAAGGTCGGCAACATCATCCTTTTCCGCCGCAATATCCAGGATGGCCCCCAGCTGAAAAAGCTCTGCGCCACCCTGCGCAAAGTGGTGGAGGAAGAAACCGGCGTGACGCCCTTTATCACCATCGACCAGGAGGGCGGCGTTGTAACCCGCCTGCCGGAGAGTGAGGTCAACATCCCCGGCGCCATGGCGGTAGCCGCCACCGGCAACCCCCGCAACGCCTACGATATGGGCCTGCTGACCGCCCAGGAACTGCGCAGCTACGGCGTGGATTTCGATCTGGCCCCGGTCATGGACATCAACTGCAACCCGGACAACCCGGTCATCGGCGTGCGCAGCTACGGCGATACGCCGGAGCGTGTGGCCGAATACGGCAGCCAGATGGTGCGCGGCCTGCTGGACGGCGGCGTCTACTGCTCGCTCAAGCATTTCCCCGGCCATGGCGATACGGCGGTGGATTCCCACCTTGGTCTGCCCTGCATCGACCGCAGCTTTGACGAGCTGATGCAGCGGGAACTGAAACCGTTCATTGCGGGCATCGAAGCCGGTGCACCCGCCGTGATGACCACCCACATCCTCTTTCCGCAAATCGAGCCGGAGCACATCCCCGCCACCATGTCCCGCCGCATCATGACGGGCCTCCTGCGGGAAAAGCTGGGCTTTGGCGGCATCATCATTTCCGACTGCATGGAGATGGACGCCATCAAAAAGTTCTACGGCACGGTCAACGGCGTGCTGGCTGCCATGAAAGCCGGTGTCGACCTGGTGTTCGTCTCCCAGACACCCGCCCTGGCCGCCGAAGCAATGCAAAATGCCCGCCGTGCCGCCGAAAACGGCGAGCTGGACCTGGCCGAACTGGACGTCAGCGTGCAGCGCATGCTGGAGGCCAAGGCCCGGTGCGCTGCCATGCAGCCCAAAACGCTGGGCGATGAAGCCGCTTGCCGCGCCCGCGCCGAGGAAGTGCGCGCCGCGTCCATCACCGCCGTACACCTGCCCCAGGGCGGCATGCCTGCCCTGGGCGACAACCCCTTGTTCCTGGGTTGCGCCGACTACCGCAGCACCATTGCCTCCAACGGCGAATCCAGCGGCTTCACTTTTCCCGAAGAAATGCGCCGCCACGCGGACAAAGGCACCGCGCTGGTTACCGACAAAGACCCCGGCGACGCTGAAATTGCCGAGGTCGTATCCCAGGCTGCGGCTCACAGCTGCATCGTGCTGGGCACCTACAACGGTCACATCCTGCAAGGCCAGCTGCGCCTGGCTAAGGCCCTGGCCGCCACCGGCCTGCCGATGATCTTAGTTGCGCTGCGCAACCCCTACGATTTGCGTAACATGCCCAACCATGTGGCCGCGCTGGCCGGGTGGGAGTACACCCGCCCGCTGTTTGACGCCCTGTGGCCGGTGCTGAACGGCACCGCCCGGCCCACGGGCAAACTGCCGCTGCTTACCCTGACAAAGGCGGCGGAATAATGGCACGCGTGAGTAACCTGCCCTTCAGAGGGGGATAGCGTTTGGAAACGAACGGTAAT
>OLRP01002465.1_pt1 | contig 12725 bp, 10 predicted proteins | sample 1672401 | NCBI WGS metagenome assembly OLRP01 (sample SAMEA3136682, study PRJEB25190) | human gut metagenome | reverse complement strand
CGGATCTGCTTTCTGGATGTCTGTAAGGACCTGCTCCAGCATGGATTTGGTCCAGCCATATGGGTTGGTACACTGTCCTTTCGGGCATTCTTCTGTGATCGGGATCTGTGCCGGATCTCCATATACAGTTGCAGAGGAAGAGAAAATAATATTCTTAACACCATGTTTTCTCATTACATCTACAAGAGTCAGGGTTCCTGCAATATTATTCTCATAATATTCCCAAGGCTTTACAACGGACTCTCCAACAGCCTTCAGTCCGGCAAAATGAATACAGGAGTCAATGTCTTCTTTGTCAAAAATCTGGTCAAGGGCTTCCCTGTCCAGGATATCTGCTTTATAAAATTTAACCGGCTTGCCTGTGATCTTGGAAACTCTGTCAAGGGCCTTCTCGCTGGAATTAGACAGATTATCCAGAACTACTACGTCATAACCGGAATTCTGAAGTTCTACAACTGTATGGCTTCCAATGTATCCTGCACCGCCTGTTACTAAAATTGCCATGATATTTTCCTCCTCGTTTGCTGCAAAGTTCCCACCATTCATCACAATCAATAAACAAATAACCTTCTGCTGTTTTCTCTTTTCACAGCACTCCACGGAATGTTATCCGCAAACAGCAACTGTGATGGTTTATGTCCATTCTTTGCAATCCTTATTAGTAACCTGGAAGGCATTTTTTATGCCTGCCAAGTTTAGAATACCACTATTTATATTTTTCTACAATAGCTTTCATCTCAGATAATTTCTGTTCCATATCCCAGACCAGCTTAAACTGGGTTCTTGCGCGGTCCAGATTATGATTTTCGCGATGAATGCGGAAGTAATGATCTCCCTCCAGATGATCTGCCAGGAAACGCATTCCCCACTCAAAGGTCATCAGGATTGCACCCATCGGAAGCATTTCCACCTCCAAATCTGTGAGGGCACCGCCGCAGCCTTCCAGAAATCCTTTTACATACACCTCAAACAGATGAAGGTCACAGGACACTTTGGAAATATCCTGCTCATCCTCTGCTGCCGTGCTTGCGCCGAAACGAATGGAATCACCAAAATCATTCAGAGAAAGTCCCGGCATTACCGTATCCAGATCGATCACACAGATTCCCTTATGTGTAACATTGTCGATCATGATATTATTCAGCTTTGTGTCATTGTGCGTTACACGAAGTGGCAGCTTACCTGCATCCAGTAAATCCACAAGTGTATGGGCCAGCTGCTCTCTTTCCAGGACAAACTGTATCTCCTTCTGAACATCAGCAGCCCGTCCGCATGCATCCTCTTCCACAGCCTTTTTAAAATTGGCAAATCGCTTCACTGTATTATGAAAATCCGGGATTGTCTCATGAAGAGTATCTGCCGGATAATCAGCAAGAAGGCGCTGGAAATTACCAAATGCAAGAGCACTCTGGTAAAAATCTTCATCATTTTCCACCTGTTCAAAACAGGTTGCATCCTCAATAAACAGATATGCTCTCCAGTACTCTCCTTCTTTATCCACCAAATAAGGAGCTCCTGCACGGTCATTTACGATATTCAGGGTTTCGCGCTCTGCATCCCCGCCATTTTCCAGAATTTTCTTCTTCAGCCAGGAGGTGACACCACTGATATTCTCCATAAGACCAACAGGATCTTTGAAAATCTGCTTGTTCATTTTCTGGAGAATATAGCGCTTCTGTCCGGCTTCTGTGGAAAATACAGCACAGTAAGTCTCATTAATGTGGCCATTTCCAAATATGCCGACCTCTTCAAGTTCACCGCCAAAATCAAAGCTGTTGATTACTTCCATCAGTTCCTGATGGTTTGCATCTTTTGTTTTTCCCACTTATTTTTCCTCCCAAAGCTTCTGAGGATAAAGACCGTCATCTTTCAGCTTCTGAATTGCAGCAACTACTACCGGCTTATCTTCTTTATAAGTAACTCCGTACCATTTGTCCATGGATTTCAGAACTTTGACAGTTGCTTTCTTCTCGCCAAGAAGCTCATCTACAACAAATGGAAGGAAATATTCGCATTTCAGAGGATTCTTTTCCACATTTTCTTTCAGGAATAATGGGAATCTGTCCTTCAGTTCTTTCAGAATGCTTGCAGAAAATCCCCACATATTCATAGACACCGTAGCATCCATAGGAAGCTCTGTCCATGTAGCACCATCATCCTCGGTATAAGCAGCACCGCCATCTCTCTTCTCAATATGGGTGCGCTCATTAATATCCTTCAGATATCCCTCTTCGTCTGTCACACAAACACCACGAGCCACATGTCCATTATCTGTCAATGTGTTCTCAAGCTTGTAGCCTACCATCATGTACTGATAAATACCGTCTTTATCCTGATTCTCTGTAAGGAAATCATATGCCATCTTAAATGCATGACGTCCATAATAATCATCCGCATTAATAACGGCAAAAGGTCCATCAATCACATCGATACAGCTCATGATCGCATGTCCGGTTCCCCATGGCTTCACACGTCCTTCCGGAACTGTAAAGCCTTCCGGCAGATTATGCAGATCCTGGAATACAAATTCCACCTGGATGTGCTTACTCATACGATCTCCGATAGCCGCACGGAAATCAGCCTCATTCTCTTTCTTTATAATAAATACAATTTTCTCAAATCCTGCCTGAATGGCATCGTAGATAGAAAAATCAATGATAATGTCCCCGTCCTTATCAATAGGATCGATCTGCTTCAGACCACCATATCTGCTTCCCATACCTGCTGCCATTACTACCAATACCGGCTTTTTCATGTTATTGCTGCCTCCCATTTTTTATTTGTCAAAGCGGAGATTCCTGATCCGCTTTGTTGCTTATTCATAACGATACCAGGGACAAACAATTGCCCCTGGTTCGATGGTAACAGACAAATCTCTTCTTGTCAATTTTTATCAATTATTTCACAGGAAATACTCCGGTTTTAATATTCCCAGACCACTCCCAAGCACTTTTCCGGATTTCAGATATTTCTTTGCAGCCCTCTGAAGCGAAGTATTCTCAGAATATACATTCAGATTTCGCTGTACTTTCCCCCAAATACGCCATTCAGCCTCACGCTCGTCCCAATCTGTTTCTACGATCTGAAATTGATTCTGAAACATAATGATATTGCTTTTCTCCGGCAAAATGTCTTTAAGCCCCGGATAGAGCAGCCAGGAATGACACAGATACGGCATCTCTTTTCCCCAGAAAGCCATTCCCTGAATAATGGATTCCCTCACACTCTCCAGTGTGAGCTTTTCGCCCTGTGGAATATGAATACTGATGATCTGATCTCCTTTTTTTACCATTCTTTCTCCTGCTGTAAAATTCCAGCGGGAATCCATGATTTCAAATTGCATTCTTCCAAGCCTGAAGATGGTAAGCTTCATATGGCGGAAAAACCAGTCGTATTCATCAATTCCATACTCTCCATATTCCAGAAAACAGTTTTCACACCAAAAGGTCAGATCGTAAAAAGTGTCCCTGAAAATTTCCCGGCTGATTCCCCGCTTTTCATAAGCATCATAGGTTTCGGCGCCCATGCGGCATAAATAATACAGAAACACAAGCCGATAATCCTTTTCCAAAAGAATTTTTTCATAAAACAAAGCTCTGTCTTTCTCATACAAAAGCTTATTTTCCTGATATTCTTCCTCCCCAATGCGTCCGGATTCCTGAAGCTCATTAAGCAGATGCACAGCCTCCGGCAGCATGTTGATTTCAGCTAAAAATTCATTTATTTTCATTGGCAAATCCTCTGAGATTTACAACCTGTCCCGTTATTCTTGCTTCCTCTGCTGCCAGTGCCATCAGATGACTCTCCACGGAAACAGCAGCGTCTGTTTTACCCTTTCTTCCTTCTCCTACCATACGGACAAAATCATGCATCATACTCATATCACTTCCGTTATGTCCGTTTGCAGGTGTGTGAAGCTCTATTGTCTCCAGATTCCCACTGACAAAATCTCTGATCTCAATAGTACCTGCATCCATATCGCCTTTGATCTCACCTTTTGTTCCCATAAGACGGATCCGTCTAGCACACTGGTCTGTAAAGGCTGTCATAAGGAAGGACGCTGTTACCTGATTTTCAAACTTTATGTCAACGGACTGGTGATCTACTACTGTATTATCACAGTGGAATACACATCTTCCGTAAGGTCCTTTTTTCAAAGCCTCCAATACATGCTCCGGATCTGTCTGATCGGTCACTGCACGTACCAGATAGCCATCTAAATTCTCCAGATAATAGCGTGGTGCATAGAAAGCACATTCATCTCTATGTGGGCATCCATCCAGACAATAAGCAGGAGCTCCTTCCGGTGCATTTTCCTCTGTAAAATAAGACAGTTCGCCAAAGGAACTAAGGCTTTCGCATTTACTGTCTGCCAGCCACAGCATGATATCCATATCATGACAGCATTTCTGCAGGATCATAGGACTGGATTCCTCTGCATTTCTCCAGTTTCCTCTTACAAAGCTATGTGCCTGATGCCAGTAACCTACCTCTTCCATATGCTGGATAGTCATAAGTCTTCCTATTTTGCCTTCTTCCAGAAGTTCTTTTAATTTGGAAAAGAACGGAGAATACCGAAGTACGTGGCACACGGACAGAATACGGTCGTATTTCTTCGCCATCTCTCCCATTTCAATGATTTCTTTCTTGTCGGGAGACATGGGCTTTTCACAAAGTACATGATATCCCTTTTTCAGAGCCATGATCGTAGGCTCATAATGCATCCTGTCCATGGTGCAGATCATGGCACAATCTGCCAGCTTTTCTTTTCCAAGAAGCTCTTCATAGCTTTCGAAGCAAAGCTCTTCCGGAATATTGTGTCTTTTTGCAAAGCTCTCTCTGCGCTCTTTATCCGGCTCTGCAACTGCCACCACCTGAAATTCATCCGGATGGTCCAGTGCATACTGAGAATAAACATGACCTCCTCTAAGGCCTGCTCCAATTACAATACTCGTTACCTTTTTCATACTCTTTTACTCCTGTCGCAAACGTATTTTTAAAACCGTATCTTTTTCATCTGGCAATGGATAGGTAAATACCGGATCATCTCCGAAGGAAACAAAGGCCACATCCGGATACAGCACCGTATTCCATGCTTCCCCTCTGTTCACCTCACTGCCGTCAGCAAGATATGTAACAGATTCCAGCTTATCCGGGCCGATTCCATACAGCGGAAGTGCTCCAAGCGGTGTCTCATAAACATGAGCATAAATGATGTCACCTTTCTGGGTATATCTTCCCCAATCCGGCTTTTCCAATTTGGAAATTCCGCATCCGTAAATGCTCTCCCCATTTTTTTTCATCCATTTTCCAACTTCTGTGAGAATCTGAACACTCTCCTCCGGAATATTTCCACGGGCATCTGGTCCCACGTTCAGGATCATATTTCCACCCTTGCTGGCACATTCCACCAGCTTTCTTACAAGCATCTGAGGGGTCTTATACTGATGGTCGAAATTGCAATATCCCCAATGATTATTCATAGTGGCACAAAGTTCCCATGGAATGGGTTCTCCCTTGTCATCACATACTCCTTTTGGAGGAATGATCTGCTCCGGACTTGCAAAATCACCGCTGTAAATCAGTGGTTTCTCTGTTGTAATGCTGCCATGGTTATCCCCCGCACCTTCCAGACGGTTGTCAATGATCACATCCGGCTGATACTTTCGAACCATTTTGATCAGCTCTGTGGCTTTCCATTTTTCTCCGGTCATATCGTCATAGGAAAAATCGAACCATAGAAGATCCAGCTTGCCATACCCTGTTACAAGTTCCTTTATCTGGCCATGCATATACGCAAGATATCTGTCAAAATCAATTTTTTCATCTTTATATGCCGGATTGTTTCGCATAGGATGCTGCCTGTCTCCATATTTAGGAAAATCCGGATGATGCCAGTCGATAATGGAAAAATAAAGACCAACCTTTAATCCTTCCTCTCGGCATGCATCTACAAATTCTCTTACCAGGTCTCTGCCTGCTTTTGTGTTTGTTGACTTGTAGTCTGTCAGTTTAGAGTCAAACAGACAAAATCCGTCATGGTGCTTTGCTGTAAGTACCACGTACTTCATGCCTGCTTTTTTTGCCAGACGAACCCATTTCTTCGGATCATAATCCACAGGATCAAACTGATCAAAATACTTACTGTATTCCTCAATTGTCATTTCTTTCTGTGACATCATCCATTCACCGCATGCTGGAATGGAGTATAATCCCCAATGAATAAACATACCGAATCTGTCTTCCATAAACCATTTGGTGCGCTGTCTTATTTCCTCATTCATGTTTCTATTCTCCTGTCTTCTTCATTATATCAGAAAATTTTGTATATTCAGCATTTTTATCAAAAAACTTTCATTTCACCTGTCAACCTTTCACGGCTCCGCCAGACAGTGCCTCAATAAAGAATCTGCTGAAAATACAGTACAGAAGCACAGGCGGAAGAATGATAATCACCATAGCGGAAAAAAGTCCGTTATAATTGGTGTTAAAGGCTGTTGTGAAAGTAGACAAAAGCGCCGGTACTGTCAGCTTTTCCCTTGTGATCAGCACAAGAGAGGCCCAGTAATACTCATTCCAATTATTCAAAAACGCAAGCACAGCTGCTGTCATAATTCCCGGACGTGCAATTGGAAAAATTACTTTCATCCAGGTCTGTACATACCCACATCCATCAATTCTCGCCGCCTCTTCCAGCTCTCTTGGGATATTGTCGTAATAGTTTTTGATCACAAAAAAACTCACTGCAATTCCACTGCAGGAATAAATCAGGATCAGCGCAGATCTTGTATCATATAAATGCAGGCGGTTTACCAGATTATATACCGGATAAGTAAGGGCTGTGGCTGGGATAAACATGGTGGAATACAAAAGTACATTTACCAGTGCTTTTCCTTTGAATTCCATTCGCGCTACCACATATGCAGACATAGAAATCATCACCACACTGATTACCACGGAAACACCTGCGACAAAAAGACTGTTTCCAAAATATCTCATCACATGTAAATCTTTAAATGTGGAAATATAACCATCCAGACAAATGGATTCCGGAAGCTGAAAGCCAGGTCTCGCCATAGGATCTTTTTTCAGGCTGGATAAAACCAGCCAGCCAATGGGAAGCAACGACACGATCAGCGCCCACGCAAGACAAATGTAAGTCACGATCCTGGTTCCCGCCGGCATACTATTTACACCTTTCAGGGCATTTGTTTTTTTCATATTCATCCTCTTTTCCTTCTTATTCTTTCTCTTTCCTGAAAGAAATGCTGTATACAAAATTAATCACCAGAATGATCACCATCCCAGCCAGGATCTGGATCATTGCCACTGCATTGGCACGTCCAAACTGGGTTCTCGGACTGGTAATGGCAAGCTCGCGGATAATGTAACTGATACTGTAGGTTCCTGCAGCTCCTTTTGTCAGGAAATAAACCTCGTTATAAAGAAGGAAGCCGGAGGTTGCAGCAAGAACGGATACTGTTTTTAAAGTTCCTTTGATCATAGGGATTGTAATATACCAGTCCTGTCTCAGACCGCTTGCCCCATCCAGCATAGCTGCTTCTCTTACCTCTTCCGGCACTGCCATAATATTCCCCAAAATCATTAAAGTTGTAGTTCCTGTAAAGAAAATATAGGCACAGGTCATGGCCACAAAAGCCGGTCCTTTCAGAAGTAGGATATTATCCCTGAACTCTTTGTTGAAAAGACGAATGATCGGGTTGATAATTCCATAAGAAGGGTTGTACAATTGTAAAAATACAATGCCCATAGCGGCAGTTGAGATCATATTCGGAATAATATAGACATTTCGTACAAATTTAATACCTTTTACCTTTCTGGACAGGGCCAGAGCGATCAAAGCAGCAATGGGAATCTGTACCACTGCTCCAAGAATGGCCCAGGTGGTTGAATTTTTCAGTGCTTCCCAGAAAAATGGATACTTGTTAAAAATATAATCATAATTATCCCACAAATTGCTCCAGCCGAAAAACTCCGGACTAGTAATATTGGTATAATCCCATTTGCAGAAAGAAGTGATAAACACCGTAATAATGGGATACAGATAAAATACGCAAAATGCGATCAGGGTAGGCGCAAGAAACGCTATAATAAATCCTTTTCTCCGCGTACCCAGCTTATTCTTTCTTTTTTTCGCAGCATTCTGATTTTCCAAATTCATACCTCCAAAAAGGGAAGAGATTTCTCCCCTCCCTCTTCTATTTCATTCATAGTTTCTGTTCATCACAGCTGTGTGCTTTAAGCAACCAACGCGATCAGCTCTGTCTGAAGTGCTGCAAATCTTGCATCAATATCTGTTCCTGATACCGCACACTCCATCAATGCATTGATGATAGCTTTGTCCACGTCAGATCCCCAGGTATAGTTCATGTCAATCACTACAGTATCAGCTTCATTTACCTGAGAACAAGCCTGTGCAAGCTTTCTTGTAGCTGCATCATCACTCTCTTCTGCAAGTGCGTTCAAATCAACTGTTGTGTTACATGGATTTGCCTGTACGCCAGTGAAGATTTTTTCTTGAACCTCAGCACTTGTCATATATTTGATAAACTCAAGTGCCAGCTCTGTTTTCTCATCACTCATGTTATTTGCCACAGCAAGTCCGCCGCCTGCAGAAGCGATTGCAATATTTCCAGGGAATAAAGCAGGCTCAATGGCATCTGTTAAAGATGCATCAATTCCACTTGCATTCCATACACCATTGAAAAGAACACCAGCCTTACCATTTGTATTAAATTCTGCCATAAGATTTCCGTTATCATCTGTAGTATGCTCAGAACCATTTGCCTGATCCAGATTTGCAGCAGTCTTAAATGCAGCTGCAAATTCCTCTGAATTGATGGTGTCCTCTGTCAGCTCAGATTCCAGCATTTTCTTTCCTTCATCTGTAGAAGCCATAACTGTGTTTACAATATAGCTGGAGCCCTGTCCTGCAATGTATCCGTACACATCCTCGTCCAGAGCACGGATTTTTTCCATTGCTTCTCCAAAAGAATCCCAGTCTGCAAACGCCTCCTCTGTAATTCCGGCTTTTTCAAAAATATCGGAATTATACCATAAGCCACGGCTCTCAATCTGATCATGCACTGCATAAATATGACCATCCATATCATGCTGTGTATAGTTAAGACCAACTGCATCCTGCAGACCATTTTCATCGATATACGGTTTCAGATCGTATACCAGATCCTGGGAAAGTGCTGCCTGCGGAACTCCGCCACCGCCTACATCTACCAGATCCGGGAAGGAACCGCCAGCAACCTGTGCACTTACAATGTCATCTCTGTTTTCTACAGCGATTGGTTTGAATGTAACTGATCCATCAGCATGTTCCTTTGCGAACTCATCATAGATATCCCTCATAACCTGAGCTGCAGCCCACTCGCTCTCATCCTGGTAATATCCATGGTAAAATTCCAGAACATCATCATCTGCATAAGCAGTCGTTCCAAATCCAACCAGTGCAGTAGTCCCCATTGCTGCTGCCAGTAAAACACTTACCATTTTTTTCTTCATTACAAAAATCCTCCTTCATAAATTATACGTCTTTGCTTTAACTGTCCTTATTTTACCCTTGTTTTTGGTATTTTTGAATGAATCCCGTTTGCAATTTACAGGTATTTATTGACATTTTCACAATAAAAATAAGGAAAATATTTACCTGACGGCAATATTTTCCTTATCTTTATTTTCCCTATTTATCTATTTTCATTTCACCCAGCTGCCGGGTAAAAGCTTCCGGTGAAATTTTACCGGTAAGCTCTCTGAAAATGTTTTCTGTAAAATAGGCTTTCTGTTCATAAGTCCACAGATTATCCGGAACTTCAATTTTATCCTCTGCACTTAATACCAAGGAAGCAGCCTGAAACAGCCGCGGCATTTCCTTCTCGTAAGAATCCAGAACTACCTGCTTATTCGCCGGAATCTGCTCTGTTTCCTCCAAAATCCGCGTCTGCACCTTCTTGCTTAGCATATATTTCAGGAACCGGATGGAAGCCTCCTCTTTCTGTTCGTTTCCACTTTTTCCAAGCACATAACCAAAACAGGCAGATTCGCAAGACAGATGCTTCCCGGATGTAGTTGGAAGCAGTGCATACTTGGCATTAATGTTTTCGGAAATCATGGAAGCGCCCCATACGCCATTCACATATATGGCAAGCTTTCCTTCATTGAACAATCTGGTCTCATCCAAATAACTGTATTCTGCATTTTCGGAGGTGGAATATACATAAATTTCCTGCAGCCGTTTCAACACCTCTGAAATTGTACCGACATCGTTTCTGTCCTTTTCTGTACCTTCTTCCAGAAGCATATGATCCATAAAATAAAGATAGCCCTCCGGAGATGTCTGAAGCGAAGCAATTTCATTATTCTCACGCTCCGACCATTTCCAGATCTTGTAGCACATACCGCGAAAAGCATCCCAGGTCCTGGGAATTTCCTTTACGCCAGCTGCGTGCAGAATATCTTCATTATACCAATAACCACCACTTAAGGACAAAACATCTGACACTGTAAACAGCTCCCCTTCTTCTGTGGTCCAATAGTTCAGATTGGTCTGGGAAATATTGGAGGCAAACTCTTCATCTTTTTTCACATAGGGAATAATATCCAGCGCCATATCATTTTCTACAATAAAATCATAGGTTGTATTCTGTCCCATACCGCTGAAGGTAATCACATCCGGCATATCTCCCACCATGATCATGTCCTCCACCTTACGCAGCATTTCCTTTCTTCCTGGCATGGAGATCAGCTGCACCTCAATGTCCGGATTCTCCTTCTGAAATCCATCGTAAATATCCCTCATAGCTACATGATCTTCACCTGTTCCGCCCCATGCATGAATCATTGTGATAGTTACAGGCTCTTTTTCTTCTTTCCCGCAGCCTCCAAGGATCAGACTCCCTGCTATTCCGATACTAAAGAAAAGGCCTCTAATTTTTCTCTTCATGTTGTTCTCTTTTCCTGAATTCTTTTGGTGATACCCCGGTTATCTTTTTAAACATTTTTGAGAAATAACCAGCATCTTCCACTCCTACCGCTTCTGAAATCTCATAAGTCTTCATCTCTGTATTCTGCAGATATTCTTTTGCCTTTTCCACCCTTTTCATTAAAATCTCATCAAACAGATTCACACCTGTTTTATTCTTATAATAACGGCTGAGATAGCTGCGGTTCACATGCAGGGTATCTGCAATATCATCCAGCGTGATCTTTTTGCGAAAATTTTCTTCCAGATACTGTTCAATCTGATCAAGCAATGATTCCGGTTCTTCTGCCTTCGTATGCTCCTGGATTTCAAGCTCTTTTTTCAGTCTGGACAGCTTTCCGATTGCTTTTTCCACTGCCTGGGGAAGTTCGTCTATAATGGAAATCTTAAGCACATACTCACATACACTGTATTTAATGGCACGTTTGGCATACTCAAAATCCGAATATGCGGTAAGGATGATCACCTGGGTTTCCGGGCAGGTTTCGTATATATATTTACATACTTCTAACCCGTCAGCACCAGGCATCTGTATATCTGTGATCACAATGTCCGGCATTTCTCCCCGGATCTTCTCCAATAGTTCCTGTCCATCACTGACTACGCTCTCCAAAGAACAGTCCATTTTTTCCCAATTTATCAGTTTCTGCAAAGCCTCTCTGATGTATCCTTCATCATCGGCTGCTATCACTTTCCACATAATTTCCACCTCTTTCAATTGGAACTGCAATTTCTATTTCCGTTCCCTTTCCCGGTTCGCTCCAGACCTGGAACTTGTAATGATCCCCATACAGGATCCGGAGCATTTTCTTTGTATTTTCCCAGCCCACATGGGTATGAGGAGTTTTTTCTTTATTTTCCTCTGCCTTCGTCTGATTCCGACAAACGCCTACTCCATCATCTTTTACCCAGATATAAAGCATTTCCCTTTCATATAAAAGGACCTGCAGATTTCCTTTTTCCCGCTTTGGTTCCAGACCGTGTGAAACTGCATTTTCCACCAGTGGCTCAATAAGAAGACGGGGAATCAGATCTTCGCCGATTTTTTCATCTTCAAGCTTCACCTCATAAGACAGTTTATCCTGGTAACGGCTTTTCTGCAGATATAAATAAAACTGAACTATTTCCAGTTCCTCTTTTACCTTTATCTTAATCTCTTTTTCCCGGAATATCTTGCCCTGCATCAGTCTGGAAAAAGCATTCAGCCCATCGTAAACTTCTTCATTTCCTGCCATTTTCGCTTTCAGACTCAGCATGGCCAGAATATTAAACTGGAAATGCGGATTTATCTGGGACTGCAGATATTTTACCTGAGACCGGGCTGCCACAATTTCTTTTTCATAAACCTGAGTAATCAGATATTCGATCCTGTCTGCCATCTCATTAAACACGATCCCCATGTCATGAAACTCCAGAATAGAAGAATCTTCCATTCTGACATTCAGATCCGGTTTTCCAAAGGCCTGTATGCTTTGGATCATCCTGGTAACCGGTTTGGTGAAACGGTAGCTGATAGCATATGCAACCAGAAATGCAATTCCCAGTACCACAATAAGACCCACAAGAACGATAAAAAGAGTGGGCTTCAAAATAGAAAAAATATTCCCATACCCTACTGAGATCACTGTACGTACTCCAAATCCACAGGAATTTCCATAACCAATCACCTTCGTACCCGCCAGGTCTTTTGTTCCATTCCATGAATTCTCAG
>OLRP01002456.1_pt1 | contig 12796 bp, 12 predicted proteins | sample 1672401 | NCBI WGS metagenome assembly OLRP01 (sample SAMEA3136682, study PRJEB25190) | human gut metagenome | reverse complement strand
CACATAGCCGCCGGAAAGCTCTTTAACGTGAAGTTCTCCCTTCGGGTCTACATATTCCAGAACGACTCCATAACCGCCCGGTCCGTCCGGATTACCTCTTGCCGCTCCATCTGTATAAATACTGACTTTCATAAATTGTCTCCTTATAGTTCAAATACCTGTCCCTTTTCCCGGATCCGCATGATCTTCTCCCGGTATGGTTCTGATACTTCCATTCCGATAAGCCGATCCTGCACCTCGATTTCCACATCAGCCGCACCTTTTACCATCCTGCACCTCGTACTGCTTCCACATATGCATCGGAAATACAATCTTCGTATCCGTATGCCGCATATACCAGTCAAAGCCCCAGTAAAACTGCTCTTCCTGTCTCGGGTCAAGCACGACAAATGCAAGATCGATCTTTTCACCAGCCAGCGTTTCAATCTCCTTTTGATAATCGCCGCGCATCATCCGGTTATACGCATCATCTTCCTCTTCCCAGTGCCACCAGTTCAGATCCCCTGCATGATAAATGATCCTGTCTTCGCATCTTACCAGAAAGGCAACCCCTTCATCGGTTGAGCGCAGACTTTTTACCTTTGTATCCCCGACAGTAATCTCATCCCTTTTTCGCATGAAATGTTCCGATTCACGCTGCTCCTTTTTCGCAATTCTGATATCCTTCGGGAAAATATATTCCACATCCGGATACACATCCGCAAGCTTCAGGATCTCTCTGTTAAAATGATCCGGATGGGAATGGCTGGCAAACACCAACAGCTTCTTCGCCGGATCAAACTCCGGCATCGTTCCTTCATAATAGTCAAATAATAGAATATGGGATTCCAGTTCCACCGAAAATCCGCTGTGTCCGATATACGTCACCCTCATCTGTCTGTCTACTCCTCAACATCATCATGTTCACCGGCTGCCGTCTCTGTTGCATAAACAATCTCCGGAAGAACATATTCCAGACACTCTTTAATGATCTTCGGACTTCCCGGAAGATTGACGATCAGGGATTTACCCCGGATACCTGCTGTTCCTCTCGTCAGCATTGCCCTTTTTCTGGTCCGTGTCATAAAAAGACGCATCGACTCTCCGATCCCCGGAATCTCCTTATCGACCACTGCCTTTGTCGCTTCCGGAACACAGTCCTCTTCTCTGCATCCGATCCCACCGATCGTAAGGATCAGATCTGCCATCTGTGCATCCGCGATCTTCGCAAGGATCTTGCGGATAACCTCCCTGTCATTTGGTACCGGCTGTACAAGCTCTGTCTTGAAGCTGACCTGATCGAGCACTCTTCGCACGATTGGCGAACACGTATCATCCTTCTGTTTTCTGTATATCATGGTGTCTGCTGATACAATTGCTACTTTCATAGATGTCCCTCTTTTCTTTTCTCCTCACGTATAGATTTCATGGTATCTTATATGACCATTCATTCCATGAAAATGTATCCCCTAACGTATAGACTTTAGTATAACATACTCTCGGATTGCCATGCAAGTTTCCTGCCGCCAATCGAATTGATTTAAGAAAAATTTTAGATAATGATGCAAACCATACCTCCGTTGCTGTCATTGACGATCTTCTGCATGGTGTCCTGCAGTTTTGCCTGACTCTCATCTCCGATCATGGCAATCTTGTTTCGCACGCCATCCATCACCAGCTCTTCGATCGATTTTCCGAAAATATTGGTTCCCCAGACTCCATCCGGGCTCTTTGCCGCCTCGTTGATATAATTTACCAGATCCTTTGCCTGCTGCTCACTCCCCACGATCGGTGCGATCTCGGTCTCAATGTTAGCTCGGATCATATGGATAGAAGGTGCTTCCGAACGGATCTTTACTCCGTATTTATTGCCCTGCCGGATTACCACTGGATCGTCCAGCCGGATTTCTTCTCTTGTCGCGCTGACTACACCGTAGCCTTTCATTTTAACCGAAGCAAGTGCATCTTTGACACTTTCATATTCTTTCTGGAGCATGGCAAGATTACGCACTGTATGGATCAGATCATATTCCCCGCTGATCTGCGTTCCGGTCAGATCACTTAACATTTCATAATAACAGCCATCTTCCACCTTGATTTCAACCGAGATCTCACCGGTATCCATGGACACACCTGTTACATTTACTGCATTTATGTAGGTACTCTGCTCCGGCTTCCGGATCTCCATCGCATCCCGGATTTCTCCGATTCTGCCCATGACTTCTCTTGCATAAGATACCAGCTCTTCCCGGACCTTGTGATCTGCTGTAAGTATTTCCACCCATTTTGGAAGGAAAAATTTTACTTCTGTGACCGGAAATGCAAAGAGCACATTTTCCATGATTCGGTGGATATCTTCTTCCCGTAGCTGTTCACAGTTGACCGGAAGTGCCGTTACCTGATATTCTTTCTGGATTTCTTCTGCCACGTTTTTTGCCTCTGCGCTGTACGGTTTCCGGGTATTGACCAAGACCACGAACGGCTTTCCAATGCTTTTCAGCTCCTGGATCGTTTTCTTTTCTGCCGCCCGGTAGCTGTTTCTGGGAAGCTCTCCGATACTTCCGTCTGTCGTCACAACAATCCCGATCGTGGAGTGGTCATGGATTACCTTTTTCGTCCCGATTTCTGCCGCCTTTGTAAACGGAATTTCTTTTTCGTTCCACGGCGTTTTCACCAGACGTTCTGCTCCATTTTCCATGTGACCGGCGGCTCCCTCCACCATATAGCCCACACAATCGATCAGACGCACCAGCACACTCACATCCTTTGCGAGCTGGATTTCGGCAGCTTCTTTTGGCACAAATTTCGGCTCCGTTGTCATGATGCTCTTCCCTGACGCAGACTGCGGAAGCTCATCCACCGTCCGCTCTTTTGCATGCTCATCGGTCATTTTCGGCAGCACCAGCACATCCATAAAACGCTTGATAAAGGTTGATTTGCCACTCCGCACCGGTCCTACCACACCCAGATAGATCTCTCCATTCGTCCGGCACTGTATATCCTTGTATAAATCAAATGTATCCATACACTGTCCCCCTTTGATTGCTGATACAGTGTATGCGGGCATTCCCCGGTTTAGAACAACTATACTGCCAGTTCACTTTTACTTTCTTGCCATCAATTTCAAAATCGGGTATGATAAATGGTAACAAAAAAGCGTATTACAGGCACGTAATGCCTTTCATTTATCAGAAAATCCTATCGGGATTTTCTTACAGTCAAAAAAGGAGGTATCCTATGCACGTAGGAAGAAAAGCACAAAAAAGAGAAAAAAAAGCCATGTCTGTCTCCCTGTACGGGAATCTGTTTTTCGTTATCGTTGAGATCGTCATGGCAATCTACACCAGTTCCCAGGCAGTTCTTCTGGACGCAATCTATGACGGAGTCGAGTTCTGCATGCTCCTGCCGTCGCTTTTTCTGATTCCGCTACTTTACAAGCCATCCAATGAAAAGCACCCGTTCGGTTATATGCAGATTGAATCTATGTTTGTCGTTGTCAAGGGCATTACCATGACTGGCGTTACCGTCGGGCTGATCCTGAACAATATCGAAATCATGATCCATGGTGGCAGAAAAGTCGCTTTTGATACCATTGCCTGGTTTGAATTATTTGCATTTTTTCTGGGAATTACCGTATCCATTTATCTCAAATATAAGAATCGTCTGATGGATTCCCCACTGATCACAATGGAAATGGAAGGCTGGGAGATCGACAGTATTGCCTCTTTCGGTATGGCAATTGCCTTCTTTCTTCCGGTTCTGCTGCCTTTTCCATGGTTCAGACCCATAACACCTTATCTTGACCAGATCATTACCGTCACCCTGTCCATCTTTATGCTGCCGACGCCGATAAAGACGGTAATAACCGGACTTCGGGATCTGTTCCTGATCCCGCCGGAGGAAGAGACTGTTGATGAAATTAAAGAAACGATCGAACCTGTCCTAAATGCCTATGGTTACAAAAAACTCTACTATGACATTCTCCGTACCGGAAGAAAGCTCTGGATCAGTGTTTACATCACCTTTGACAAAGATCTGGTTTCCATTACCCGGTTTAAGATCGTACAGAATTTCTGTATCCAGGCTCTTGCGAAAAAATATACGGATTTTTATTTTGAACTTCTGCCGGATATTGTGTTTACCACGGATGATGAGGCATTGACCAATCATATCGTAAACCAGTCGGAAGAGGTGGATCAGAATGCAAAATTTGCAGACTGAATTATCTGATCTTTATTCTTTAAAAATACTCATTTTCCAAGAAAATCTGCCTTAATCGGCAGCTTTTCCTTTAAATTCTTTGATTGGATTCTTGATAAATTTTATGTACTGCTTTCTCAGCCATTCGATCAGCTTCGTCAGATACCGAAGTACCGGCTCGGTCGCGATAGAGAATACTACAAAAAGCATAATGCATTTTCTGGACATTCCCGTAATCGCAAATAACTGTGGCAGGAAGATACTGCATCCTAACAGTCCGATCACGCATCCGATCCAGACGATCATACGCAGTGCATTCATCGGCTGGCAGATCCGGTAAAGGATCATGAATCCGACAATTGCAAGCAGCATCGTCGCCGCCGTAGAAATATCTTTGGATGCAACTCCGAACGTCTGTCCAAATACAACCAGCGCACCAACCGCAAGTACATCCGTAAGTCCTGCCGGAAGTGCCTTTAAGAACACATTAGTCAGGAAGTGTCCCTTAATGATATCCCGGTTCGGCTGCAGTGCCAGGAAGAATGCCGGAATACCGATCGTATACATGCTGATCAGCGATACCTGGGATGGCTCCAGCGGATAGGTAATCATAAAGACTGCCGAGAAAATTGCAAGCAGGAAGGAAAAAATATTCTTCACCAGGAACAGACTTGCTGAACGCTGAATGTTATTGACAACTCTTCTTCCTTCCAGAACAACCTCCGGCATCCTTGAAAAATCGGATTCCAGAAGTACCACCTGGGACGCCTGGACCGCCGCATCGCTTCCTGATGCCATCGCCACCGAACAGTCTGCATCCTTCAGAGCAAGTACATCATTAACACCATCACCGGTCATAGCGACCGTCATTCCCTGCTTTTTCAGTGCCTGCACAAACTGTCTTTTCTGTTCCGGGATTACTCTTCCGAAGACCGTATATTTGCTCACCGCAAGGGCAATATCTTCTTCGGTCTTTAATGTTCCCGCATCCACGTAATTCTCTGCGCCTTCAATTCCGGCCTGCTTCGCAGTCTCCGATACGGTAATCGGATTATCACCCGAAATAACTTTTATCGCAACACCCTGGTCCGCAAAATATTTGAAAGTCGCAGGCGCTTCTTCCCTGACTTTATTGAGAAGGAGGACATAACCAAGCGGCGTTACCGTTCCAGTCAGCGGCTTACCATCCGGCTCTCCATCATAGCTTCCAAATACCAGTACACGGAACCCCCTGGACGTATACTGTTCTATTCTTCCCTGATACTTTGTATAATCCTCACGCAGGACAAATTCCGGTGCACCAAGCACATATGCCTGATCTTTGAAAATTACTCCGCTGTATTTGACCGTGGAAGAAAAAGGAATCACTTTTTCCGGCACTTTATCTGAATGCTCTGTAAAATGTTCTTGCATCGCATGCATCGTGCTGTTATCCGCGTCCATTCCTTTGACAAAATCGCCGATCATCCGGTTCAGATCCGGCATCTTTTCTTCGTCATAGGCCTTGGCTTTCACCACTTCACTGACACACATACTGTCTTCTGTGATCGTACCTGTCTTGTCAACACAAAGCACATTAACCCGCGCCAGAGTCTCGATACTCTTCATATCATGGAGCAATACCTTTTTCGATGCAAGACGCATTGCACTTACCGCAAGTGCCACGCTTGCAAGAAGATATAATCCTTCCGGGATCATGCCGATCACTGCAGCAACCATGGAGATAATACTCTGCCGGAAGCTGTCGTGATTATAGAAATAACTCTGCACAAACAAAATGATTCCTATCGGGATCAGTGCGATTCCGACCATTTTTACCAGCTTGTCCAGGGAACGGATCATCTCCGACTGTTCCCCCTGCTGCATGGCTTTTGCTTCCAGAGTCAGCTGTGAAATATAGGAATCCGCTCCAACCTTGTCCAGGCGTGCATGACAGCTTCCTGATACCACAAAACTACCTGACATCAGACGGTCTCCACGCTTTTTCGTGATCTCATCAGATTCACCGGTAAGTAAAGATTCATTGACCTGAACCTCGCCAGCCTCAACAACCGCATCTGCACAGATCTGGTTCCCTGCACGAAATACAACAATGTCGTCCACAACCAGCTGATCCGCCTCCAGATTCAGCGATACCCCTCCACGGATTACTTCTGCGTGCGGTGCATTCAGCATGGTCAGTCTATCCAGTACTTTCTTGGAACGGATCTCCTGAATGATCCCGATCAGTGTATTGCAGATGATGACCGGCAGGAATGTCAGATTTCGAAAAGAACCTACCAGGCACAGCAGAATCGCCAGAATCAGAAAGATCAGGTTGAAATAGGTAAATATATTATTATGAACAATCTCTTTTGTCGTAAGTCCCGGTGGAGCAACCTCATCATTGGTCCAGCCATTCTCTTCCCTTATCCGAATCTGCTCGGGATTAAGACCTACCCGGTAGTCTGGAACCACACGCTGGATCTCGCCGCGAACGACTTCTTCCTCTTGTGTTTCTTTTTCTTTTTTTCCGAATTTCATACAAAAAATCCTCCTGTATACACGTCATTATACGCCTATACGGAAGGATTTTCCATTAAGACTTTATGAAATTTCTTTGAAACTTTAATCCCACGGAAGGTTACTGTATTCGCTGCGCCCGTCACGCATCATCAGTTCACTTACCGCATCCTTTGCGGGTTTGCCTTCAAAAAGTACCTGATTGACCTTTTCCACGATCGGCATGGATACCTCATATTTTTCAGCCAGCTCTCTTGCCGCTTTTGCTGAATACACACCCTCAACTACCATCTTGACCTCAGCCATCGCTTCTTCCATCGTCATTCCCTCACCGATCAGAACACCTGCCTTACGGTTACGACTGTGCTTACTTGCACAGGTGACGATCAGATCACCGATTCCGGTAAGTCCGGTAAAGGATTCCAGCTTTCCGCCCATCTTTACACCAAGTCTTGTGATCTCCGCAATTCCTCTGGTGATCAGTGCAGCTTTGGTGTTATCCCCGTATCCTAGTCCATCTGCAACTCCGGCTGCAAGTGCGATTACATTTTTCAGGGAACCGCCAAGCTCAATTCCTTTAATATCCGGGCTTGTGTAGACACGAAATACATCATTCATGAAAATTTTCTGCAGATAAATGGCGGTTTCTTCTGTCTCTGCTCCGACTACAACCGTTGTCGGAAGTTCGCGGCTTACTTCTTCTGCGTGACTTGGACCAGAAAGAACAGCTACATTTGCCTGCGGAATCTCTTCTTCAATCTGCTCAGAAAGCGTCTTTAAAGTACCCTCTTCAATTCCTTTTGCCACATTGACCAGAATTTGCTCTTCCTTTACATACGGGCACATTTTCTTCGCCGTAGCTCTGGTTGCCATAGACGGAACTGCAAGAACGACCACATCTTTTCCTTCCACACTTCCCTGCAGATCTGTTGTGATCTCGATCTCCTCCGGGATATGAACGCCCGGAAGCTTACTTGGATTTTCCCGCTTTTTTCTGATCTCATCTGCTTCTTCTTTTAAATAAGACCAGATGGTTACATGATGTCCGTTTTTATTCAGTACCAGGGCCAGAGCCGTTCCCCAGCTTCCTGAACCGATAACTCCGATTTCTGCCATAAATTATTACCTCTTATTTTTCTTTTTTGAAAAACTGATCTTGCTCTCTGTACCATTTCTCAGACGTCCGATATTCGCACGGTGACGGATAAATGCAGAGAGAACAAAAAGTGCTCCGATTCCATACATTTCAAACAGATACTTCTGCATCATTCCAAACATTCCCATCTGTCCGTCAACGACGAGTCCGACAAGGAACAGTACGGAAATCACCAGCGATCCCAGTGATACATAACGTGTCACGGCAACAATTACGATAAACACGATCAAACATACTGCCGCAATCCGAATATCTGTAGATAAGATCATACCTGCCGTAACTGCAATTCCCTTTCCGCCCTTGAACTTCAGATAGAATGGAAAATTATGTCCGAGCACTGCCCCAAAACCTGTATACAGCGAAAGGAGCGGTAAAATATCTGCGTGAGACTGTCCGTAAATTCCGCGGACCACCAGAACTGCGATCACGCATTTGAAGCAGTCACCTAGCAGGGTGATCATTCCGGCTTTGATTCCCATGGTGCGAAGTGCATTGGTAGAACCTGCATTTCCGCTTCCCATCTTGCGGATATCTACCCCCTGAGTTTTTCCATAGAAATAGCCGGTCTGAAACAGACCAAATATATAGCCGATCAGCAAACATACAAGACGTTCCATCTTATTTGTCTTTCTCCTTTCTCTCCCTGATAAAGAATTTAAGAGACGTTCCACGGAAGCCAAACGCTTCACGGATCTTATTCTCCAGATATCTCGTATAAGAGAAATGCATCAGTTCTTTATCATTTACAAAAATTACAAATGTCGGCGGTTTGACCGCTACCTGGGTAATATAGTAAAGTTTCAGCCGTTTTCCCTTATCTGACGGCGGCTGCTGCATTGCAACAGCTTCGGTCATGATCTCGTTAAGGACACCCGTAGCCACACGGAGTGTCTGGTTCTCAATAACGGTGTCGATCATGTCAAAGAGCTTCGGAAGTCTCTGGCCTGTCAGTGCAGACACATACATGATCTCTGCGTAAGGCAGAAAAGACAGCACCATCCTGATCTGATGCTCATATTCCCTCGTGGTCTTATCGTTCTTTTCAATGGCATCCCATTTATTTACAACGATGATGACACCTTTTCCACGCTCATGTGCGATTCCTGCGATCTTGGCATCCTGCTCGGTTACTCCTTCTGCCGCATCGATCACAACCAGGACCACATCCGCTCTTTCTACTGCCGTAACTGTACGGATAATACTGTAGCGCTCCAGTTCCTCTTTGATCTTATTCTTACGGCGAAGTCCTGCTGTATCAATGAATACATACTCTTTTCCATTGTGCACTACTTCCGTGTCAATGGCATCTCTTGTAGTTCCGGCAATATCGGATACGATCACACGGTCTTTTCCGATCAGACGGTTGATGATTGAAGACTTCCCAACGTTCGGTTTCCCAACGATTGCAACTCTCGGACGGTCATCTTCCTCTTCCTGGCCTGCCCCTTCCGGAAAATGTGCCAGAACCTTATCCAGCATATCTCCGATTCCAATTCGTTCCGATGCTGAGATCGGAACCGGATCTCCGATTCCCAGATTATAAAATTCATACACATCCGGCATCATCTTGTTAAAATTGTCCACTTTATTGACAACAAGGATGACTGGCTTGTGGGAGCGGCGGAGCATATCTGCCACTTTTGAATCGGAATCTACAAGTCCCTGCTTTACATCTGTCATAAACAGGATCACATCCGCAGTGTCAATGGCGATCTGTGCCTGCTCTCTCATCTGGGAGAGGATCACATCACGGCTGTCCGGCTCGATTCCACCGGTATCGATCAACGTAAATTCTTTATCGAGCCAATTCACTTCTGCATAAATTCTGTCGCGGGTAACACCCGGCGTATCTTTAACGATTGCTATCTTTTCTCCTGCCAGTGCATTAAAAAGCGTCGACTTTCCAACGTTCGGCCGCCCTACAATGGCAACAACTGGTTTACTCATATTTTCTTCCTCCTGATATTTATTCGGAATTCTGCTTCTATATCATACTAGATTTCTTCAAAAAATGCAATTTTTTAACGCCTCTTTCTTGTCATTGCTTTTAAATAATGGTATAAAAGATAAGTAAGATTAGATAAAAAGCACTTAAAACGCTTATTATAAGGAGGCACTCATGACAAATATCGAACTTATGGAAAAAGCTCTTCCGACAGCACCACTTAAAATTGCTGCCCTGGAAAGCTGCAAGGATCTGGCAGAAAAAGTGGATCAGTACATCGTATCGTTCCGCAAAAATTCTCTGCATGATTTTCTGGATCCTGCAATCTATTCATCTTATGAAGCAGATTCTTATCTTGCAAAGAACAGTTGCCCACGTTTTGGTTCGGGGGAAGCAAAGGGAATGTTTGGCGAAAGTATCCGCGGAAAAGATCTCTTTATTATGGTGGATGTCTGCAACTACAGCCTGACATACACAGTAAACGGACATATCAATCATATGTCACCGGATGATCACTATCAGGATCTGAAGCGTATCATCTCCGCTTCTACAGGAAAGGCACACCGTGTAAATGTAATTATGCCATTCCTTTACGAAAGCCGCCAGCACAAGAGAACCAAACGCGAATCTCTGGACTGTGCAATGGCTCTGGAAGAATTAACCGCAATGGGTGTATCTAACATTCTGACATTTGACGCACACGATCCGCGTGTACAGAATGCGATCCCACTCAATGGTTTCGACAGCTTCAACCCTCTGTATCAGTTCATCAAAGCTCTGTTTAAAGCAGAACCGGATCTGAAAGCAGACAAAGACCATCTGATGATCATCAGCCCGGATGAAGGTGCAATGCAAAGAGCCGTATACTTCTCCAACGTACTCGGTGTTGATATGGGTATGTTCTACAAACGCCGTGATTATTCTACAATCGTAAATGGTAAAAATCCGATCGTTGCACATGAATTCTTAGGTGACGATGTACATGGAAAGACCGTTATCATCATCGATGACATGATTTCTTCCGGTGAAAGTATGCTGGATGTTACCAGGCAGTTAAAAGACCGCGGAGCTGAGCGTGTATTTGTATGTACTACTTTTGGTCTCTTTACAGAAGGTCTTGACAAGTTCGATGAATATTATGAAAAGGGCTATCTGGACAGACTGATCACAACCAACCTGACCTATCTGCCTCCTCAGCTTCATGATAAACCGTATTTCATTGAAGCAGATATGAGTAAGTTCCTTGCACTGATCATTGATTCGATGAATCATTCTACATCTATTAGTGCGGTTATGAATCCGACGGATAAGATTCATGATTTGCTTGCGAAGAGAAATATGAGATAAATTTTGTTGGCGGGATAGTAAGGATATATTAGCGAACAGACGCCGCAAAAGAACCATAAAACAGGACAGCTTCCTTTGTGCAAACCATTCCGATGAGCCTTTGAAAGCGAAAATCGTGTTCAGCAATGGCTTCCACAATTTTTGAGTCTCATCTCCGTAGTACAAAATATCAGCAGACGAGGTTATTGCAGCCTCTCCCTCTGGTTTTTCAAGACAAAACAGAATGAAATGATTTATGAGAAACAGAACCCACAGCCATCTTCGGGCTGTGGGTTCTGTTGACTGTTGAAGTTTGTTGGTTGCAGATATTCTTTTCGTACTTTTAAAGTATGACGATAGTGTAATATCAACTACATGTATTTATGTAAAATAATTTTTTTCTGCAGTATATTTCTACTTCTCTTCCGGGGGAAGTTCTTCACCGGCTAGTTTTAAGATGTTGCTGATCTCATCTTCGGTGATGCCGGCGAATTCTTCCAGCTCGTCTACGCTGACTTTTCGGCCGAGTTCATCGGAAAGTTTTTTGATCTGTTCATCAAGGTCGTTGACTTTTTCTACCATGCGGTTATCTTGTTTTTTAGTCTCTTCCTGAGATTCAAGAAGTGCCTGCATACTTTCTTTTGCCATGCTTAAAAGGGCTTCGGTATCATCTGCATGGTCTTCCATGGCGAGCATGAGTCCCATGTTGCCTTCCTGGACGAGATCTCCGATGTAGATATCTGCCCTGTGCATCTCTTTTGCCATGGTGAGGATTGCCGGTAGGAGTTCTTTTAATGGATCCCCATCTCTTAATCCTTTCAGATCCTGCTCGTAAAGGTTTAAATAATCCTGTTCTTCCTGGGTATATCGGATCGGTTCTTCGGTGTTTTCTGCATTTTTGATCGAACCACCGACTTTGACGTAGCCTTTTACGATTACTTTCTTGGAAAGAAGATAATCAAATACAAGCTCCATCTGTTCTGCTGATAAATTGTCTTCTGCGAAGTAAGCTTCGACTGTGGCTTTGTCTGTGATGCTATTTTGGCTTTCACACAGGGTAAGGATCCCTGCAAGTTTTTCACGAAATTCTAATCTTTCTGCCATATTTTGATTCTCCCGATTCTATAATGTATGAATATATTTTTCTTGTTCTTCCGGTCAAGAAAGACAAGAAACGTAATCAACAAACTAATGATTGCTTTCCTGTAGCATATCGCTACAGATTTATCATAACATTATATTTCCTACCTGACAATTTATTTTTCTGCAATCTGGTATCAAGAGCAACTAAATGCTTTTTGTCTGATTGTTTTGTTCGATATATTCAGCTATTTTTTCTAAGAGATATGTGCCGCCTGCTATGATTGTGGTGCCTCCGATGATTCCGATGATAAATGGTGCCATAACTGTCATTCCTTCTGTTTTTGTTTATGTGGGTTTCTTTTGACAGTTTTATTGTATTAAATCTACGGGTGCAGAACTATCATGGTTGGTTTAAATGTTTGTTAAATCAGCACGCAGCATATTTTTCTTAATCGATTTCTCATTTTCACTTTTCAGGATATCCGACATATATTATATAAAGTTCATTTTTTGAGGTATATCTATGCCTGTATCTATCATGCTCGATGCTGGTCATGGAGGTTGTAGATAACGCAAGTGATGAAAACAACGAAAATACAAGGAGA
>OLRP01002455.1_pt1 | contig 12799 bp, 15 predicted proteins | sample 1672401 | NCBI WGS metagenome assembly OLRP01 (sample SAMEA3136682, study PRJEB25190) | human gut metagenome | reverse complement strand
CGACGGGCTGGGCGCGCGGGATGCCGGCGCGGGGGCCGACGCGCAGGCCCAAAGCGTGCAGGCGCGCTGCGAGGCCTTGGCCGACGAGGCCGGCCTAACGCCGCGGGAGCGCGAGATTTTAGGGTATCTGGGGCGCGGCCACGGCATCGCCTTTGTGGCCGCCACGCTCGTCATCTCCGAGTCCACCGTGCGCACCCACGTGAAGAGCATCTACAAGAAGCTCGGTGTGAACGGCCGCGAGGAGCTGCTCGCGAAGGTGGACGAGGGATAGGGCCAGGGCTAGGGGTGCCCGCGCGGCTTCCCGGTAAGTGCCCGCACGGCCCCTGCGATCTCGGGGGCCGTGCTCACCAGGACGTCCGCCCGGCTGAGCTCGTCTGCCGTTCCGAATCCGTAGGTGCACCCGACAAAGGGAATGTTTCCGTGCACGGCCACCTCCTGATCGTGGTGCCGGTCGCCGACCATGAGGTGGGGCTTCGGGTAACGTGCGCAAATCTGCCGGTAGATCTGCCACTTCTCCAGCCCTTCGAAGTCTTCGGCGCACCAGGCGCCGGTGAACAGGCCGCCGAGGCCGAATGCGGCAAGGTGCTCGTCGCGGTAGGAGCCGCTGCAATTTGAGAGGAACACGAGCGTGCATCCCTCCTCGCGCAGGGATTCCAGCATGGCCTTCGCGCCGGGGTACAGGCGCCCTGCGCCCGCCGCGAGCAAGCGGCGCATCTCCTCTCCGATGGCGGCCGATGCGCGCTGCCAAATCGCTTCGGGCAGCTCGGGCATGAAGGAGGCCCACATGGCGGCAGGGGAGTATCCGAGCCACGAGGCGATCTCCTCATCGGAGAACGTACGCGGGGCGGCCCAGCCATCGGTTACCAAGGCAGCATAGGCGCGGCGAAACGCCGGGCCGTACAGATGCATGGAATCGTGGAGCGTGCCATCGTAGTCGAAAAATACCGTGCCGCCCATGGGCCCCTAGCCTTCGATCTCCCGCAGAAGGTTGACCATCTCGATGGCCGACGTGGCGCAGTCGAATCCTTTGTTGCCCGCCTTGGTGCCCGCACGCTCGATTGCCTGCTCGATCGTGTCGGTGGTCACGATGCCGAACATAACGGGCACCCCGCTTTCCAGCGATACGTGGGCGATGCCCTTGGCGGCCTCGTTGCAGACCAGGTCGTAGTGGCTCGTGGCGCCGCGGATGACGGCGCCCAGGCAGATGACGGCGTCATAGCGGCCCGATTGCGCCATCTTCTGCGCGGCAAGCGGCGCCTCGAAAGCGCCGGGTACCCAGGCGATGTCGACGTCCTGCTCGCGCACGTTGTGGCGCAAAAGGCCGTCCATGGCGCCCCCGATCAGCTTGGATGTGATGAACTCGTTGAAGCGGGAGGCCACGATGCCGACCTTGATGTTCTCCGATACCAGCTTCCCTTCAAATACCGTCATGATGATCCTTTCCCAAACGTTGGTTTCCTTAGTCGAGTTGTACAGGCGCTAGGACGCCTGGCGCTCCTCATCGAAGTACAGCAAATGCCCCATCTTCTCCTGCTTGGTGCGCAGATAGAACTCATCGTGGCTGGTCAAAGGCATTTGGATGGGCACGCGTTCGGTGATCTGCAGCCCGAAATCGCCCAATTGGTACACTTTGTCGGGGTTGTTCGTAAGCAGTCGCATGGTCTTTACGCCCAGCTCGTGCAGAATTTGGGCGCCGATGTAGTATTCTCGCAGGTCGCCCGCGAAGCCCAGGGCCAGGTTGGCCTCCAGGGTATCCATGCCGGCATCTTGCAGCTCGTAGGCGCGCAGCTTGTTCACAAGCCCGATGCCGCGCCCTTCCTGGCGCATGTACAGCACCACCCCGCGCCCCTCGGCTTCCACCTGGGCCATCGCTGCAGCCAGCTGCTGGCCGCAATCGCAGCGCAGGCTGCCGAAGGCATCGCCGGTGAGGCACTCGGAATGAACGCGCACCAGCACATCGACGCCGTCTCCGATGTCGCCTTTCACCAGGGCCACGTGGTGCTCGCCGTTCAACTTGTTCACGAAGGCGTGGGCGCGAAACGCCCCGTAGCGCGTGGGCATTGCCGTATCGGCCACTTCCACCACGTGGCATTCGTGCTTCTTGCGGTAGTCCTGGAGCGCTTTGATGGAGATGAACTTCAAATTGAATTGCCGGGCGAGCTCTATCAGCTCGGGTGTGCGCATCATGGTGCCGTCTTCGCGCATGATCTCGCAGCACAGACCGCACTCCTCAAGACCGGCCAGACGCATCAGATCCACTGTGGCCTCGGTGTGGCCGTTGCGCTCCAGCACGCCGTTGGCCTTTGCCATCAGTGGGAACATATGGCCCGGCCGGCGGAAGTCGGACGGGCGGGCGCCGGGCTGCACCACGGCGCGCGCGGTCAGCCCGCGCTCTTGCGCCGAGATGCCCGTTGTGGTGTCGACGTGGTCGATGGACACGGTGAAGGCGGTTTCGTGGTTGTCGGTGTTCTCGGTGACCATTTGGGGAAACGCCAGCTTTTGGCACAGTTCGGCGGACATGGGCATGCAGATGAGCCCCTTGCCGTGTACTGCCATGAAGTTCACGTTCTCGGTGGTGGCGAACTGCGCTGCGCAGATGAAATCGCCTTCGTTCTCGCGGTCGGGGTCGTCGGTGCACAGAATGATCTTGCCCGCGCGCAAATCATCCAGCGCCTCTTCGATCGTGCTGAACTGGAATGACTTGTTCTCTTCCATGGGGTGCTCCTTCGTTAGAATCCATGCGCTGTCAGAAATGCTTGGGTGATACCGCCGCTCTCGGCCGTCGCGGATGGAGGGGGGAGGGGGGCGCCGAGGAACCGTTCGACGTACTTCCCGACCATATCGGTTTCGAGGTTCACCTCATCGCCGACGCGCTTGAGGGAAAGGGTCGTCTCGGCCCGGGTGTGGGGGATGATGGACACGGCGAAGTCGGCGTCGGTCAGGCGCGCCACCGTGAGGCTGATGCCGTCGATGGCGATGGATCCCTTCATGATGATGTGGCGCAGGGTGGTCGCATCGGCTCCGATGGTGTACCACACGGCGTTGTCGTCGCGCTGGATGCGGCGAATCGTGCCCACCGCGTCGATGTGCCCCGACACCAAGTGTCCGCCGAATCGCCCGTCGGCCGCCATGGCCCTCTCCAGGTTCACGGGGCTGCCGGCATGCAGGGCGCCGAGGTTGCTGCGTCGCAACGTCTCGTGCATGACATCGGCGCTGAACTGGGTCGCTCCCAGCGAAGTGACGGTGAGGCAGACGCCGTTCACGGCGATGGAGTCGCCCAGCCGAGTTCGCTCGAGCACGGTGCGCGCGTCAATGGACAGAACGGCCGAATGGGCGCCCCGGCGCAGCGTCCTTACGGTGCCGATTTCCTCTACAATGCCGGTGAACATGGTGTCGCCTCGCTTTCGACTGAAGGGGAAACGGCGCATTCTAAGAGCAGATCGGGCCCAAGGGCGGTGACGGTGGGGGAGGAAAGGCGAAGCGCGTCGGCGGGCAGCGCCACGCCCCGACCTGCCACCGGCCCTGGCGCGCTTGCTCCCCCGAAAAGCTTCGGGGCGATATAGGCTTGCACGCGGTTCGCCAGTCCGCCGTCGATGAAGGCGCCGTGCAGCGCAGGGCCGCCTTCGACGAGGATCGAGTCGATGCCCAAGCTGCCCGCGTGATCGAGAAGGGCCGGCAGGTTCACTGCGCCGTTGCCCCCTTCCGCCGGCGGCGACGCCCAGACGGAACATCCGGCCTCGCGCAGGGCGCCTGTGCGCTCGGCGCTCGCCTGCGGCCCCACCGCCACCAGCGTCGGTATCTCTTGGGCTGTCCGCACGAGCAACGCATCCAGGGGCAAGCGCCCTTGGGAGTCGACCACAATGCGCAGCGGCTGCCGCCAGGGGCCGCCTTCCAAGCGGCAGGTAAGCGCGGGGTCATCGGCTAGGGCGGTGCCGATGCCCACCATGATGGCTGCGAACCGGTGCCGGTCGCGATGCACCCGCTCGCGCGCTTCGGGTCCGGTGATCCACCGGGATGCCCCCGTGCGCGTGGCCGCTTTCCCGTCCAGGGTCATGGCGTATTTCAGCACCACCAAGGGGCGCCCGGTGGTAATGAAGTGGAAGAATACCTCGTTGAGGTGCCGGCACCCCTCTTCCAGGACCCCCGTCTCCACTACCGTGCCCGCCTCGCGCAGCTGCGCGCACCCTTGGCCCGCCACCAAAGGGTTCGGGTCAAGGGCGCCCACGACGACGCGGGCAATGCCCGCTTCCAGGATAGCGTCGGTGCAGGGTGGCGTTTTGCCCCAATGGCAGCACGGCTCCAGTGTGACGTACAGGGTGCTTCCGGCGGGGTCTTCGTCGCATGCGGCCAGCGCCTCCCGCTCCGCGTGGGGCTGGCCGCATGCGGTGTGCCAGCCCTCGCCGATGATGCGGCCGTCTTTCACGATAACGGCACCTACGAGTGGGTTTGGGCTGGTCCAGCCAGTCCCTCTCTCGGCAAGCGCCAGCGCACGGGCCATGAAGGCTTCGTCGCGTGCGAGTTGCTCTAACTTCTGGGACATCGCTCACCTCCAACGCATCGCTGCGACCTTCGGGCGCCACTTCCGAAAAGATGAGCGGACGATTGCGAAAAAAGCCCTGAAACCAAAAGGTTCCAGGGCTTCTAACTGTCCGATGCGCTCCGCTGGGGAGCACTTCCTATCTTCTTCCATCCAGACTGTAACTGTCGGCTTCGGAATTTCACCGAATCAGCCGCAAGCGCAAGACTTGCGGGTCGTGGGCTGTACCACCGGTGGGGACTTTCACCCCGCCCTGAAGATCATGTTCAATTGTTGATCGATCATAGTGCTTTATGGAAGCCCGCGCAACCCACGAATTGGGAAATCTGTGGATACCGTTGGCGATTGCTCGGGGAGTTGCTCGGGACGTGGCGCTTCTTTCCAGGGGCGCGCCACAGCCGCGTATCCGACAAACCTGGCGATGCGCTCGTTCTCTGCGCGCGGCCCCTTCCGTAGAAAAACCGTGCAGCGCGGCAGCTGGGTTTTCCCGTTCGCGCCCTTGTGGTACCATAAGCCGCTGTTGTATTCGTGTTTCGAAGGGACTTATTCATGTCAGGGCATTCTAAGTGGGCAACCACCAAACATCGCAAGGCCGCGCAGGACGCTAAGCGCTCGGCTCTGTTCTCCAAGCTGGCTCGTAACATCACCGTGGCCGCCAAGGAGGGTGGCGACCCGAACCCCGACAACAACGCGTCGCTGGCCGCCGCCATCGAGAAGGCCAAGGGCTACTCCATGCCCAAGGACAAGATCAAGACCGCCATCGACAAGGCCTTCGGTTCCGGCAAGGACGCCGCCAACTACGAGACCGTCGTCTACGAGGGCTACGGCCCGGCGGGTGTGGCCGTGCTCTGCGAGGCGCTGACCGACAATCGCAACCGCACTGCCGCCGACGTGCGCGCCGCCTTCTCCCATTCCGGCGGCAACCTGGGCACTTCCGGCTCGGTGGCCTTCCAGTTCGACCGCAAGGGCCAGATCATGGTGTCCAAGGAGGTCGAGACCGGCGACAAGAAGAACCCCATCGGCCCGAACGGCGCTGCCGCCGACGAGGAGGAGTTCATGCTCGCCGTGGCCGAGGCCGGCGGCGACGACTACGAGGACGCCGACGAGGAGTGGATCGTCTACACCGCGCCGGGCGATCTCATGGCCGTGGTGAAGGAGCTTGAGGCCCAGGGCATCCAGGTGAAGGGCGCCGAGATGACCATGATCGCCAACACGCCGTCGGCGGTATCGGTGGCCGACGCCAAGAAGGTCATGCGCCTCATCGACAAGCTGGAGGAGCTGGAGGATCTGCAGGCGGTGTACCACACCATGGACATCACCGACGAGATCGCCGAGGCGCTCGACGAGTAGTTTTCGCGAACGTTAAAGCCAATCGCGCTAGGGAAGGCGCCGGGCCGCAGGGCTCGGCGCCTTTTGCCTTTCGGGGACGTAACAGGGCCGCGCAACATTCTGGAAACATAGTCGCGAGGAAATCTGATAGGGTGAAGCTTAGGTAAGCGCGCGATAGGCTCTTTGTGCAGCAGCGAGGGAGTCCCGCGCAGGACGAAAAGGGAGGCTCCATGGGTTTTCTCGAAGGTAAGACCGCCATCATCACCGGTGCTGGGTTCGCGGCGCTCAAGGATGGATCCGCCGGTTCCATCGGTTACGGCATCGCCACGGCCTACGCCAAGGAGGGCGCGAACCTGGTTATCACCGGCCGCAACGTGAAGAAACTCGAGACGGCCAAGGAGAAGCTGGAGGCCGAATACGGTATCCAGGTGCTTTGCGTGGCCGCCGACGTGAATGCCGGGGCCGACAACCAGGCCGTGGTGCAGAACGTCATCGACCAGGCCATCGAGAAGTTCGGCCGCATCGACGTGCTGGTGAACAACGCCCAGGCCTCCGCCTCCGGCGTGACGCTGGCCGACCACACCACCGACCAGTTCGACCTGGCCATCTACTCGGGTCTGTACGCCACCTTCTACTACATGCAGGCGTGCTATCCCTACCTGAAGGAGACCAAGGGCTCGGTCATCAACTTCGCCTCCGGCGCGGGGCTCTTCGGCAACTTCGGCCAGTGCGCCTACGCCGCCGCCAAGGAGGGCATCCGCGGACTCACGCGCGTGGCCGCCACCGAGTGGGGTCCTGACGGCATCAATGTGAACGTGGTGTGCCCGCTGGCCTGGACGGCCGCTCTGGAGAACTTCCAGGAAGCTTACCCCGACGCCTTCACGGCCAACGTGCACATGCCCCCCATGGGCCACTACGGCAACGTGGAGACCGAGATCGGCCGTGTCGTGGTGCAGCTTGCCAGTCCCGACTTCAAGTTCATGAGCGGCGAGACCCTCACCCTGGAAGGCGGCATGGGCCAGCGCCCGTAATTCTGCTTGCTTTTCACAAACAGATGTTCTAAAATAAGCCCCACTCGAATTTGGAAAGTGGGGCTTATCTTTTGGCTGGCAGGATGCGCATCGTGATGGGAATTGATCCCGGGCTGGCCCATACGGGTTGGGGGGTCATCGAGCAGCGCGGGCCGCGTTTGGCCTGTGTGGCCTATGGGTGCGTGGCCACGCCGGCATCGCAGCCTCTGGCCGAGCGGCTGATGAAGATTCACCACCAGATCGGCGCAGTGGTCGAGCGGTTTCGTCCCGAATGCGTCGGCATCGAGACGGTCTGGTTCGGCCAGAACGTCACGGCGGCCTTCGCCACGGGCCAGGCCCGCGGGGCGGCGCTCGTGGCCTGCGCCGAGGGCGGTCTTGCTGTGGGCGAGTATACCCCGCGCCAGATAAAGCTCGCCGTGGTGGGGGAGGGCTCTGCCGAGAAGGAGCAGGTGCAGTACATGGTGCGCCATCTGCTCTCTCTTGATCGCATTCCCGAGCCGGACCACGCGGCCGACGCGTTGGCGGCGGCCATCTGTTACACGACCCATGAGAATGGAAGGTTCGCATGATTGCGTTTCTGAACGGAACCGTGGCGGCGGTGCTGCCGCCGCAGACGGCCTACATCGATGTCGCCGGCGTGGGCTACGCCGTGGCCATGCCGGGGGGCGACCTGGGCAAGCTGGCCGTGGGCGAGGAAGCCCGCGTGCTCACCTACCTGTCCGTGACGGAGAACGGCATCGCGCTGTTCGGCTTCCTCTCCGAGGAGGAGAGGGCGCTGTTCGAGAAGCTCATCGGCGTGTCGAAGGTAGGGCCGAAGATGGCCCTGGCGGCACTTTCCACGTTCTCTCCGGCCGAGCTCGCCGATGCCATCGCCTCCCAGGACATCGCGCGGGTGTCCCATATCCCCGGGGTGGGGAAGAAGACCGCCGAGCGCATCATCTTGGAGCTGAAGGGCACCTTGGAGGGCGGCATGGCGTCGCTGTTCAGCCAGGGCGAGGTTGAGCCTGCGCGTAATCTGGCGGTGCAGGGGGCCACCGAGGCGCTTCTCTCCATGGGCTTCACGTCCGCCGAAGCCGAGGTCGCCCTGAAGGGGGCTCCCGAGGGCGCGGGCGAGGGCGCGCTGCTACAATACGCCTTGAAACGTTTGGGAAGTCGATAGGAAATCATGGCATTCGATCTGGACATAGAGGGCATGGTGTTCGAGGCCGCGCGGGACGGCGCGGAAGCGCAGGGCTCGGCATCGGCGCTCGGGCGCGACCGCGCGGTGGCCCCGACGCTCACCGAGGACGACCTGGAGCTCGATTTCTCCCTGCGTCCCAAGCGGCTCGACGATTACCTGGGCCAGACGAAGGTGAAGGAGTCCCTCGGCATCATGATCGCGGCGGCCCAGGGGCGCGGCGAGCCGGCGGACCATATCCTGTTCTCGGGCCCTCCAGGGCTGGGCAAGACCACGCTCGCCACGGTGGTGGCCAACGAGTTGGGCGCCTCCATTCGCACCACCTCCGGACCGGCCATCGCTCGCACGGGCGACTTGGCGGCCATCCTCACCAACCTCGAAGAAGGCGATGTGCTGTTCATCGACGAGATCCATCGCCTGAACCGCATGGTGGAGGAGGTACTGTACCCGGCGCTGGAGGACTTCGAGCTGGACATCGTTGTGGGCAAGGGCCCGGCGGCCCGATCAATCCGGCTCGACCTGCCGCGCTTCACGCTCATCGGCGCCACCACGCGCACGGGCCTGCTCACCGGCCCTTTGCGCGATCGATTCGGTGTGGCCTTCCGCCTACAGTACTACACGCCCGAGGAGCTTTCGCTCATCGTGTGCCGGTCGGCCTCTATCCTGAACGTGGCCATCGACGAGGAGGGCGCTCTGGAGATCGCCCGACGCTCCCGGGGTACCCCGCGTCTGGCCAACCGCCTGCTGAAGCGCGTGCGCGACTGGGCCCAGGTGCGCGGCGACGGCGCCATCACCGAGGATGTGGCCGCCGAGGCGCTCACGTTCTTCGAGGTGGACCATCTGGGGCTCGACGCAGTGGACAACCGGCTTCTGGAGGTGCTCTGTGTGCAGTTCGGCGGCCGTCCGGTAGGGCTTACCACCTTGGCGTCCGCATTGGCGGAAGACCCCGATACCGTGGAAGACGTGTACGAGCCCTACCTCATGCAGCAGGGCCTCATGATGCGCACTCCCAAGGGTCGCCAGGCCACCGCCGGCGCCTGGGAGCATCTGGGACTCACCCCGCCGGAAGGGTGTTAAGGAGCGAGTATGTTCGAGCAAGATTATTTGATGCGTATCATCGCTCAGCTTCTGGGGGCCATTCGACGCTCTATGGAGCGGGCGGCCGGCGAGGAGGATCCGGACGGGGCCGCGAGCGCCCTCGACATGGCGTTGGGCGACGCCACCGATCTGGACGGCGAGGCGCTGCTCTCCCTGGCGCCCGAGTCGCTGGCCTCGGTGCTGCAGGTGTCGGGGGTCGATCCGCACCTCACGGAGTATATCGCCCGCAGTCTCATGCTCTCCGGTCGCTACCACGGTGAGGCGGGACGGCCGGATGTGGCCGAGCTGCGGCAGGCCCAGGGCCGCGCCGTCGCTGCCGCCTTCGGCCACGAGCTGGGAGCCGACCCCGTAAGCGACGAGGCCTTGGAGGCGCTTCTGACCGCAAGTGATGGAGAAGCGTAAATTCCCCGAGGAAATCGGCTGAAGTTAGCGTATAGTTATAGCGCGCTCCCAAAAGGGAGCTGGGCTTCGCGCCCGTATTGCTATACCCGCTCGTCAGACGAGCGGGAGGAAAGAGGAAAGTATCATGGCGGAAGGCACTGTCAAGTGGTTCAACCCCGAGAAGGGCTACGGCTTCATCTCCCAGAATGACGGCGAGGATCTCTTCGTCCACTTCTCCGAGATCAAGATGTCGGGCTTCAAGACGCTCAACGAGGGCGACGCAGTGACGTTCGAGGTGACCGAGGGTCAGAACGGCAAGCTGCAGGCGAGCAACGTGGAACGTCTCTAACTTCAAGTTTTAGAAATCTACATGACGCCAAAGGGCCCGGGATTGCTCCCGGGCCCTTTTCTGTTGCTAGCGGGCGTTCCAGGCGAGGAAGGCCCAGGTGACGGTGCGGGGCTCGGCGAGGCGCCAGGCGAGCTGGGGAATGCCCTTGCGGTCGGGGGCGCCGGCGCTCTCGTTGGGAACGAGGTTGGCGGTAAGCCATTCCCGTAGGTTGGCGCGTGCCCGCTGCCGTTCGGTGTCCGATGCGCGCACCGCCGAGGAGTCGTCGATCATGGCGGCCAGTTTCTCGTAGGCGTCCTCGGGGCTCGCGAACGTATCGTCGCGGGTGCTGTCGATGTAGCGCACCTCGGCCCTTATGCCTTCGGCGGCCAGGATGTTGAAGGCGTAAAGGTAGTCGCGCCCGAGAACGGCGGGCAGCCCCACAGCGGCCAGGATGCGCTCGTCGACGCGGGGGGAGGATCCGGTCGCCAGGGTGATGCACACCCGCCGGCGCGCCACTTCCGTCAGGCGCAGGAGCGCGTCGCGCAAATCGGCGGTGGCAATGGAGCGCGAGGCGACGGCCACATCGGTCATGCCCTCGCGCACGCCGAAGGCCGGCCAGTCGTCCTCCCAGCTCATGAGCTTGGGAAACACGGTGCGCACGCCGGCCTCGTTAAGGCGCGCCTGCATCTGATCCAGCATGCCCTGGGAGAAATCGGCCGCCACCACCTTGTGCCCCGCCTCGCCGAGCGGCACGGCCAAAGCCCCGGTGCCGCAGCCCATGTCGAACACCGTTTCGCCGGGGCGGATGTCCGCGTATCCCAGGAACTTCTCCACGTAGAGGTTCGGGGCGTCCTTGGTGGTGAAGGTGGCGGAGCGCTTGTCCCAGAACGCCGCGTCATCGGCATGGCGACGCACCTTCTGAAGCTCTTTCCACTCCTCGTTCCAATCCGTTGTGGTGAGCAAGGGTGTAAATTCGTCGTGCATGGGGCCTCCAAGCCGTGTCGTCGGTCGTTCAGCCATTATACTTCTTGGGAAACGATTCATGCGCTTCGCAATGCTTTCGACTGGCGGAGAGCTGCAACAAGAGGAGATGCTATGCAGGTAGAGCTTCTGTACCACACGCCCGACCCCGAGCGCGCCATCGCCACGGCGGCACGGCTGTGCTACGCGCCGGTGGGCGCGAGCGAGCTGATGGAGACCATGCCGCCGGAGCGCGTGAAGAGCGTGCTCTCCACCATCATGGGCTCGGGGCACTTCTCCACCCTCGAGCACGCCAGCTACGCCTTCGCCGTCGACGGCGTTTCCCGCGCGCTCACCCACCAGCTGGTGCGCCACCGCATCGCCAGCTTCAACCAGCAATCCCAGCGCTACGTGAAGTTCAAGGGCGACATCCCCATGGTGAAGCCCGCCTCCGTGGCGGCCGACCCCGAGTGCAATCGCCTGTTCGACGAGGCCGCTGCTGCCGTGGCCGAGGCCTACCGGGCGCTCGTCGCGGCCGGCATCCCCGCCGAGGACGCGCGCTACCTTCTGCCCAACGCCTGCGAGACGAAGATCGTCATCACCATGAACGTGCGCGAGCTTCTGCACTTCTTCGAGCTGCGCTGCTGCAACCGCGCCCAGTGGGAAATCCGCGAGATGGCGTGGAAGATGCTGGAGCTTGCTCGTCCGACGGCGCCGTACATCTTCGCCGACGCCGGCGCGCCCTGCATCCACGGCGTCTGCCCCGAGGGTAAGATGACCTGCGGAAACCCCTATCCGCGCGTCGATCGCTCGCAGCTTTAGGCTTAGGACGACGGTATGACCAAGCAGAAGAGCGATCTGTCCCGCGCGTTCTCCGAGGACGGGGCCATAAAAACCCACGTGGGCGGCCAGGCCCTCATCGAGGGCGTCATGATGCGTGGCAAGTACAACTGGGCCGTGGCCGTGCGCGAGCCGGACGGCGCCATCTACGTGGAGGAGCACGACCTCACGAGCGGCAAGGACAAGAACGGCTGGATGTACTGGCCGCTCGTGCGCGGCTGCCGGGCGCTCGTGGAGTCGCTCATGCTGGGGTTCAAGGCCCTGGAGATCGCCGCCTTGCACGCCTTCGGCGACGAGGAGGGCGAGCAGAAGGCCGCCGCCGAGGCGACCGACGAAGCTATCGACTACGAGGTGACGCTGACCGACGGCTCGGAGACCGAGAAGGAGGAGGCCGACTTCGGGCATCGGGAGATGGTCATCTCCATGGTGGTGGGACTCGTGCTGGGCGTGGTGCTGTTCATTGTGGCGCCGGCGGCCATCACGAACCTCATCGTGGGGGAGTACGACGACCACACGCTGGCCTGGAACATCGTGGACGGCCTTCTGCGCGTGGCCGTGTTCGTCTTCTACATCTGGCTCATTGGCCGCATGGAAGACATCAAGCGCATGTTCGCCTATCACGGCGCCGAGCATAAAACCATTCACTGCTATGAGCATGGTTTGCCTTTGACCCCCGAAAACGCTCGGCAGTTCCCGTGCCTGCATGTTCGTTGCGGCACGGCGTTCCTGATCATGGTTATGATCATCGCGATTTTCATTTACACGGTTACGCCCTTGAACGCGCTTATCGCTGCGTGGGGCGTTCCTGATGGCGCTCCTAAGCTGGCGCTGGTCATCTTAGTTCGCATTCTGCTGATGCCTGTCATTGCCGGTTTGGCATACGAGGTCACGGTGCGCTGGGCGGGAACCCATCCCGAGATGCCCCTTGTTAAAGTTATCCTTTGGCCCGGTTTGCAAATGCAGCGCCTGACCACGCGCGAACCTGGCGACGCCGAGCTTGAGTGCGCTATCGCCGCCATGAAGCTTGTTCTTGAAAGGGAAGAGGCAGAGGCGCGTGCGGCTGCCGAGGTGGTTGAATGACGCGCACGGCCCGTTCCCGCAAACATAAAGGTTTCGAC
>OLRP01002447.1_pt1 | contig 12813 bp, 10 predicted proteins | sample 1672401 | NCBI WGS metagenome assembly OLRP01 (sample SAMEA3136682, study PRJEB25190) | human gut metagenome | reverse complement strand
GAGATGCCGTCCAGTTCGTGAGAAGGGAACTGCTGGCCGGCAGGAAGTACGATATTATTTTTGCAGATCCTCCTTATTGCAAGGGGCCGGCGGACCGCGACTTTATTGTTGAACTGGCGGAGGCCGGAGTTGCCGGACTTTTGAAGGGCGGTGGCGTGTTTATTGCGGAAGTGCAGGAGGGCTGGGGTACCGGAAGGGAAGGCGCCGCGGAAATTGACGGCCTGAAGCTGGTGGATACCCGCCGGTACGGGAAAAATATGCTGCTGTTCTACCAATTGCCTGAGAAGTAAGATGAAAGCCTTCCTGTTTTCCTTCTGTTACAATATCCTGTATACCGTCGGGTGGCTGGTAACGCTGCCTTCCTATCTGCTTAAGCAGAAGAGGAGAGGCGGATTCGGCACGGAGCTTCTGGAGCGTTTCGGGCTGTACCGGGTCTCCTATAACCGGGAGCCGAAAGGGGTGTTGTATGTGCATGCTGTGAGCGTGGGTGAAGTGGTGCTGGCTCTCAAGTTTCTCCGGGCGTGGCTCCGGGAACGCGGAGGTTCCGCCGTGCTGGCTACCAGTACGGCTACGGGGCATGCTACGGCAGTGAGTGCGCAGATTCCCGGCGTGCGCGTGATTTATGCCCCCTTTGACCTTCTGGGGCTGCCGGGGAGGTGTTTTGACCGTTTTGAACCGGAGGCCATTGTCCTGGTGGAGGCCGAGTTGTGGCCGAATTTTGCCCGTGCAGCCAAGGTGCGCGGCATACCCATGGCGATGATTAATGCCCGTATGTCCGCCAGGTCCGAGAGCCGCTACCGCGCATTTAAATGGATTTCAAAGTATTATTTTTCCTTCCTTGACGCAATGGGCGTACAGGACAAGGGGGATGTCCGGAGGTTTGAATCCGTGGGCGTGCGTTCCTCCATCATCCACGTGACGGGAAGCATCAAATTTGACCAGCAAATGGCGGAGCGCAGGGAGGCTAATGCGGAGTTTGCCTCCATTTTGGACAAACTGAAACGCGGCAAGCCTGTAGTGCTGGCCGCCAGCACGCATGACGGGGAGGAAGTTCTGATCGCAGAAGCGGCGCGCAAGGCGGGAGGCTTCCCCCTGATCGTGCCCAGGCATGCGGAACGCCGCCATGCCGTGGTGCGGGAACTGGAGGCCCAGGGCTGGCAGTGCGTGCTGCGGACTGATGGCGAGATTCCGGAAACCCTGAAGGATCATGTTTGTTACATCGCGGATACGACGGGGGAATTGAGGGACTGGACCGCGCTGGCGGATGTAGCCGTGATCGGAAAAAGCTTTTTGGCGGACGGTGGACAGAATCCGGCTGAAGCCGTCGCCTGTGGCGTGCCCGTGCTGACGGGGCCCCATATGGAAAATTTCGATGCACTGGTCCAGCTGCTTGAAGGAGTGGACGGAATTGCCAGGTGTGATGAAAACCGCCTGGCGGACGTGCTCAAGGAGATGCTGGACAACCCCCTGCTGGCTCATGCCCAGTCTTCCCGCGCCCAGGTGGCGTTGAAGGCCCATTTCGGCGCTACGGCCCGGACCATTCGCATGATCTGCATCATGCTCAAGATTCCTGTTTGATATCAGTTTTTTTTTGCCCCTGGGGCTCCGGCCTGGAATGGGGAGGAAGGGCGAAGACTTCCCCCTGCGGAGCATCAATGATGATGTCAAAATGCTGGAAAGTATCCACGCCGATCTGGTATCGGCCCGCTTATTTTGCAGGTGCCGGTGCAGGAGCCGTCGCGGTCGAATCGGCCGGTGCGGGCTCCTCGTAAGGGATTACTTCGATCACTTCCACATCGAACTGGAGCGCCTCGTTGGGGCCGATGTCACGGCCTGCACCACGCGTACCGTAAGCCAGGTCGCTCGGAATCCAGAGCGTGATCTTACCGCCCTCGCCCACGAGCTGGAGACCTTCCGTCCAACCCTTGATGACACGGTTCAGCGGGAACTTGGCGGGTTCGTCAGCCTCCTTGGGAGCGCCCTTTTCATCGAACGAATCGGGGCTCTGCTTGCGCATCATCTCCTGCTGCTCTTTCGAGCGGTTCTTGAAGATCGAGGTGTCGAACACCTTGCCTTCACGCGTATATCCGGTATAGTGTACCCGAACCACATCGCGGGGATCCTTCGCCATCTTGGCAGCGTCGCCCTCCTTGGTAACCTTGTAGAGCAGGCCCGACTCGGTCTTCTTGACGCCCGACTTCTTCTCGGTCTTCTCCAGCCATGCCTTCGATGCGGCGGCATTCTCGGCAGGGCGCTTCACCATGAAATAATATTGCAGGTACTGGTTTACCTCGTCCTCGGTCATCTTGGCCTTGCCGTCACGTACGTCCTGCATGGCCTGACCGATCCAAACCAGCTGTATGGGCATACCGCTCTGGCTGATGTTGTAACCGATGTCGTTACCGAAAGCATACGAAATCTCGGCGCGCTCCTCCTCGTTCTCGAACATGGCAGGGTCGGCCGTGGGATATTCGACCTTCGTGCTGTCGCCTCCGGCCAGACGGATGCTGTCCTGCTCGGCACGTTTGGCGGCGATTGCCTGGGCGCGCTCGCCGCGCTTGGTCATGAAGTACTCGCGCAGCATTTCGAGCGATTTGTCGTGCTCCTGCGTAGCCTTACCCATCGCACTTTCCTTGATACCCTTGTCGATGGCCTTGAAATCGAAGGGGATGTCCCTCATTTCAAAATTTATACCGTTACCAATGTTCGCACCCAGCACATACGACAGCGAGTCGAATTCGGAAAGGCTGCCCATACGGACACCGCCGCCCTTGTCTCCGCAGGCGGTCAGGATTGCGGCACCCGCAAGCGCCGCGGCAAAAAGAATCTTTTTCATCGTTTTTTGAATATGTTTAATCTAATCGTTTGAGCCTGTTCGGGGTTCACCCGCGCAAAGTTATAAAATAATTACGATATCGCCCCAAATTACCGGCGTAAATTATTGCGCCGCGACCAATTCGTATATTTGTCGAGATCGACAAGCTCGATTTCGTAATAAAGCGTAGCATTGGGCCGGATCCCGAGCTCTTTGTCCCCCGCAGAGCCATAGGCAACCGCAGAAGGCATCCATGCATTGATCTTCCCGCCCTTGCCGATCAGCTTCACGCTCTCCTTCATCCCTTTGTTCAGGCTGCCGAGCGACGTGCGCAGCGTGTCGCGGCGCTCGTAGGAGGAGTAGACGTCGGCCCCGTCGGCCGTGCGGATGATGTAGCGCAGCGCAACGCTGTCCCGGTCGGAAACCGGAATCTGCTCCTGATCGCCCAGCACCTCCACGGCGTAGGTCACGCCCGACGGCGTGCGGGCATAGCTGCGGTTCGATTTGGCGAAGTCCGCGAGGAACTGCTCCTCGTAGGCACGCGCCTTTTCGGGCAGCACATAGTTCATGTAACGCAGGTAATAGACCTCGGCATCGTCCGCCGAGAGTTTCGCCCCGGCACGGAACACGTCGCGGATACCCTCGCATACGGCATTGACGTTGAGCGTCGAATCCATTTTGAGCAGGTTCATGCCCACGTTCATACCGATGATATAAGCTACCGAATCGGTGTCGGCCTTGAGTTTCACGCCCCCGCCCGACTTCCTGGAGCAGGCTCCGGCCAGCAACGCCATGGCTGTCAGGGCAAAAAATGTTTTACGCATATTATTTATTTCCGTTTCTTCGAAAAAACCAAAATCAGCAGGCTTCCCAGCACGGCCGCGGCCGTCGAGCCCATCAGGATCGCTATCTTGCCCCGGTCGATCAGGTCGGGTTCGGTGTAGGCCAGCGCATCGACGAACAACGACATCGTGAAACCTATGCCGCCCAGGCAGGCCACGGCCAGCAACAGGCGCCATGTAGCCCCCTCGGGCATCACGGCAAGGCCGGATTTCACGGCACCCCAGCTCGCAAGAAATATGCCCAAAGGCTTACCGACCACGAGCCCGAAGAAAATACCCATCCCGATCGACCCGATCTCGGACGAATAGTGAAAAATATTCAGGTACTCGGGCGAGGTGATCTCGACACCGGCGTTCGCCAGTGCGAAAATCGGCATCACCAGGAACGTGACATAGGGCGCCAGCGAATGCTCCAGGCGGTAGCTCATACCCACCGAGTCGGCCGCCAGCAAACGCATGCGGCGCATGTAGAACCGGTGGTGCTCGTTGGGAAAATCATCGCCCGACGTTCTCGCAGCCAGCATCAACTCCTTCAGGTGGCGCATCTTATGGGCGAAATACTCCTTGCTGTAACGGGGCGTCATCGGGATCAGCATGGCCATCGCCACGCCCGAAATGGCCGAATGCACGCCCGAATAGTAGAACAACCCCCAGATCACCACGGCGGGCACCAGGTAGAAGAACATGCGTTTTTCGCCCATCTCCTTCATGAAGTAGACCGCGAGCATGATGACCAATGCCGCCAGCAGGCAGCTTATCTGCACCTGCCCCCCGTAAAAGAGCGCGATGACCAGGATTGCCCCCAGGTCGTCGGCGATGGCCAGTGCCGTGAGGAATATTTTGAGCGAAACCGGCACGCGGTCGCCCAGCATCGAAAGGATGCCGATGGCAAAGGCGATGTCCGTGGCCGTGGGTATACCCCATCCGTTGGCCGCTATGGTGCCGTGGTTGAAGAACAGGAAAATGATCGCAGGGGCGAGCATGCCGCCTGCGGCCGCCAATACAGGCAGGATGGCCTGGCGTGCCGACGAAAGCTGCCCGCAAACGATCTCCCGCTTTATTTCGAGTCCGACGGCGAAAAAGAAAATCACCATCAGGCCGTCGTTAATCAGCTTCTCGACGGTCATTCCGCGCGGGAAAACCCAGTCGATCAGCCCGTCGGGGCTGTGCACCATCAGCGAAAGATCCGTTTCGAGCAGATGGCGGTAATAGAGCGAAGTCCCGGGCAGGTTGGCCAGCAGCATGGCTACGATCACACAACCGAGCAGTACGACGCCTCCCGCCCAGGGGGCTTCCAGAAAATTGCGGCCGCGTATACCGATCATATGACGCTCACGTACCCAGCGGTACATTGAAAATAGTCGCATTTACTGTCCGTTTGATTTTAATGTCAAATTACACAATTTCCAGAGCATGCGCGCCCCGGTGATGGCATCCACTTTCGCTTCGGGCGCCGGAGCGACCTCCACGACGTCGAACCCGATAATGCGGCGCCCCGAACGCACGAGCGTATCGAGCAGCCACACGGCCTGATTGAACGTAAGCCCCCCGCAGACGGGCGTACCCGTATGGGGACAGTTCTCAAAAGTGAGGCCGTCGATGTCGAAGCTCACGTAAACCTCCTGCGGCAGCGCATCCACGATTCGCCGGCACAGCGCGTCCCAGGTCTCGCCGCGGAACATCGCGGCGGCGAGCGACAGGTCGTCGAAGGTGGCAACACGGGCGGAAGAAGCGGCCAGGGCGGCTTCCGTCCCACTGAAATCGCGCACTGCGACCTGGGCGATTTTTTTCACCGAAGGCACGTCGCGCAGGACGTTGAACATGATCGAAGCATGCGAGAACTCGAAGCCTTCGTAAGCATCGCGCAGGTCGCAGTGGGCGTCGATATGCAGGATGCCGAACTCCCCGTGGCGGTCACCCAGGGCACGGATCAGTCCGTAGGGCGTCGAATGGTCGCCCCCGACCAGTCCCACGGTCTTCCCTGCGTCGAGCCACCGCGCCGCCTGCGCCCCAATGTTGGCGTTCATGGCGCGGCAGCCTTCGTTGATGCGGCGCACCTTGCGTACCGCATAGTCGTCCTCGGGACTTCCCCCGCCTTCGAGATGGGCAATCACCTTCTCCGCATCGCTGCGCAAGCGTTGCGACTCCTCCAGCAACGCATAGTCCACATCGGCCGTGGCGATACCGCGGCGCCACACGCCGGGAGCCAGCGGCTCATGGAAGTCGAGCTGCGTCGAGGCTTCTATCACGGCATCGGGCGCATGGGCCGTCCCGGCGCCGTACGACACCGTCACGTCCCACGGAGCCGAAACCAGCACCAGTTCGGCCGTTCCCGGCTCGAAAGGAAGCCCGAAATAGGTTCCGTTATCCACACCGACCCCGTCGGGATCGAAGGCGTTTAGTTCCATACGGTTGAATTTCATTCTCCATTTTCCGCGCCCGGCACAGATAGTATGCTTGCAACCTCTGCCCCCGCTTAATGAAAATGTTCATTTTAAATGACAAAGGTACAAAAAATTTAATTTTTCCCTATATTTGTTTCCGGAAAGAAAAGAAATCAGGAAAAAGCAACTATCCATGAAAATCGTCGCAGACAGTGCCATCCCTTTTTTGCAGGGGGTTCTCGAGCCGTGGGCCGAGGTACGCTACCTGCCTGGCAGCCGGATCGCCGCGGAGGACGTGCGCGATGCCGACGCCCTCATCATCCGCACCCGCACCCGTTGCGACGGGCGCCTGCTCGCCGGTTCGCGCGTCCGTCTGATCGCCACGGCCACCATCGGGTTCGACCACATCGACACAGCGTGGTGCGCGGCGCACGGCATACGAGTCGCCACGGCAGCAGGCTGCAACGCCCGCGGCGTACTGCAATGGGCGGGTGCCGTACTGGCCCATCTCGCCCGTACACAGGGGTGGAAGCCCGCACAACGGACGCTGGGCATCGTGGGCGTCGGGCACGTGGGATCCCTCATCCGGGAATACGCCGGCCTGTGGGGCTTCCGCGTCGTCTGCTGCGACCCGCCGCGCGAAGAGCGCGAGCATTGCGGGTTCCTGCCGCTGGAAGAGGTCGCACGCGAAGCCGACCTGCTCACCTTCCACACGCCGCTCGACACCACGACGCGGCACATGGCCGGCGAGGAGCTGTTCGCCCGGCTTAAACCGGGCGCCGTGGTGATGAACTCCTCGCGCGGCGAAGTGGTCGACGGCGACGCGTTGTTGCGGAGCGGCCATCCCTGCGTGCTCGACGTCTGGGAACACGAACCGCACCTCGACCCGCAGTTGCTCGACCGCGCGCTGCTCGCCACGCCCCACGTCGCCGGCTACTCCGAGCAGGGCAAAGCCACCGCTACGGCCATGTCCGTCGCCACGCTGGCCGGCTTCTTCGGCCTCCCGCTCCGGGGTTGGTACCCCTCCGAAGCCGCCCCCTCCGTCCCGCGGCCGATCCCGTGGCAGGAGCTTTGCACGACCATCGGCGACGCCTATGACATCGAAGCCGAAAGCTGCCGCCTCAAGGCGCGGCCCGCCGATTTCGAGGCCATGCGCGACCACTACCGCTACCGCAGGGAATACTTTTAGCGAAATCAATTCTTTTTTAGTACCTTTGCGGCCACGGACAATGCCCTTAAGAAAATGTACCGGAGAATCATAAAGCCCATCCTTTTCTCGCTTACCATCGAGCGGGCACACCATGTGGCGCTTCTGTTGTTGCGCATCATCGGGCTCATACCCGGCGGGCGCTGGTTCCTGCGCAAATGTTACACCGTACGGCACCCGGCGCTCGAACGCGAGGTCTTCGGCGTAAAATTCGCCAATCCCGTCGGCCTGGCCGCAGGTTTCGACCACAACGGCGAAGCCTACCGCGAACTGGCGGCACTCGGCTTTGGGTTCATCGAAATAGGTACCGTCACCCCGCGCCCGCAGGCGGGCAACCCGCGCCCGCGCGTGTTCCGGCTGCCCAAAGACCGGGCTATCATCAACCGCATCGGGCTCTCCAACCGCGGGCTGGACAAGACGATCTGCCACCTGCGCCGCCCGCACGAAGGGCTCATCGTGGGCTGCAACATCGGCAAGAACACCGTGACGCCCCCCGAAAATGCGGCGGCAGATTACCTCCGGCTCTTCCGCAACCTCTACCAGTATGCGGACTATTTCACGGTGAATATCAGTTGCGACAACTCCTGCCGCGAAGGCACCACCTACACACGCACGCACATACTCCAGATACTTGATCCGCTGTTCGACTTCCGCCGCGGGCAGAACCAGTACCGGCCGATCATGCTCAAGGTGTCGCCCGACATGTCGGACGAAGTCATCGACGAAATCAGCGACATCCTGCTCGAAACACCGCTCGACGGCATCGTGGCCACCAACGGCACCCACCGCCGCGAAGGGCTGCATACGAGCCACATGGCGCTCGACAAGATCGGCAGCGGCCGCCTGAGCGGCGCACCGCTCACCCAACGGGCCGTAGAGGTCGTGCGGCGCATCCACACCCGCTCGGGCGGCAACTTTCCGATCATCGGCGTGGGCGGCATCATGAGCCCCGCCGATGCCAAGGCGATGCTCGACGCAGGCGCAGACCTCCTGCAACTCTACACCGGTTACATCTACGAAGGGCCGGGACTGGTCGGCGAAATCTGCCGTTCGCTGATCGCCGATGCCGAAGCGGCCGCAGCAGCCAAGGCAGCCGCAGAAGCGAGAGCCGAAGAAGAGGCCCGGGCTGCTGCTCAGGCCGCTGAGGCAAAAGCCGCAGCAGCGACGGCTTCAGGCGCACAGGCACCGGAAGCCGGGAAGGCCGCACCCGGAACGGAAACCGCCGCGACAGCCCAAACGCAGGCCGCCGCACCTGCAGAATCGGTGCCGAACCCGTCACCGGAAACACAGAACAGCCCGGCACAACCTGCAGATAACGAACCGGACACCCGCAAGAAACAGCCCGCATCCTGAGCCTCAAATATTGCCATGAAAGCAACGATCATCACCATCGGCGATGAAATCCTCATCGGCCAGATCGTGGATACGAACTCCGTATCCATCGCCAAGCACCTCAACGCCGCCGGCATCGTCGTACACGAAAAGGTTTCGATCGGCGACGACAGCACACAGATCGTCCGGAGCGTGGAACGCGCCCTGGGAGATTCCAACGTCGTCGTCATCACCGGGGGGCTCGGCCCCACCAAGGACGACATCACCAAAAAGACCCTGGCCGGAATGTTCGGCTGCGAACTGGTGCCCGACCAACGGGTCGCCGACCATGTGAAACGCATGCTCGAAGGGCGCGGCATCGAGTTCAACGAACTCAACCGCGGGCAGGCGATGGTTCCGGCCTGCTGCACGGTGCTGTTCAACGCCCACGGCACGGCTCCGGGCATGTGGTTCGAACGCGACGGCAAGGTGGTAGTCTCGCTGCCCGGTGTCCCCTACGAGATGGAACACCTGATGCAGGACGAAGTGATGCCGCGCCTGAAAGCGCATTTCGAACTACGCCAGATCATACACCGCACGATGATCACGGCCGGGCTGCCCGAGTCGATGCTCGCCGCAAAGATCGAAGCATGGGAAAACGCCCTGCCATCCTACCTGAAACTGGCTTACCTGCCCAATCCGGGCGCCGTACGGCTGCGCCTGTCGGCCTATGAGGTCGAGGGCGAAAGCGTTTCGAAGGAGATCGAACGGCAATTCGAGGCACTGCGGAAAATCATCCCCCACAACATCATCGGGTACGAAACGGCCACCATGCAGGAACTGGTACACAAGCTGCTCACCGAGCGCGGGCTGACCCTCGCCACGGCGGAAAGCTGCACCGGAGGCAACATCGCGGCACGTTTCACGGCCATGCCGGGTGCTTCGGCCTATTTCCTCTGCGGCGTAGTTTCGTACAGCAACGCCTCGAAACACGATATCCTGGGCGTAGACCCGGAGGTCATTGCCCGCCACGGCGCCGTCAGCGAAGAGGTCGCACGGCGAATGGCCGAAGGGGCACGACGGATCTCGGGTGCCGACTACGCCATAGCGACCACCGGTATCGCAGGCCCCGCGGGCGGCTCCGCCGAAAAGCCGGTCGGCACGGTATGGATCGCCGTGGCGACCCCACACCGGACGACCGCCATCCTCAAACAGTGCGGTTCCGACCGCGGGCAGATCATCGACCGGGCCAGCGCCTTCGCCATCAGCCTGCTGCGCGACGAACTCAACGGTAAATAATACATTCGTCCCATGCATAGAATACTTGCCTCAACCATCGGTGCACTCCTCGCCCTCACATCCTGCATGCGTCAGCAGCCCGAGGAGCGGGTGCATAAACTCCTGACCGACCGCATCCAGACCCTTGCCACGGCGGAAAGCTGCACGGGCGGTACCATCGCGGCACGCTTCACGGCCATGCCGGGTGCCTCGGCCTATTTCAAATGCGGCGTAGTGACTTACAGCCTCGATGCCAAGCAGAACTTCGTAAACATCTGCTGCGATACGATAGCCCGCTACGGCGCCGTCAGCGAACAGGTCGTACGCCAGATGGCCGAAGGCGTCCGTCATCTGGCAAATGCACACTACGCTATCGCCACGACAGGGATCGCAGGCCCCACGGGCGGCACCCCCGAATACCCGGTCGGTTCGGTATGGATCGCCGTCAGTTCGCCCCTGCGCACCACGGCCCGGCTGATCCATGCCAAAGGCGACCGCACGCAAATCATCCGCGAAGCGGGAACGGCCGCCATCGAACTGCTCGAAGAAGAGTTGCTCGCCGCCCAACCGGGCAAATAGTTTCAAATTACGGCTGATCCGTTTGTTTTTGCAAACAATTTAGCTTATTTTTGCAGCAATTCAGCCCAGCGCAAAATGAAAAGAACCTTATTCCTGTCGGTGTTGTTCGGTATGCTCCTCACCACGGCCCATGCTGAAAACGAAAGCCACCAACAAGTAGAGAGTACGCTTTACGCCTATTACCGCCGGTGCAACAACAACATACGCGACACGGCCGTCCTCAGCAAGGCGGACACGCTGTTCCGGCTCTCGGGCGAGAAGCACGACATCCGGATGCAGGCCGTTGCCCTGAGCTTGAAAGCCGACCATTACTATTTCAACAACAACCTCGACTCGCTCAAGGCATGGATTCCCCGCGTGCAGGATTTCGCCCGCAAGAATGACCAGATCAAGTATTACTACTTCACCTGGTCGCGGCTGATTCTCTATTATACCAAACAGGCGCAATACACGCTCGCCCAATACGAACTGGAGCAGTATATGTCGCAGGCCGAAAAGGACAATTACAAACCCGCAACCGCCGAGGCATACAAACAGCTCGGACACATCTACCGCACCCGCGGATTGAAAAAACCCGCTGTGGAATACTACCGGAAGGCAATCGATTTCATCATCCAGAACGGGCTCAACACATTCCATCTCTCGAACCTCTATTCGGAACTCGCGACCATGCTGATGGATCTGCAACGCTATCCCGAAGCCGCAGAAGCCGTCGAAAAAGGCAAGGCATGCATTCCGCTACCGGACTACATCTGGGGTCTGAAGGCCAAGGAAACGCACCTGCTCGCCCAGACAGGCCAGACCGACAAAGCCAAAGCACTTTTCAACGAGATCAAGGCCGGGCAGAACGGCAACCTCTCGGAGATCAAACTCGCTGAAATCGAGGTCGCCATCTACAACCATTCGCACGAATACGGCAAGATGATCGCCGCAATCGACAAATTGATCAGGTCGTTCGAAAGAGAAGGATACAAGGAATCCTATTTCTACTACCTCTATGAAAACCGTGCAGCCGCCTACGCCGCCCTCGGCAATTTCGAAGCCGCCTACCGGGACATACAGCATTACACAGAACTCTACCACAAACAAGTCAACGACGACAACGAGAAGACACTCGGAGAATTCGCCACGCTGCTTGATGTCAACCGGTTGAACATGGAAAAAGCAGAACTGCGCCAACAGGCGCAGGAAGAGCGCCTGCACCGCACCCAACTGGGCACCATCGGCTTGGCGTGCATTCTCTTGCTGGCCGCCGTCTTCATCGCGGTAATGCTCCGCATGAACCGCCACCTCGCCCGCGCGAAGAGAGCCGCCGAAGAGAGCAACCGGATGAAAGGCATCTTCATCCGCAACATCACGCACGAGATCAATACGCCGCTCAACTCCATCGTCGGATTTGCGGAGCTGGCCGCAGCCTCGGACGATGCCGACGCCGCCGAGCGGCAATCCTATATAAGCATCATCCAGGAAAACAGCGGCTATCTCCAAAAACTCGTGGACGACGTGCTCTACATCGCCGGACTCGAATCGTCGGAAACCCCGCCGGCCATGAGCCCGACCGACATCAACGAATGCTGCCAGGAGTGTATTCAGAAGGTCTCACAGTCCAGTTCCCGGGCGGTGAGTATCCGTTTTGTCCCGGCACGCGAGAAATTCCACCTGCACACTTCGTGCATGCTGATATCCAAAGCCATCACCGAAATGCTGCGCAATGCCGTACATTTCGCGGCCGACGGAGAAATCACGCTCGCATATACGCTGGACGGCGGCAACCGCCGCATCACATTCACGGTAACCGACTCGGGGCCCGGCATCCCGGCTTGCGAGGCCGAGCATATTTTCGGACGCTTCGTCAAGCTCGACACCTTCTCGCAAGGGCTCGGGCTCGGGCTGACCGTGTGCCGGCTGATCGCCTCGGCCCTGGGCGGCACGATAAAACTCGACACAAATTACAGCGGAGGGGCACGTTTCGCACTTTCGATACCGTTACGTTAAACACTAAAAACCAATACAATAGACCACACACCGGAAAATTAATGTGGATTATTAATCTTTAATTCTCATTTTTTCCTTATATTTGCACTCCCTTACGGGAATAACGAACAAATTTAGCGAAAACAACAATGAAAGTTTGCGAAATCACAGGCAAGGTAGCGATCGTGGGCAACAACGTCTCGCACTCGCACCACAAGACCAAACGCAAATTCAGCCCCAATCTGAAAACCAAGCGTTTCTGGTCCGAGCAGGAAGGCCGCTGGATCACCCTGAAGGTGTCGGCAGCCGGAATGAAAACAATCAACAAGAAGGGTCTTGCAGTAGCACTGCGCGAGGCTGCCGCACCCAAGTCCGTTTACTAAAACACCGAAGTAACAAATGGCAAAGAAAGGCAACAGGGTT
>OLRP01002436.1_pt1 | contig 12857 bp, 9 predicted proteins | sample 1672401 | NCBI WGS metagenome assembly OLRP01 (sample SAMEA3136682, study PRJEB25190) | human gut metagenome | reverse complement strand
TTATCGTCACAAGGTTCATGCAGCCTTTGACTGCACAAGGCGCGGTCAGATCGTGGCGGGAGCCTACAGGAAAAACACACATGATGTGGTGGATATCGAAAGCTGCATGATAGAGGAGCAGGAGTCAGATGAGATAATAAGGGACATAAAGGATATGCTCCGCTCATTCAGGATAAAGACCTATGATGAGGACACCGGCTATGGCCTTCTCAGACATGTGCTTGTAAGAAAGGGTTATGCAACAGGGCAGATAATGGTAGTGCTTGTCCTGGCATCGCCGATACTTCCATCGAAGAACAATTTCGTAAAAGCACTCAGGAAGAAGCATCCCAATATCACGACAGTGGTGCTCAACGTGAATGATAAAAGAACAAGCATGGTGCTCGGAGACAGAAACATCACGCTTTATGGCAAGGGCTTCATAGAGGATAAGCTGTGCGGCTGTACCTTCCGCATCTCACCAGGCTCGTTTTATCAGGTGAATCCGGTACAGACGGAGCTTTTATACGAAAAAGCCATTCATGAGGCACACCTCACCGGCAAGGAGCGCGTAATCGATGCATACTGCGGCACCGGAACCATAGGCATCATAGCAGCGAAAAATGCAGGTGAAGTCATCGGTGTCGAGCTAAACCGTGATGCAATCCGTGATGCAGTCATCAATGCAAAGCGAAACGACATCAGAAATATCCGCTTCTACAATGATGATGCCGGAAAATTCATGGTCGAGATGGCACAAAAGGGTGAGAAAGCTGATGTTGTCATAATGGATCCTCCAAGAACCGGCAGCGACGAGGCATTTTTATCATCGGTTGTCAAGTTGGCGCCGGAGAGAGTGGTGTATGTGTCATGTGGTCCGGAAACACTGGCGAGGGATTTAAAGTATCTCACAAAGCATGGATATACAGTGAAGCGTGCAACACCATATGACTGCTTCCCATATACAGAGCACATAGAGACAGTGGTGCTACTTTGCAGGTAAATGGACGATAATAGTATTCCAATTCGCCGTCAAATGGTGTAGAATAAAAACTACTTTCCATGTATACTAATGAATGATTACAGCCCATATACGGAGGATAAATATGAGGACGCTATATACATTTGACAAACACAACTATTCCGATGATATGGAGGTATTTGAGCGCTTCGCGGTGCGTGCGGTTATTATCAGAGACGGAAAGCTTGCCATGCAGCAGGCCGGTGAGGGCTACTACAAGATACTGGGCGGCGGCATCGATGCAGGAGAGACCAACGAGGTGGCGCTGGCGCGGGAGGTGCGCGAGGAGGCAGGGCTTCTTGTCGTGCCGGAAAGCATCAGGGAGTGCGGAAAGGTCATAGAAAAGAGGCGCGATATATTTGAGGCTGACAAGATATATTACTGTCACACCTACGTGTATTTCTGTGATGTGAAGGACGAGCATGTGGCAGCACAGATGACAGACAGCGAGATAAGGCTTGAGTATCATCTGTCATGGGCTACGCCGGATGAGATAATAAAGGCCAACAGCGCTTTTCTTGATAAAGAATGGATAGCAAGAGACACTAAGATTGTTGAGTTGATAAAAGAAATGTGTTAAAATAATGCCTGGATGTAAATCCGGGCATTTAATATAAGGAGAAGCAGTATAAATGGATAAAAATAAAATCAAAAATAAATTAAAGGACGATCCGGCCTTCACTCTTGAGGTGCAAAACCCGGAGGTTGAGGCGCTGATGACACAGTATTCAAGCGACAAAAAGGCGGAGACGCTCAATAAGCTCATTGAAAAATGCACTAAGAGCAGATTCCTGGTACCTGCAAATGTCGGAGAGAACAACAAGCCGATTCCGCTATTTATTAAAAACGGTGAGGGAGAGGCTTTCATGCCGATTTATACCTCAAAGGCACAGCTTTCTAAGGATCATCCGTCACCATGCATTGTAAATATGCCGTTTCTTGCAGTCAACAATATGGTGGCAAATAAAGAGTCAAAGATTAATGGTATCGCATTCAACCCGTTCACTCACAATCTGATTTTCAAAAAGCCTCTTGTAGAAAAGATTGAGGCAGTGGAAAAGGCCAGAAGAGAGGGCCATCCTACATCACCTACAAAGGGCAAGACTGTACAGATGACAGCAGAGCAGTATGTCATCTTCGAGCGTATGCAGTATGAGCATATTTTCCTGCCGACAAAGATGTTTGAGGGCGGAAAAGAGTTCATGGACAGACTCGCCGATGAGAAGGAAAAGCTAATAGATGAGCTGTACGAGGAGGCATATCAGCAGAAGCGTATGTATCCGTATATGGAGGAGGATTTCTCTGTTATGTCTATGCAGATTTCAGATACGCTCAATGTCACCAGAGTTGATTTTCCGACAAGGGATATGGCTCCTAACTGCGCAATCCGTGCTTATCTCGTGTGGGATGATGTTGCGTCACAGGGCAGATATTTTGTAATTGATGCGAAGGGCGATAAAACTACTGAGCTGGCTGAGATTACAGAGGATTACAAGCGTCTTGGATATGGAGCTGCACCGGTTGAGGGTGCTGAGCTTCAGACTGTTCTTGACCTGGTTAAGAAAAGTGCAGAGGAACAGAATTAGAAAAGTAATGTAGGGCAGGATATATAAAGGAGGTCGTGTATGAAGGAGTTTTTAGGCAGAATAAAGGCTGATTTTCTACTGTCATCAGTGCTTTGCATAGCGCTGGGACTGGTGTTTATCATATGGAGAGCTTCGGTGCTCACGATTGTGGCCAATGTGCTTGCGGTGGTGCTTATCATCATCGGAGTGGTCTATATGTGCAGCTATTTTTTGAATATAGTTACGAATGGTTTTTCAGCGATGCTGGGGCTTGTGGTTTTGGCAGTGGGTATATGGTTCCTGGTACAGCCAAAGGTTGTGGTGAGCCTGATACCTATAGTCATCGGTCTGGTGCTCATTTTTCACAGCATCAGGAGCATTATTGAGGCAGTGGATGCCAGAAAATACGGTTACGGAGGCTGGAGTGTCGGCCTGATTTTTTCAATAATCAGTCTGATTTTTGGAATAATCTGCGTGACAAATGCATTTGATGTAATGAAGACAGCCACTGTTGTTGTCGGTATCATACTGATTTTCAACGGAGTGTCCAATATCTGGATTACAAGCCGTGCCACAAAGGCTGAGAGCGCCTACAACAAGCAAAAGGAGTTTGAGGCAACGTTTGTCGAGGACAGAAAAGAGGACAATTAAGCAGTAACAGAAAGGCGGCAGAATGCGTCGGATGGAGTTTAAGATGGAGAGACCCGGACTTACCAAGGTCGGTGACCATCTGAAGGTAACAGAGAGCAAGCTTCCAACTTCATATTATTATACGATAGAGCATGCGATTGCCATGTCGGGAAACTACGTGGTCAGCGAGAGGCTCAAAAGCCGCGAGGGCGATGTCGTGGATGTGAGGGAGACTGAGAAGGGCTATTTTGTCACGATGGAGTTTGATGAGTAATGACACAGCAAGGTAAGAATGCAATAGATTTGGTGCTCGCTGAGAGCCTTATAGAGCTTTCAGCGAAAAAGCCAATCGATAAGATTACAATTAAAGAGATAACGGACAAGGCCGGAGTTATCCGCCCCACGTTTTACAATCATTTTCAGGACAAGTACGAGCTGATAGAGTGGATTATCAAAACCGAGCTGCTTGAGCCCATCAAGCCACTGCTCAATGCCGGAATGATTTTTGAAGCGATTGTGCTGATGCTCAATAATATCTCGGCAAACAGTGTTTTTTACAAGAAAGCACTAAAGCTGGAGGGGGCAGTGACGTTTAATCAGATTGCCATGAAATGCGTCTGCGAGATGTTTATGAATATCATAAGCGAAAAGAGCACAGGAAAGAAATCCAAATACCGCTGGCTCACACCTGAGGTGATTTCTACATATTATGCGCAGTCGTTGTGTTTTATCACGGAGGGCTGGATAGCCCAGGGCATGGATGATATTGAGCCGAAGGAGATGGCTGAGGCATACATGTATCTGATTACGCGTTCGATGGATGATATACTAAGTGAGCTGTAGAGGACAATTGTCATGGAAAATGACGGCTTAAGCAAGCTCATAAAGCAGAATCATAAAGAGGCGCGTGTTCATATAAATATGAAAATGCTGTGAAAAGGTGTCAGAAATCAAATACAATATCATATATGTGTCATATCGGATATACAAATTGATGGATTTGTATATCTCACATGACAAATCAAAGAGATTGAATATTTATTTATTCGGTCTTTTTTTTTATACTTCAATACGAATAAAAGAAAGAGTGGTGAATCTAATGATTAAATTTGGAAAAGGAGTCGTAAAACATCGTGTGCTGATACTGATAGTTGCATTTGCACTGCTTATACCGTCGGGAATCAGCTTTATCAACACGAGAATCAACTTTGATATCCTTTCTTATCTGCCAAGCCAGATAGAGACTATGAAGGGCCAGGATATCATGGTAGATGAGTTTGGAACCGGAGCGTTGTCATTTGTGATCTTGGAGGATATGAAGGATCAGGACATAGAGACTCTGGCAGATGACATAGAGGACCTTAAGGGTGTAAATGATGTCATCTGGTACGGAACAATCGCTGATTCCACATTGCCAAGAGAGGCAATTCCGGATGAGGTGTACGATGCATTCAACAACAAGGATGCAAACAGCCAGCTCATGCTCGTCACCTACAGTGATACAATGGGTTCGGATGAGACAATGGAAGCCGTCAACAAGATGGATAAGATGGTGAAAAACCACTGCTTCGTAGCAGGAATGGCAGCGGTCAACGCAGATACAAAGACACTTGTTATGCAGCAGGCTCCTATATATGTCATCATAGCAGCATTGCTTTCAATGCTTGTAATGGGAATTACAATGGATTCAATAATTGTTCCGATGTTATTCCTCCTAAGTATAGGAATGGCTATTATCTATAATCTGGGAACAAACTTTATACAGGGACAGATTTCATACCTGACACTGGCACTGACAGCAGTATTGCAGCTCGCCGTAACAATGGATTATTCGATTTTCCTGTGGCACAGCTATCAGGAGCAGATAGACAGATATGACGGAGACAAGAAGCGAGCCATGGCACATGCCATTTCCCACACAATTGTCTCAGTAACAGGAAGCTCAATCACAACAATCGCAGGCTTCGTAGCCCTCTGCTTCATGAGCTTTACACTTGGACTTGACCTGGGAATCGTAATGGCAAAGGGCGTTGTATTCGGAGTTATCGGATGTGTAACAATTCTCCCTGCACTGATCCTTGCATGTGATAAGGCAATCGAGAAGACAAAGCACAAGATTCTCATGCCTGATGTTTCCAGGATTGCAAGTTGGGTAACAAATCATTATAAGATACTTGCAGTGATTTTCATCGTAGTGCTCATCCCGGCAATATACGGATACACTCATGATCAGGTCTACTATGACCTTGCAGGAACCATGCCTGACAGTGCATACAGTAAGCAGGCCAATGAAAGACTCGACAAGGAGTATGCTATGGGTGCCACACATATCATCATCGCACCGAGCGATATGTCAAAGGCAGACAGCATAAGCATGATAAATGATATCAAGAAGGTCGATGGAGTAAAGCTTGCAGTATCGCTTGATTCAATACTCGGACCTACCATACCGGATGATATGGTGCCGGATGAGGCAAAGGAGATATTTAAAAACGGTGATTACCAGATGATGCTTGTTTCATCAAAATATGCGACAGCATCTGATGAGGTAAACAACCAGATAACAGAGATTAAAAAGATAGTAAAGAATTACAGCGAGGACGCAATGCTTATCGGTGAGGCACCTTGTACAAAGGATCTTATCACTATCACAGATACAGACTTCAAGCGTGTAAGTGCGGTATCAATCGTATTGATATTCCTTATCATTCTCGTGGTATTCAAATCGGTATCGCTTCCAATCATACTTGTAGCGGTTATCGAGTTTGCAATCTTTGTAAACATGGGAATTCCGGGATTTACAGGAACGAAGCTTCCGTTTATCGCGAGCATCGTAATCGGAACCATACAGCTTGGTGCAACGGTTGACTATGCGATACTTATGACCACAAAGTACAGAAAGAACAGATACACCGGAATGGACAAAAAGCCGGCAATCACAAAGGCACTTGCAGATTCGACAAACTCAGTTATCGTCAGTGCGCTCTGCTTCTTCGCCGCAACCTTTGGTGTAGGACTTTATTCAAACATTGATATGATCAGTTCTATCTGTATACTGCTTGCACGAGGCGCAATCATCAGTATGTTTGTAGTAGTATTTATACTTCCGTCAATGTTTATGATATTTGACAAAGTAATATGTGCCACAAGCGCAGGCTTTAAAAACAAGAACCTGACAGCTTAGTAATCTGATTAATCATAAATGAGGGATAAAATACTTTTTGGCCCTCATAACATAAAAATATGACCTCAAAAACAAAATCAGGAGGAATGAGACATGAAATTACCAGAATTGAAAGAAAAGTTAAAAAGTAAATATATTGTCCGTGTTGTAGCCGGAGTCCTCACAATAGCACTTGTAGGTACAGGAATCGGAGCAACAGCAGTTTTTGCAGAGAAGAACAGCACCGCAGTCACAGCCGAGGCAGACAGCACAACAGACAGCAGCAAGGATGCTGATGACATAGCAGATAAGCTCATGGACAGCGTATCATTAAAGGATAACGATGCAGACAAGGACGAGAGCGTATACCTCATCTCAGATGCAAACGGCAACGTAAACAAAACAATCGTAGTAGATCACCTTAAAAATAAAGACAAAAAGGATACCTTGGAGGATGCTTCAAACCTTTCAGATATCGAGAACGTAAAGGGCAAGGAAAAATTCACACAAAGCGGTGATAAGCTCACCTGGCAGGCCGGCGGCAAGGATATTTACTATCAGGGCACAGCCACAGCGGAGCCACCTGTAACACAGAAGGTTACATACTACCTCGATGGAAAAGAAATCTCACCTGAGGACCTTGCAGGAAAATCAGGAAAGGTCAAAATCCGTTTTGACTACACAAATACCACATCATATACAGAGACAGTAAACGGCGAGAAGCAGACAGTTTCCGTACCATTTGCAGCAATAACAGGACTTGTACTTGGTGATGGCTTCGAGAATATCGAAGTGACAAACGGCAAGGCTGAGGTAAGCGACTCATCAAGCGTAGTGCTCGGCTATGCACTTCCTGGCTTAAATGACAGCCTCGGAATCAAGGACGGAGATCTTGATGGCGATGTAAATATCCCTGAATACATGGAAATGACAGCAGATGTGAAGAATTTCTCAATGCCTGCAGCCATGACCTTCGTGGTAAACGCGTCTGATTATGTAAGCACAGACGGAATTGACACATCAGACCTCGATGACATGATAAATGACTTAAAGGATGCCTCAACACAGCTTCAGGATGGCTCAAAGACACTGGCAGAGGGTACTGACACACTTGCTGACGGACTTTCAACATTGCAGAGCAAGCTCGGCACATTCGCATCAGGAGTTGGCACACTGAAGAGTGGACTTAAGACATATACTGATGGTGTTAGTACATTAAGTGGTGGACTGAATACACTTGGAAACAGTACAGGAGCCCTGGTTTCAGGAGCAGATAAGCTTAATAGTGGAGCAGGCCAGCTTGCAAGCGGAAGTGCAACACTTAAGGATGGACTTAAGGCGTATACAGATGGAGCCAGTCAGTTAAATACAGGCTTGAACCAGCTTAATGATAACACAGGAAGTCTTGCAACAGGTGTGACAAGTCTTAATGATGGAGCAAAAAAGCTTTCGGATGGTATTAATGCTGCAAACAAGGGCGCAGCAGGAGTATCTGCAGGTGCAGCACAGTTAAAGACAAGTATTGATACGGCAAAAACAGGAGCTGATTCTCTTGCAGCAGGAGCAAAGCAGGTTGATGAAGGAGTTGGTCAGTTGACACAATCTTTATCAGATATGCCTGAAACAATCAAAGCCAGTATAAATCAATCGCTTGAACAACTGAATGAATTAAAGGTTGGAAAATTATTTAAGACTCTTGGATATATTGATACAGATAAGATTACAGCAGACAATGTATCAGCAGCAGCGGATGCAGCAGTAAACAATGCAGAAAAAATAATAAAATTCTTGTCTACTAGTATGAATGATCCGGCTCCATCAGCAACTTACAGTAAGATAGTTGTTGGTCTATCTCAGGGAAAAGGTGCTGTAACAGTATATTCTGCCGTGAACCAAAGTGTAACAGACAGTGCTTCCAAAGTGAAAGCTTTAAAGGACGGCTCAGCAAAGGTATCAGAGGGTGCGTCATCATTAGATACCGGTTTAGGACAGTTGTCAGATGGAGCATCAGAGTTGTCAAGCGGAGCATCTGATTTAGCAAAAGGAACTACAAAGCTTGCAACAGGAGCTACAGCGCTTCAGACAGGCACACAAAGTCTTGCAGATAAATTACCAGAGCTGACAAAAGGAATCACCAGCCTTGTAAATGGTTCAAACGAGTTAGTTAAAAACAATGATACACTTAATGCCGGAGCAACAGCACTCAATGCCGGAGCAAGCCAGCTTTCAGCCGGAACACAGTCACTCATGAACTCAGTACCAACTCTCACAAGCGGTATCAAGCAGCTTGTAGACGGTTCAAACACACTTGTAGCAAACAATGCACAGCTCAACAGCGGAGCATCACAGCTTGCAGATGGAACAAATCAGATAGTCTCAGGTGTAGACCAGCTCACAACAGGCTCTAAGACACTTTCAGAAGGGGCACACACACTTGCAGATGGTATGGTACAGTTCAATGAGGAGGGAATCAACAAGATTCTCGACGCATACAACGGTGACTTAAAGCCATTCACCGACAAGCTTCAGGCAGTAATTGACGCAGGTGAGGAATATCAGACATACTCAGCAATCGCTGATGGACAGACGGGCAGCGTTAAGTTCATATATAAATTAGCTTCAATAGATGCTAAGGCAGATAGTGACAAATAATTAATTAAAGGATGTTTGTAACTATTCAGTACAGAAATATGCGGTACCGCATATTTCGTAAGAAAACATAGATTATGTAGGAGCAAGCGCCCATCAGCGCAGCAGATTCTAATGCGCTTGCGGTCCGCAACTGTGAAGGTACTGAACAGTTAAGGATGTTTAAAGATTATGGGAGGCAAAAATGGGCTGGATAGAATATCTGTTAATCGTGGCGGGAAGCTCACTGGAGATTTTCGTTGCGATGGAATGTCAGGGATCCCTGATCCAGAAAGTAAATAAGAAACAGCTTACAGCCATTTGCTTCATAGTTGCAGTTTGCCAGTTGTTAGCAATGTACATCGGGTATTTCCTGTCAAGCTTCCTTAATGGGAAATACTCGGTGAAGGATGAAGCACTTTTAGGAGAGATAATTTCTATCGGAATACTGATAGGACTGGGGATCAGGCTTATAGGAAAGGCTATAAGAAACGAAAGGATTGAGGAACACTGTCAGGCGCAGCTTGATATGAAAAGGGTGCTAAGAATAGCAGGAATCACCGCATTTTATACGGTTCTTGCAGGAATAGCATTCGGCTTCCTCGGTACCGGACTTTTCACCATTATGATAATGGTGGCGCTGCTCACTGTAATCTGTATAGTGGCAGGCATTTACACAGGATATCATTTCGGTTTCGAGCAGAAGACAAAGGTATATATCGTGGGGGCGATACTCTTTTGGGCGGCTGGAATTGATGTTATAGTAAGGCTTGTAAGTGCAAAATAATGCATAGGGCTCTGTTCGTAAGGACAGGGCTTTTTTGCTGTCCATTGAAGTATGAAATCCTTTGCTTGCAATGTCAAAGTAAATGCTATAGAATATTTTCATATCAAATTAAACGCAAATGAGGAGATTTAAAGTTATGAAACAGAAATTGAGAAACCTTTCGGCACAGGCAAATATAATATTTGCCATTCTTGCAGTTTTTATTTTCATTGCACCCTTGCAGTGGAGCGGAAAAGTTCTGGGACTGATTCCGGGCATGGAAAAGACGGATGACTATCTGCTGCAGGCTATGGTGGAGACTGTTGTTTTAGTTATTTTTCTTGGCATCACATATTTATTTGGTCTGTGGGATATCTTTAAGGAAAATGCAGCAGGATGGACCAGAAGTTTATACACAGGTGGATTTTTTATAGTATATTGTCTGTATGCTGTTGTTTCAGGTATTTATTTGTGCTTTTTGAGTGAGCATGGTGATGTGAAGGCATTTTACAACATTATCTTTTTCTTTATCGCGGTCTGCCTTGTAGGACTCGTTGAGGAGCTGGTGTTCAGAGGCGTGGTGTTTAATCTGCTGCTGAGAGCTTTTCCAAAGACGAAAGGTGGAATCACAGGAGCCGTAGTTTTGGGAGGCGTACTGTTTGGATTGATGCATTTTTCCAATATGGGCGCAGGGGTTAAGTTCAGCAGTTGTCTGATACAGGTTATTTCAGCAGGTCTCATGGGTGTGCTGTTTTGCATGATATACGCGTCTACACGCAATTTCTGGATGCTTGCCATTTTCCATACTGTTGTAGATATGGGAGGACTTTTATCATCGGGAATATTTGAGGGAGGCGGAGTGGCCGACAGGATTAATGAGTTTTCGGCAATGAACTGTATTGCATTTGTCGTGCTCGGTATTCCTATGCTTGTTATGTTGCGTAAGTCAAGGCGTATCCGTCTTGAGATGCTTTACAACAATGTGACCATCATAGATGACGAGAGGGAGGGCGCTAAGCTGGCAGAGGTTTCACTGGTGCTTGGCATTTGCAGTATTATTTTCTCGTTTTTTGGATATCTGATGGGACTTGGAATTGTCGGCATGCTTGCTTCCAAAATGTCAAAAAAGGCAAAGCAGTATAACAATACAATAGCAACTGCCGGTATGATTACATCGATAATAGGCTTTGTACTGTCGGTCATCTGCACGATTGGCATGATGGTGCTGTTTGCAAGTGGCATTTATGACAGACTTGTTAATATGTCGATGCTGTAATAATACGAAGCAGACCTTTGAATGTGGTAAAAAGTCTACATTCAAGGGTCATTTTTTAAGGAGAAACCATGAACATTTTACTGACAGCAATAAATGCAAAATACATACATTCAAACCTCGCAGTTTACTCACTGCGCGCCTGTGCCGGGGAGTACAGGGATGCTGTGGAGCTTGCGGAATACACGATAAACAATCAAAAGGATTACATTCTTGAGGAGCTTTACAAGAGAAAGCCCGACGTACTTTGTTTTTCGTGCTATATATGGAATATTGATTATGTGACTGATATTGCACGCGAGTATAAAAAGCTTTGTCCGTCAGTGCCGATATGGGTTGGAGGCCCTGAGGTGTCTTACGAGGTGGAGGCATTTCTGCGGGAAAATCCATACATAGACGGTGTGATGATAGGCGAGGGAGAGGATACCTTTAGAGAGCTGTGCGGTTACTATGCGCATAAAAGAAAGCTGAGTGATATTGCAGGCATTGCCTTCAGAAAAAACAGCACAGGTAATAGTACAAGTGTGAACAACATAGGAGGCAATAAAGCCGGTGAAATAGTATTCACAAGTCCACGCCCAATCAAAAACATGAGTGAAATCCCATTCTGCTATGATACTCTCGATGATTTTTCAAACCGCATCATCTACTACGAGAGCAGCAGGGGATGCCCGTTTTCGTGCAGCTACTGTCTGTCATCGGTGGATAAGACACTGCGTTTTAGGGATACCGAGATTGTCAAAAGAGAGCTTAAGTTTTTTATAGACCAGAAGGTGCCACAGATTAAGTTTGTGGACAGAACCTTCAACTGCAATCATGCTCATGCCATGGAGCTGTGGCGCTTTATAAAGGCGAATGACAATGGTGTGACAAACTTTCACTTTGAGATATCAGCGGATCTGCTGAATCAGGAGGAGCTTGAGCTGATTTCTGATATGAGGCCGGGACTGATACAGCTTGAAATCGGTGTGCAGTCCACTAATGAGGTCACGATAAAGGAGATTCACAGGACTATGAAGCTTGAGAGGCTTAAGGAGGTTGTGAGGCTCATTCAAAGCGGCAACAATATCCATGAGCATCTGGATCTGATTGCAGGGCTGCCATACGAGGACTATGACAGCTTTGGGCGTTCCTTTGATGAGATTTATGAGCTTAAGCCAAACCAGCTCCAGCTTGGATTTTTAAAGGTACTCAAGGGCTCGTATATGTTTGAGCATGCCGCGGAATATGGTATTGTGTACCATGACAAGCCACCGTATGAGGTTATGTCCACAAAATGGCTTTCGTTTGATGATGTGATAAAAATAAAGCGCGTCGAGGAGATGCTTGAGGTTTATTACAACAGCGGACAGTTTGAGATTACGATGAAGCTTATGGAGTGTATCTTTGACAGTGCGTTTGAGTTTTTTCAGGAGCTTGGAGATTTTTATGAGGCAAACGGCTATTTTGGAATGAGCCATTCGCGCATCAGAAGGTGTGAGATACTGCTTGAATTTCTGGCTTTATACCTGCATGGCTGTGACAGCGATGATATGGCTTCTGTGGGATTATCCGGAAATGCCGGAGATAGAGATAATACTGATTTTGATGAAAATGCGCAGATTTACAGCATGATTCAGGAGTCACTCATCTTTGATTTGTACTATCGTGAAAACTGCAAGAGCCGCCCGAGGTGGGCCACAGATATAGGCAAATTCAAGCATATGACACATGCATACTGTAAGAATGGAAAGCTGTCGCATGTGGAGCCGTTCCACTATATTTTTCCGGACAAGCACACGCGCAAGCTGGATGAGCTGCCAAAGTATCATAAGGAGCCGGTGTGGGCGCTT